>Ga0105248_10000551_pt1 | contig 42511 bp, 34 predicted proteins | sample KBSS34metaG_FD_81524 | JGI IMG/M metagenome (GOLD analysis project Ga0105248, IMG submission 81524) | Switchgrass rhizosphere microbial communities from Kellogg Biological Station, Michigan, USA - KBS S3-4 metaG | ecosystem: Host-associated > Plants > Roots > Rhizosphere > Soil | place...
CCAATCGATAACAAAAACCTTTTTGAAGCCGCATGTCTTCTGGGCGTATCGCACAGCGACGGCGATGTTGTTAAAGAGACAAAATCCCATGGCCTGATCGACAAGAGCATGATGACCAGGAGGTCTTACGGCCACAAAAGCGCGATCAAATTGTTTGCTAGCCACGGCATCAACCCCGGTCAGACCGGCACCGGCAGCCAACTTAGCAGTATCGTAAGTAGCCGCGCTCATGAATGTGTCTGCATCCAACTGAATCAGACCATCTTTCTTGCGTGCTTTCTCGGAGTCATCGTAAAGATGCTCTATATATGCCGGGCTGTGAATCAGCGAAATCTCGTCCTCTGAAGCCGAACGAGGTGTTAATTGTCGTAAGTCGTGGTCAAGTGCATGGCGGGCAATGGCGTTATCTATGGCCACCAGCCGCTGCGGAGACTCCGGATGGGTCTCCGGCGTCTTATGTTGCAAAAAGCGCTGATCGCGCACGAGAGCCAGTCTTGACATAATATTCCTGCCAATGCAAAAGTAGAGCACCAAACGTCCGACGCATGAGATTATCCCCCACCCAGGTCCAAGGCGCAATTGACTGACAAGGACAATTTGGACGCCAGGCAAAGGTTTACCGGCGCCTACCTGCCTGTAGATGCTCGCGGGCAGGCTCGTACCGCCGATTCACCGGTAAAGCCGGAAGCTCTTGGCGACAACGGTGCGACGCCACACAATCGCCAGGACACGACTATGGTTTCCACGGCCACCGGTCAAAAAAGCACCTTTGCCCGGGGCGATGTCATCGACAACACTTATGAGTTGATTGAACTTCTGGGCAGAGGCGGCATGGGCATTGTCTTTTCTTGCCGTCACCGCTCGATGGACAAAGAGTACGCGATTAAACTCCTCTCGGACGATCAGCTTACTTCCGCCTCCTGGACTCGTTTCCAATCCGAGGCTAAAGCCTTGGCCCGGCTCAAACATCCGGGCATCGTCGGCATTCACAACATGGGTATTCACAACGGCGTCTATCCGTACTATGTGATGGATCTGTTGCATGGTGAAACCCTCGATGTGAAAATCGCCAACTCCGGCAAACTGCCGGTCAGACAGGCTCTCAACGTATTCATACAAGTGACCGACGCTCTACATTCGGCTCATCAGCAGGGCATCATACACCGCGACATCAAACCATCGAACTTGATGTTGGAACACGATCCCATCAGTCGCGTACTAAGAGTGAAACTGATGGATTTCGGTATAGCCAGACTGACACAACAGGGCCAGGACAATCAGAGCCAAACGGCCACAGGCCTCATTTTTGGCACGCCATATTACATGAGCCCCGAACAATGCCAGGGCAATCGGGCCGATCAGCGCTCCGATATTTACTCACTCGGTTGCACCTTCTTTGAGTCCTTGACCGGCCGGCCGCCCTTTTGCGGAGAAAGTGCCTTTCACACTTTTATGATGCATCAAACAAAAACCGCTCCCACCCTGGCAAACGTGGCACCGGACGGCAATTTCACCGACGCGCTGGAGACGGTCGTAGCGACGATGCTGAAAAAAGATCCCGCTGATCGCTATCCCAGTATGCTGCAAGTACAACATGATCTGGAGCGGGTAAAACTAGACAAGCCGGTAAGAGAACAAGGACTTGTTGGTATTACCAGCGGTGGCGAGAACGTGAGTGACAAACGTTTCGATCCCGGCTCAAGCGTTGTCACCATATTCAAAATTCTCTGTTGCCTGAGCCTTCTAATCTTGGCCGCCTGGGCCATTTACACCTTTGCCATCCTGCCACCGATGAAGCGTGCCAAATTCGAATCCGACCTGGCAAAAGAGAGAGCCGCTGTTCAGGCCTTCAACAAACTGAGCCAGACACTGCACACATCAACAACTAAATTGAAAAAAACCGTCAAAGGTCGCGCCGAGCTCGACGATGAGCGAGACGGCTACAACAAGGATCCACGTAGTTCGTATCTGAAATTCGTCACACCGGAAGACCTGGTAAATCACGGCATTTCCGCGGAGGAATTTGATGAAACGATAAAATTCTCCTACAAAGAACTGGGCGAAGAAAAGAAAATATTCGCGGCTCACCTGAAACCTCAGATCGCTTCCCGTCTGGCCAGTCACAAATTATTTCGCCAATTGGCACCCAAACCGGGTTTTCAATTTTTTGACAATGTCTCCATCGGAGGCATCAAAGTGGATGACAAAAAACCGGTCCTGGCCAGCGGATTTGTTGCCGCCACTAAAAACGCCGCCGTCACACTCTATCTGGAAACGGCCACCTGTGAAACCAAGCTACTTGAGTTAATCGGGCCTGAGGACATCACTGCGGTAGAAATAGTCTGGCCCTTTTACCGCCCGGCATTGGAAAAATTTCAAAGCTGGACTCGCTTGAAGAAACTGTCCATGTTCAACTCCCTGATCAAAGCGCCGCTTCTCGCCGAGCAGCTTGACGAATCTCCCATTACCGACCAAGACCTGAACACGATCGATCAAATGAGCAAACTGACTTCGCTCGGTCTTTGCGGAAGAAACATCACAGTCAATGGCATTTTCAACATGAAGATTTTGCAGAATCTTGATACGTTGAAGTTCAAATCAGTTGGTCACATCGATGAGATTCTGAACAAACTGGCGCCTCTGAATAATCTCAAAGAAGTCTGGCTAATCAATGAAGGCCTGACCGATGCTCAACTCAAACCGCTGACTAAATTGAAAAATCTAGCCACCCTGCGCATCATGAGAAGTCCGCTCACTACCGATTCATATAAAACGTTTGCACAAATGCCCAGCCTCAAGACTCTCAACCTCAGCACCAGCTGGGCGCCTGATGAACAAGACAGCTTCAGGGCGAACCTGCCTCATCTGCACATTACTTTTGAACGTTCCAGCGATTTGTCCTTCTGGGTCTTAGTGACAAAAGGACCGAGAAATTTTTCCCAGATGTCGGATGACAATCCTGATAAACATCTGTAACCAAGCCAGCTCTATGACTGCGGCCTGTAGATTGCGGACCGCGCACCGCGGACCGAAAACTATTGCTGTTTCAGCTATCACTACAACGTATCGTATACTACAAAAAAAAACAAAAAATCGAGAAAGGACAGGGGAGCGACAGATGCAATTTTTCAATTGATCTGCCGCTCCCCGCCTCAATTACTTAGCGATGGCCGCCTTGATGACCGCCATGATCGCCGCCACCACCCGTGGGGAACGGAGGACGCTGTCCGCCGTTGGGGAAGCCGCCGCCATTTCCGCCACCAGGATGCCGGTCGCCGCCGGGGTGACGATCACCGCCGGGAATGCGATCCGGGCCACCGGGATGTCGGTCACCGCCAGGATTGCGATCACCGCCGGGATGTCGGTCTCCACCAGGGTGACGATCACCACCGGGGAAGTGGCCGTCACCGGGGAAACGACCATCGCCGGGGAAACGACCGTCACCGGGGAAGCGACCAGGTCCACCGGGGAAAGGATCGCGCGGGCCATGACGACCGTCGCCGGGGAAGCGTCCACCTTCGTGGCCGCGGTGCCAGCCGCCGTCGTTGTGCCAGCCACGGTCGTGCCGGCGCCAATCGTTGTGCGGATACCAGCCACGAGCGCACTCACGGCGAACACCGAAGTTGTCGTAGTAGAAGTAGATGCCGTAGAAGTCATCGTAGTAGTAGTAGACGTTGCCGTCGTACCAGTAGTCGATGATCACCACGTCACCGGTCGTGCCGTCGACGATGATCGGAGGGGAGATGGGTCCGGCGCTGATGTCCATCGTGGCACATCCGCTCAGAGCCAGGGCCGACAAGATTGCCAGCCCAAACATTGGGAGCTTTTTCATATTAGGTTAACTCACTTTCTGATTCCAATACTGGAATCTTCTGCATGAAAAAAAACGCTAACGCACAGCCTATCTGTGCGCTCGCGGAACTGCAGAACCGGCGAGGAATTCTAACGAATTATTCGGTCGGTTCCTGCCGCGGAGCACCATTGACGGTGTGCCGCAGACGAGAGATTGACTCGTAGACAACCCGACGCACACGATTGATGCCGCCCAGCGGCTCGTGCTCGGGCAGGGTATGCCAGGGAGTGAAGGACATGTCTTCGGCCTTCTGATCGAGATCAGCCGAATCGAAGACCTGTCTGGGGATGCGAATCGTCGCCACCTTCTTGAAGGGAGCGTAGTGTTCATCCCACAAAATGGTCGGATCCTCGACGGGCATGGTTGACGGCGAGCTTTGCAGCTGCACCATGAAATCCAGGCAAACATCGCCAGAGGCGAGTTCAGCCGCCATTCTCCGACGCAGGTAATCAGGATCCGAATTGGGCACCACATTGGCGCCACTCGGAGCTTTGTATCCGGCGCTGGGCTGGACACTGTATTTCACCGCGCTGCCACCGAGATTGTACGGTGTTTGACTCCAGTAGCGAATGGCCAGAGGACTGGCAATCTTCTTCAGGAGCGCTTGCACAAGCACCTTTGCCTCATGCATTCTCAGACGCCAGGGTCTGAAACCAATGAAGAAAGGCAGCGGGTTGCCACCGTTTACCGCGGTCAAGAACGCGGAGTAGTCGGGGACGTTGCGGATGAAGAAGACGGGATGGTTGCACAGGAGAAAATCCTGAGTACCGGCGTCCTTTTCAGCCTCCATCACTTTTGCTCCGGGCACGCCCATGAGCTTGATGGCAATGCCGCGCACGTCATTTTTCTTGTCGGGCTGCGGCTTGGGAGCGCCGTTGGAATAGCGGATCCAGGCGGCGAAAGTACGAGCCTCGGCAAATACGCCATGGCGATATGCCTTGGGCAAATTAGGCTCGACGATGAACTCCGCTTTGACCAGACCGTGCGACTTGGGATGGGCGTCGCGGGGCAAGTGCGGCTTACCGGAGGCGTCCTGGTCGTGAGCGTGGTCTTCGCGAAGTTTCTTCTGCATCATCTGGTCGATCAAAGCGATGATGTCCGCTTCGGCCGTTGATGCAGGTTTAAGCAAATCTTGATCTTGAGGCATTCACGGGGAATCCTTTGCAAAATGTGTCGTTGACGTCCTGCCACTCAAGCCACTAGCGCGTTTTCAAAAACCTACTTACTCAAAGTTGCCGCCGGACAGTGCCACTCCAGACCAAAAGCAAAAGCTTCAGTCATAGGCTATGACGCAGATGGGCGGGGAAAGTTCGAGAAGTAAGAAATAAATTCGGGGAAGTAGGGAATGGAGAACTATTTGTACTTATCAGAGTAAGAGACATAGAAACAATCGCGCTTTCTACTATGTTAGCCATCTCTCACCCGACAATCGTGGTTACGCTAGCAGCGTCAACTTGTAACAAGGCAGCAAAACGGCGCTCCCACGGCATTGCCAAGCGGAGTGAGCAGTGCCCTCCTGTGCTAACCACAGCGTTAGACTTCGGTCAGACTTTGGTCAAAGTTGCGTTGGACTAATGCCGGATGATCTACCCAACAAATGATTTTTAGCCGCGCTCAGAGCAAACAACAGCTCAAGCGCGGCCGATGGCACTTGAATAACGCCACCATATATAGTGGCACTGCGCTAAGCGTAAAACGATACGAATCGGCCCAAATGCAGGCTAACACGACTACCACAATTGCCTGACAACCATATTTGTTGCTAATTTAAGTTCGACACTTCAAACATTTCTTGTAGGAATTTCCACACTCTTTCTCAACCAATACACCACTTCAGGACGCGCACTCCATCCCAAAAGGAAGGCCGCGCCAAGACAAAATGGATCCGTTATTGAGCAAAAGAATTCCCAACAGCAAAAAAATACTGGCCCAGGTAGCCGCGCTAACAACCGAACGTGTGCGAGAGGCGGCCATCCCAATTATCGACGAAATAATTCCCTTCCTTTCCGAGGTCGCTCATCAGGGAGGCGGCTGTGTTTACTGCGACTACGTCGATCTGGATGTAGCCGACGCCATAGTAGCCGCTTTCCGTTCCAAGGGCTGGAAACTTAGATTTATCACCGATCATTATGGTCGTATCGAATTCCGATTGGACCTCTGACTAACTTTAGATGCGGAGCATAACATGAATTTCGTTCCATCAAAATCTGAAAGGTAAACCATGAAAAGCATTCTGTCTTACCTGATTTCCCTCCCGGTGACGCAATCCAGACTGGCCGTCATAGCAGACAATTGCAAGATCTCAATCACTCACACTGATAGCGCATACATTTCTGTGCAGGCCAGCAAACGAGATAACTGGTTCATTCACTCGGACGGCATGCTGGAACAAGTAGACACTGCGCGCGCCGTCTTCCTGCCTCGCGGGCCGGCCACCCAGGAGTTGCGTATTGAGGTGCCAACGACCTATAAGGGCGATCTTTTTGTCCATATCTCAGAAAGTTCATCGCTGGCAATCGATCACTGGAATGTAGGCAGCGTCACACTCCGGAGCAGCACCACGGCCAAGGTGGCATGCGGCAACATCGACAGTAATGGCGAGGTCGAGATTACCGGCAGCGCGGCTCGTGCGTTTACCATGGGGGATATCTCCGGCACTACCGTAACTATCAACTTGCGCGGCGAGCATAAATTTACCGCAGGTGACATCACCAGTATCGGTAATCTCCAGATTAACAGCGCTGCCGGCCCTGTCGAAATCCAGAGCCTCACCGCTGAGTCGGTCTCTGTCAACTCGGGCGGTATCTGGCAGCGCAACTATGGCCGCATCCACGCGCCCCAGGTATCCATTCTTCACAGCCAGCAGGGCATTGCCTGCGTTCGTAGCCTGATGGCCGAATCACTCCATTTATATCATTGCGGTCAGGGCACCACCGTCTTGGACGAAGTTGTCGTTTCACGACTGCAACTCGACGCTTCCGGACAGGGGACTGTGATGGTACGCAAGGGCAAGGCTATGAGCACCAGCGTGGTTAACCACGGAGCTGTCTCGATCAGCCTTAATGGCCAATTCAACGGTGCAGAATTGGATAACCGCGGCCCGGGAACGATTAAGGTCAGCCGCACTTAAGTAGCGCCGTATGTGCCATAAAGGGAAGGAGTGAATCGAATCAAGATTCACTCCTTCCCCGGATGTCCAGCCGCTTTTGTTCGTTTTTTCGATCTTCTTACTAGTTAATATAATATTCAAAATCAAAAAACTGTGAGGAAGAAATCGACCAGGTCGATCCTTCCCCACAGCCAAAAAGCAATTACTGCTTTTTACCGCTCCTTTTGACTGCCTTAGCTGCCCAGCAGAATGTGCTTGATGTCGTTGAAGAAACCAAGCAAGAAGACGCTGATCAGCAGGAAGAAAAAGATCGAATAGAGCTTGCTCTTGAGCGCCGCATCGACAGGCTTGCCCGAAACCTTCTCCCAGAGGAAGAAGACCACGTGGCCGCCGTCGAGCATGGGCAAGGGCAGAAGGTTCATGATGATCAAGTTGACCGAGATCACCACCAGGAACCATACAAAGTTGAAGATGCCCATCCCGAAGGCGGCACCACCCATCTGTACGATTCCGACGATACCACGCACTTCCATTGCCGAAGCAGGAATCTCCGGCGGACGCGGCACAATGTGCAGCATCATGCCGACACCCTTGGCCGTCTGACCAAGCAGCGAAGTGGTGATGCGACCGGCATCGGAAGCAGCTTTGCCCACGGAGACCGGGGTAAAGATTTGCGTTCCATTGACGTCGATAGCGACGCCGATGTGGCCGTCCTGATCGGGAGTGACATTGGCTGTCACGTCCTGGCCGTTACGTTTGACGACAACGACGACCGGCTGGCCCTTGCTGGCACCAAGCGCTTTGCTCAGGTCTTCCGGGGTGACGACAGCCTTGCCGCCGACCGAGACGAAGGTGTCGCCCGGCTGGATGCCCGCATCTTTGGCGATGGTCACTTGCGTGGCCAGACCTTTGACGACTGTGCTGTCGACCTTCATGCTCGGTTCACCCATGAAGGTGAAGAGCAGGAAGAGCATGGCGATAGCGCCGAGGAAGTTGAAGAAGACGCCGGCCAGAGCGACCGAGATGCGCTTCCACACAGGGAAGAACTTGAGGTCTTTGAACTCAGCTCCCTGCTGCTTCATCATTTCTTTTGCGCTTGTTTCGTCCTGCATTTCGGGCAGCGAAACATAGCCACCAGCCAGAATTGGCGAGAGGCGAAACTCGGTGCCCCAGAACTTGCCCAGGACGATGGACCACTTGCGCGGACCGAAGCCGATGGAAAAGACCGGAGTCTGGAAGCCGAGGAGACGAGCCACGAGCCAGTGACCGGCCTCGTGAATCGTGATGAGAAAGGTCAGCCCCAGAAGCATCACGAGGATGCCCGGGATTGATCCCATGGAGCTAAAAAACGTACTTACGTCTGCGAGTTGCATATAAGCGATGTCCTATTCCAAAGCCCATAGGGCCGACCCACATTGCTGTGAGCCGGCCCCAGGAACAATTGTTGTTGTTGGTTGTTACTAAGAAACGCGGAGCTTACTTGACGTCGCCGTTGTCGGCGCCGCCCTTGTCGTCGGCCTTGGGAGCCGCATCGGTAGCTTCGGGAGTCGCGGGAGCGTCGGTCACAACCGCGTCGGTCGCAGCACCATCTTTCGACGGCAGCACGACGGCGCAAGCGGACTTGTTCCGCAGATCGCGGAACTCCGGCCCAAGGATGGTTTCCTTCTCCATGAGCACGTCGACGATCTTGTTGAAGCATTCCTTGTCGCGAATCAGCATGGCCTTCACCTCTTCCAAGCACTCGCCGACGATGCGGCGGCACTCGACGTCGATGTCGTTTGCCAACTGCGGGCCGAGCTGGTGGCCGGAGGCCATCTGCTTGCCCAGGAACGGGTTGCCGCCGCCTTCACCGATCGAGATCGGGCCCAGCTTCGACATGCCGAATTCGGTCACCATGCGGTGCGCGATGCTCCACGCCTGCTTGAAGTCGTTGGAAGCACCGGTGTCGATGGTGTTGAGCATGACTTCCTGAGCAGCGCGGCCGCCCATTGCCATCATGATGCGAGCACGCATGTTGCCGTCGGTGTAACCGTAGCGATCGCCCGAAGGCATCGACATGGTGTAGCCGAGCGCACGCGCACGGGGAACGATGGTGATCTTGGTCACCGGGTCGCCGCCCATGTCACGCTCGAACATGTCCTGGGAGATCCAGGCGTGGCCGAGTTCGTGCACGGCGGTGTTGAGCATGTCGAGACGCGACATGCGACGAGCGCGACCTTCCTTCTTCGGACCCATCTGAACGCGGTCAGACGCTTCGTCCAGGTCTTCCAGAGTGATGACCTCGGGGTGCGCCTTGACGGCGTCGCCCTTGCTTGCACCAGCCTCGACGTCCTTCTTGATCGCCTGCTCGATGCGGTCGTCCGCAACGCGCGCGCCTTCGTTCATCAGCTCGGCGAGCTGAGCACCGGAGAAGCCCGGCGTGTTGGCGGCAATCACTTCCAGGTCGACGCCCGGAGCCAGCTTCTTGCCACGTGCATGCACGCCCAAGATGCCGATACGACCGTGCTTGTCCGGCGCATCCACGAGGATGTGCAGACCGAGACGGCCAGGACGCGTCAGAGCCGGATCCAGAATGTCCGGACGGTTCGTGGCGGCCATGATGATGATGCCTTCGTTGTCCTTGAAGCCATCCATCTCAACGAGGATCTGGTTCAGAGTCTGCTCGCGCTCGTCGTTACCGCCGCCGACACCCGTACCGCGCTGGCGGCCGACTGCGTCGATTTCGTCGATAAAGAGAACGGCGGGACGCTTGACGCGACCCTTGGCGAAGAACTCGCGCACACGCGCGGCGCCCACGCCGACGAACATTTCCACGAAGTCCGAACCGGAGATTTCATGGAATTCGGCACCAGCTTCGCCGGCAACAGCCTTGGCGAGCAGGGTCTTACCGTTACCGGGGTCACCGATAAGCAGCACACCCGAGGGTGCCTTACCACCCAGGCGGCGCAAGCGGCCCGGGTTCTGAAGGTAGCTGACGATCTGCATCAGTTCCTTCTTCGCTTCCTCAGCGCCGGCAACGTCCTTGAACGTCACGATCTGCTGAGATTTCTGCGAGTCCTTGATCTTGGCGATCTCGCTGCGCTGCCGGTTGGCGGCGCCGCCCAGACTGCGCATGAAGAAGAAGATCAAGCCGAAGATGAGCAGCGTCGGCAGAAGTCCCATCAGGACATCGCCGAAGCCACGTTCGGTGCGAGAAGCCTTCTGCGGGACATGCGCCTTGTCGGCGGCATCCAGCAGTCTGGCAGTGCCGGCTTCGCCGGGCACTTCAACGAGGGACTTGTGGCCATCGGCGTGCTGCACCAGGACCTGCTGTACATTGCCAGCATCGTCCTTACGGTAGGTCAGCTCGGTCACGTCCTTCGGGTTGGCGCTCAGAGTGGTCATGAGCGAGTCGAAGTTGATGACGTCGTCTTTGGGCACGGTGACAGTCTTACCGTCGACCTGAGTCACGGTAGTACCTGCCTGGGAAGCGGTGTCGGGCTGAAGACGCGGCCCGATCACCAGTGCTGCGATCACAATCGCGAGGATCGCAAAGAGTGTTTTTGCATTCATATTAGCCTCTTATTGCAAGAGAATTGTTGGGGAGAAACGCTCCCGATCTGGTTGGACTTGAGAAAATGACGGCGAACCGTGCAACGCACCACGAGGGATGCGTTACGCAGTTGGTGCACCTTCATCGGCCTTCGGAGGCCGAATCACGCCAAGCTTGATCATGCGGAGGCGTGTGGTCTCTTCGGCGCCCTTGTTACCCCACTCCTGGGCAGCGGTGAGCTGCTCGAAGAGCGCGGTTTCGATCGGGTGACCGATTTCAGCCCATGCACTGATCGTGTCGGGACGGTCAGCAAGACGCTGACCCTTGCGGCTGAGGAAAGCCTCGCCGGTGATCACGTTGAACGTGTATTCGACGCGCTCGAGCTGGTCGAGATCGTCTTTTGCTGCGCGCAGCGCAATCGAAGCGAGACGTGCGGGCTGGCCAATCTTGGCCCATTCCTCACGACTGCGCTCGGTGCCTTCCACGACGGCGCCGGTATCGTTCAGAACGATATGGCCGGTCGACGCGTCGGGGGTGACAACGTAGCGGTACTTGCCATTGCTTCTCTTGGACCCGTCGGCGAGCTCAAGCGCTTTGACCCATGACTTCAAACCGAAGATCATGAAGCCCTTAGCCTTCTTGAGTGCACGTGCGGGGTCGGCAGAAGCCGGAGTTTTCCGAAGCTTTTGCATTTGTTATTCCTTTTGCTTGGATAGGTTGGTTGGATGTCTGCCTCCGCCGGTGGACCCATCACCACCAGCAGCGCGTTAGAACGGTAGAACCGCGACCCTTCTTCTTGGCGGCTCGCGAGATGCAGGCCCAGGGGCCAACAGCTCTACCACCACAGGACGCGTGCCTTGACGGAGAAACAGGCGGCTTCACAGCAACCGGTTCAAGAAGGCATGACTAAGCGTCGGCCAAAACCCAGAGAGGCTCAGGCAAAGTTGGACTCAAAACAATCAGGATGTAATCCGAGACGTTGTGTGTCGGGTGGCTGCAGTAATCCAGATCAGACCCAAGAACGGGGAGTTCTTGGAAGAGGAAAGAGTCGAAGTGACGTATAGGGCTCTTTGCTGTTTTTTTTCTGAAAAGGGAAGAAGGGTACTTATTGACGGTAGAGATAGTAAGCACAGGCGATCAACATCACTGCTCCTAACTTCGCTTAATAAACAAGCTCATTCTCTCAAAAGCTCTTGATAGAGACTCTTTAAGCAGCAGAAAATGGAGCCGCAAAGGGCTTGACTACCCGAATGTCAATTAGCGCGGCACTTCGAACTTGACATCAAGGGTTCAAAACGCGCACCCCTCAAGCCCTTGCCAAGCGCTATCGCAAGCGGCGTAAATTGCAGCGAAAGGCCCTACAATCGCAACGCTCGGGTAGCCAAGCGGCCCGCTTTACTGATACATTCAAACGGTATCTAAAAGAGGCTCTCAATGCTCAAGCAGCTATTCGACGCGGAAAAACCAGTCATAGGCGTGGTCCACCTCCTGCCTCTGCCCGGCTCACCAAGATATACAGGCGACCTGGAATCGGTATTACTGCGCGCCGAACAGGAGGCTACCTCACTCGCCAGTGGTGGCGCCCACGGTATCATTATCGAAAATTTCTTCGATACCCCTTTTACCAAACATCGGGTCGATACCGCGACCGCCTGCGCCATGACCCTGGCGGTCAAACGTATATCGGGCATTTGCGATTTGCCCATCGGTGTAAACGTCTTACGCAATGACGGCATGACCGCGCTGGCGGTGGCCTGCACAGCCGGTGCACAATTTATCCGTGTCAATGTATTGAGCGGCGCCATGGTCACGGATCAGGGACTGATTGAAGGCGAAGCCCACGAATTGCATATGTACAGAAGAATTTTATCGGCTCAGGGCTCCGTGCGTATTCTCGCCGACGTCATGGTCAAACACGCATCCCCACTGGGTCAGAGCACCGACATCGCCCAGGCGGCTAAAGATACGGTATTGCGAGGTCTGGCCGACGGCATTATCGTCAGCGGCGCCGCCACAGGCTCACCACCCAATTGGGACGATCTCAACAATGTGCGTGAGGCCCTGCCAGACACACCAATTTTGATCGGCAGCGGCGTCAACATGGACAACTGTACCGCTCTACTGGCCATCGCCAACGGTATCATCGTCGCCAGCTCGCTCAAGCGTCAGGGCCTATTAGAAAACCCCATCGATGTAGAAAAAGTGCGGGCCCTGGTCAAAGCCGTCAGCGCCGGACACAAAGACGAAGCCAAAGCCTAAAGTTATTCCGGTGGTCTGGCCGGGCCGCCAAATATCGTGCCGGCCGCACTGCGCTCTTCTTCTTCCTGGGCCTCTTCGTTGTTTTCTCTGATCTGAGTCAGTATTCTGTCCAGGTCCGAGTCTGTTTGATACATCCAGCACTTCACCCGGTCAACCCAGATCACCATCTCGACTATCGATTTGCTTATGTCGTCATTGTCCTGTTTCAGACGAGCAATTACCCACTCGGGTAGGTCCACCTGGTTGCTGCGAGAGGAGGCCACAGGAGCGACCTCTACGAAGGCACTGGAGAGCCAATAAGCCACTGTGTGCACAAACTCCCGGCGCGATAGCCCAAGCGGCGCCAGAGCGTCCGCCAGGGTGCGCAAACCATCGAGTTTATCCAACCCGGGATTGTCGCCGTCCTCACGCACGGCGGCATAATTCGGCGAGATCCGCAAAACCGATCGCGGCGTTATACCCTGGTCGTCGAGGAAGTTTTTGTCCTCGGCATAGAGCATGCCTTCGCGCAGCATTTTTTCGAAGGTATCGTCGCGCTGGCCAAACACAACTGAGTGCGGCACATTGCCAATCTCACCTTCTGAGAAAGCAAAAGTGCCGCTCTGCCAGCAGAAGAGCTCAAAAAGCGCGTCTTTCCCGCTTACACCCTCGGCTTCCACATGAGCCGGATAGCCTTCCTGGATAAAAATCAGCGCTTGTCTTGCGCCCTGCGCCAGCGTGATGCGACCCGACAGCCCGCCACTCCTGACCAGCTGGAGTAGATTGGCAAAGTTGACCTTGGATAGTTCGCCCGATAGCTGCATTTCCTAAGTATAGCCCCAAAAACATTTGATATACTATGACGCTTAGTATTACAGATAAATAAAAAACGCGCATGTAGGCAGCCGGGTGGAGACTGACAATCAGCCCCCACCCGTCAAACTCACCTCAATTTAACTGCGCAAGTAAACACAGATTGCCGAAGCCAGAAGAAGCAGCAGTACTAATTTTGCCACAAAGGCAAAACGACCAGCTTTGACCTTGCCACCATTGGTGGTGACAGGGTCGAGACCGGGAGTATACATGCGGGCATCGATTGGACTTTCAATCTTAAGCCAGCCGTTTACCACGAGGGTACCGGCAATGGCGCGGTTGCGGCCTTCCGACGCATCCAGCAGAGCTGGAGTAGAAACACCGGTTTCAGCGCTTTCGTCGACGGTGGCCAGTCCGTCAGTAACAGTGCCGTCAAAGGGGATTCTGTCCCCTTCATTGACTATAGCCACGATGGTTTTCGATTTCACGATAACCTCCTTATTTTTTGCCGTCAGGCAAGACAAAGCCAGGACCGTCACCCACCGACTGTGCCAAAAGAACGACATAGGGCACGGAGGAATGGGCATGTGAGGGGGATTGCAAACCTGGGTGGAGACGATCCTGCAAAGTAGTTTTTGGGAATAAAGCCCCAGCCTAACGCCAATTGAAGGCGCCAGGGAATGGAGAGGGCGTCAAATAAACATCTGGGGGCGTCAAAAAGTCGCTAAGTTTCTCGCCTGCATCCTCGCGCAGCTGCCGCTACGGATGTGTCGTTAACACTCTTTTTACGCCCGGCGCCGCAATTTTGTCGCCGCTTTCACGGTTCTTCTCCTAAAAAGAGAGAGTATGGAAGAAATAGATCTAGGCCCTGTATATGACTCAACAGATCAGCGATAACGACACCGGCAAAGAAGCAACCATCACTATAGTCCTGGGAGTGAAACTGGCCTCGGCCGTTCTGCTGGTAGTCTATTTCGGACTCTCACGACTCCTGCACGAATATGTCTGCACCATGCTTATAGCTGTGGTACTCTCGCTGTTGATCATTATCAAGTTCGCGGAAAAAGCTCGGCGCATCCAAAATTATCAAACGAAAGAACGGAAAAATTTCTAGCATGGCCAATGGAAATCCCCGCGCATGCTAGTTGAGACGATACGCCGAATAATTTTCGGCAGGCCAATCCCGACCCGCAGTGAGAACACGGCCTTATTACCCAAGGCCCTGGCACTGCCAATTTTTTGCTCGGACGCAATATCTTCTGTGGCCTACGGTGGGCAACAAATCCTACTGGCGCTGTGTCTTGCCGGACTATGGATACCAGCAGAAGAAGCGCATTTCAACCAGGCGACAATGACCATAACCGGTCTAATTGTCGCGCTCTTAGCTATTGTCGCTATTTCTTACTGGCAAACCGTCTTTGCCTATCCCACCGGCGGTGGCTCCTATATCGTCACTAAAGACAATCTGGGTAAAAAACTCGGCCTGATCGCCGCCGCGGCCCTTCTCATCGACTACGTGCTCTGCGTCTCGGTATCGACGGCATCAGGCATGCAAAACCTGAAAGACATCCCCCTGCTGCAGCCCATGAACATCGGCGAAAACCTTGTTGTTTACTGCATTGCCGGTATCACCTTCATGACCGTGCTCAATTTGCGCGGCCTGAAAGAACCTGGCATTCTCTTCGCCGTTCCCGTCTACACCTTTGTCGCCATGTGCTATGCCATGATATTGATCGGTCTATTCGGCGACCACCTGGGCTGGCAATTCCACCTGGAATACGCCAACCAAATTATGCGCACGCCTCAGTCAGGCGTTCACACGCCCGGTTTGGTAGCTACTTTAACCCTGGCTGTGTTATTGCGGGCTTTCGCTTCCGGCTGCTCTGCCCTCACCGGCGTCGAAGCAGTCAGCAACGGCGTGCCGGCCTTTGCCGAACCGAAGTCGAAAAATGCCGCCATCACTCTGGTCTGGATGGCAGTAATTCTAGGCACGATTTTCCTGGGCGTCAGCTTGCTCGCAGTCAAGTTTCACATCGTTTATTGGGAAGCCAACGGCACAAGCGCTGCCGCGGTAATTGACCAGCTGTCCGGCACAGTCTTCGGCAAAACCGGCCCCTCGAGCTGGGCCTATCTGGTAACACAATTTTCCACGGCGCTGATTTTACTGATTGCCGCCCAGACCAGCTTTGCTGACTTTCCCAGAGTGACGTCCATCCTGGCACGCGATGGTTTTATGCCCAGACAACTGGCCCACCTTGGCGATCGCCTGGCCTTCGACAATGGGGTACTGATACTAGGGGTGATATCATCGCTCTTTATTATTTTGAAAAAAGGCAGCGTCGACCAGCTCATCCCATTTTTTACAGTCGGTGTCTTCCTGGCGTTCAGCCTCTCCCAGTGCGGCATGGTCAAACACTGGTTTGTTTGCAGAGAAAAATCCTGGCGCAAAAAAGCTCTTATAAACGGCATCGGGGCCATTGCCACCTTCATCGTCCTGATTGATATCCTGGCGGAGAAATTCCTGGATGGCGCCTGGTTTGTAGTTTTGCTCATCGTTCTTCTGCTGTTTCTATTTCACAGAACCGCAGCCCACTACCAGGATGTGTCCAGGCAACTGACACTAGATCCTCATGCGCTGCCGAGCGCCATAAAAAACAAGGTGATTGTTCTTGTGCAAGGAATGCACGTCGGCACATTCAAAGCCCTGATGTACGCCCGCTCGATCAGCTCAGAATGCCAGGCCGTCTCTGTTGAAATCGAACCGGAGTGGACGAACGCTTTGAAAACACAGTGGCAGCAGTATGCGCCTGACGTGCCCCTCACCATCGTCAAGTCACCCTACCGTTCGCTTATCGGGCCGTTGATGCAATACCTGGATCAATTGCACGCCGGCGATCCAGATAGCATAACGACAATTGTATTGGGTGAATTCGTCTCTACCCGCTGGTGGCATAAATTCCTGCACGGCAATACCGGTCTGATTTTGAAATTCGCCTTTCTTTCGCGTCGGGACGTGGTTGTCACAAACGTGCGCTATTGGCTCTCCGATTCCACCCTTTGACAGGGCCGCAGGGACGGACTACTGCTATTTGCTTAACGACCAGCAATGCTAGGCCTTACACGCTAGCGTGGTGGGATATACTGACCCCTCAGCCAGCACACCACTCTAGCCAGGAGCTAAAACTCGCCATGTCTACCCAAGGGGCCAAAGAAAGCGTGAAAGACGAAGTCAAGGACGATGCCGCTTTGCATATGGAGGACCTTGAGGAAAAAGGCCAGGATGCGGAAAAAGCTCGCTGGTATACCGACACTGTTATCAATGCCGAATTGGCAGATTATGCTCCGGTCAAAGGCTGCATGGTAATCAGGCCTTACGGCTACGCCCTCTGGGAAAACATTAAAAACGCCCTCGACGACATGATCAAAGAGACCGGCCACCAGAACGCCTATTTTCCGCTCTTTATACCCGAATCGTTTTTGAAAAAAGAAGCACAGCACGTAGAAGGCTTCGCACCGGAGCTGGCGGTCGTCACCCACGGCGGCAACAAAAAGCTGGAAGAGCCGCTCATCGTCAGACCTACGTCTGAAACAATCATCAATTACATGTTTGCTAAATGGGTCCAATCCTGGCGCGACCTGCCCCTTTTGATCAACCAGTGGGCCAATGTCGTCCGCTGGGAAATGCGGACAAGACTCTTTTTGCGTACGACAGAATTTCTCTGGCAAGAAGGCCACACGGCCCATGCCACAGAAAATGAAGCGGAAGAAGAAGCGAAAAAAATGCTCGAGTGCTATCGTGTGCTAGCCGAAGAATGGATGGCACTGCCGGTTTTGACCGGTGAAAAAACCGAGCGCGAAAGATTTGCCGGTGCCGTTCGCACCTACTGTATCGAAGCTATGATGCGCGACGGCAAGGCTCTGCAAGCCGGTACATCGCACTTCCTCGGTCAAAATTTCGCCAAAGCTTTCGATATCAAATTCCAGAGTCAGGCCGGTGAGCTTGAATATGCCTGGCAAACAAGCTGGGGCGCCTCAACGCGTCTGGTTGGTGCGGTAGTGCTTGGTCACGGAGATGAAAAAGGGCTGGTACTGCCGCCCCGCATCGCTCCCATCCAGGTCGTTATAGTACCGATCTACAAGACAGACGAAGAAAAAGCCACTGTTGTAGCACGCTGCCAGGAAATCGAAAAAGAACTGCTGGCCGCCAAAATACGCGTTCATTTCGACAACCGCGACAATTACACCCCGGGCTTCAAGTTTAATCACTGGGAACTCAGAGGAGTGCCTCTGCGCCTCAATATCGGCCCCAAAGACGTGGCCGGCAATGTGGTTGAAATCGCCCGCCGCGACACCATGGAAAAAATCCGTGGCGTAGCCCAAGCCGGTCTGGTAAACGAACTCAGTGGCTTGCTCACTGCCGTGCAGAAAAACATTTTCGAAAAAGCTCTGGCTTTCAGAAAAACAAATACTGTTAAAGTCGCCTCCTACGATGAGTTTAAGAAGACTCTGGAAAAAGGCAATGTCTTTTTAGAAGTGCACTGGGATGGCTCGTCGGATGACGAAGGCAAGATCAAGGAAGAAACCAAAGCCACTATCCGCGCCATTCCTTTCAACTTTGAACCGGTTGAAGGCAAGTGCTTCTACACCGGCAAACCCACAACAAGACGCGTGGTTTTTGCCCGGTCGTATTAACACGCATGCGTGACCGCAGCGTGACATCGCCCAAACCCTAGGTTAGTACCATATGCCTGGAAGAGGGCTAGTGTTCGTAATTACCGCAGCCCGGGGCCGCAGCATGCCTTGTTTTTGGACGGATTGGCCGTGATAACACTGAATTATCCATCTAATCCCCCCTCATCCCCGAGCATCCCGAGCACAAGCAGCCAAAGTCCCAGCTTTGCCTTTGCACCAATCCTGTCAGCTTTCTGCTGACACGACCTGACACTACCTTAAATCACCCGGTCAATGCCAAACATCATGCTCAGTCGCGAACAGCTCGAACAGGCGTCCATCTATGCCAAGGGTTTGAAAGCAACGCTGGAAGAACGACTCATGGGCGCAAAAAAACATTATTCGACTTGCACCTGCCGCAGGCACATCGAGGTCAACGGTAAAGTGGTGGCGGTAAACGCTCCAGAGAAAACAACCGAGTTGGGGCAATTCAGCAAATGGACTTTCGAATCTGTAAACGGTTCCGGTCGTCCGGCAAAAGGCTCCATCTCAGATATGGTTCCTCAAACCGAGCTCTACCCTCTCTTCCGCAGAATTTTCCGAGGCCTACCGTTGATTCAGGATCATCCGACGGCCCAACTGTGCAACGGAAACTTCAACCACTGCCAGTCTCTGATCGATGAAATTGGCCGCTTCAATCCCTCGGACGCGACCATCAGTTTGAGCTATGAGTCGCCGTTGGCCTATGTTCGACCGGCATACAATACCTCAAGCGCCGTCTGGACAAATGCACAGTTCAGTCTTTCCGAAGCCAGTCAGGGCATTTTGCCTGAGGTGAAGTGCACGATAGATTTCGATGCCCCGGCGCAATCGCCATCAAAAACTCAGGCTTGGTGCCCAGATTTCAGGTCCGATGATCGCTGCGGTTTCAACATGCTTATTCCCAAACACAACGGCCACGACCTGCGCGTTCCCATCGCTCGGGTGCTGTCCTGGACTGGCAAACGCGTATGGCTACAGCTGGACGCTAACGTTTGCGAATATTCGGTCTAACAGCACACACTCTCTTTTAAACACAACAGAATAAAGTTTGAGTTTGATGAAGAACAAGCCTATGTGCCGACTCGGCCCAAAGGCTTGTTCTTTTAGACTATTCTTACTATATCTTTAAGTAATTCCAAAACACCCTCAACCGAACCTCTGCCAAATAGCTCAAGCAACATGCCAGTAAATGGCGCCTTTCGCGCACTTGTCAAGCGGTAGCGCTAGCTATATACCCTGGTCAGATTAGAGCCTCTTGATAATTAGCTAGAAACAATACGGAGAGGACTAAACCTTTGCTCAGTAAAGTCTTGCCAGCATTGTTTTCTCAGCCTCTTTAGAACTACGGTCAAGACCTAATCTCTTCACCCAATTTCTCAGGAATTCTCTCCAGAACATTCGCCTATCGCCCTAGCCCCTCACGCTGTCTTCGCCTTCCCGGCGATGAATCTGCACGGGCATTGAGCTGAGGCCGTTCTGTTTCTGTTCTCTATCTCAACTAACCAAACAGGTACCGACCTCGCACAGCGCGGTCAGGCCTCTTTCTGAACGGAGTGTAATATGGCCAAGTCTAAAGACACGCCTTCACCCATTGCCGAAGGTTCGACCGTCACTGTCACTTTCGAGGCCAATCCCAAGGACCTCAAAGCAGTGAAGTCGAACGCAGTTAATGGCGTGAAGACCAAGAAAATCGTTTTGGTGGACAGTTCAATCGGCAGCACATCTTCTGCTTCTCCCCAGTCGGGTGAGACGTGGATCTGCAAGGTCGAGCGCATCACCAATCCCAACTCGCCGAGTCACGGCGCCATCCTCGTGCGCCCCCTCTCCCGCGAGACCTCGTATGAGTTCAAGGACGTCTATGTAGCGCCGGAAGTCGCCAAAACGATGACCGTGGTGCTGCAAAACCGTAACAAGAACCTCTTTCTCGAAGGCGATCAGGGCATCGGCAAATCCACCATCGCTCGCGCCGTCGCCAAAAGCCTCGGATGGGAGTTCCGCAAGGTCTCCTGCGGCCTGATCAAGAAGTTCACCCACATGCTCGGACGCATCATTCCTTCCATCGATGATGGCGGCGCGATGAAGATGTTCTGGGTGGACAGCCGCATTGTCGCCGTCCTGCGGGAAGCCGGGCTTCCCCAGAACCGCAACAAGACATTCCTCCTCATGCTCGACGAGTACACTCGCATGGAGGAAGATTCGCGCGACGGTCTGCTCGATATCATCGAGGGACAGGACCGCGAACTGCAGCTGCCCAATGGCGATATCGTCAAAGTCCCGCACAATGTGCACTTCATGGCCGCCGGCAACGCTGGCCAGGGCTTCACGGTGCGCGCCGAAGACGCCGCTGCTAAGGACCGCTGGGTGATCGTCAAACTGACGCACATGCCGCAGCCCGAAGAGCAAAAGCACTGCCTGCGCCTCTACCCGCAGTGCCCGCCCAAGCAGCTCGACAAGGCGCTCACCGTGATCAACGCCGTGCGTAAAGCCCGGCATGACCCGAAGCGCATGCTGAGCAAGTCTCCTTCCACCCGTGTCAGCGAGAACATCGCCATGCTTATGCAGAGCGGCATCGAACTGCGAGATGCCCTCAACACGGCCGTCGTCAACCAGTATCTCGGCAAGGCCGAGGACCTCAACAGCGAAGCAGGCAAGGTTGCCCGCATCCTGCAAGAGGAGCTGGAGCGGCTGGAAGGCAAGAAATAGCAATTGCAGTAGCAGGAGGTTTATATGGCCAAGAAGGTTTCAGGTTTAACTAATGAAGAGTTTGTGGCGGAAGCCCAGACTCTGGTGGCGGACCTGGCCTTCTACGGAAGGAGGGCCATCCGCCTCAAACTTGTCGGCGGCGATCACATCGCCTACACGTACAACACGGCCGACCAGAAGCACCCGATCGACATTGTGCTCAATCCCAACTGTGTCGAAGGTGTGCACAACAAAGACCGCGCTCGTTCAATCGTGCGCGGCATCGGCCTGCACGAATTGCTGCACCATCTGCATCCGGCGGAGGAGCAGTACAAGCAGGCCAACGAAGAGGGCTTCATGTCCCTCTTCAACCTCATCGACGACGAGCAAAACGAACGTCGTGGTCGCAGCGAAGACGCCAGCTGGGGTGCTCACTTCCAGTCCGTCTGCGCTCACATTTTCCCCTACGCCAACCTGACGAAGAAAGACAAAATCGTCGTCGGCATCGTTGATGGGGAAGAGAAAGACACTGATGAAGAGCCGACCGGCATGGCGGCAAGCGAAGTCTACCGCCAACGCTGGAACGAATTTGCAATTCGTCTGCGCCGGCACTTCCCCAAAACCGGAGATGATCCGGTTGCTCGTGCACTCGCGCTTATCCCGGACAACTTCATGCATCTCTCGAAAGAGGATTTGCTGAAGCTGGTGCGCAACGTGCACAATCTGCTGGCCGAGGGCGTCGACATGCCCAAGGTGGTGAAGAAGTCCAAAGTAGTCGCAGACGACGACAAATCGGCCCCCGAAGCCGACAACACCCCGACGAAAGCCGGCGGTATCCCCGTCAAAAAGCTGCACTGGAAGGACATTTTCACCTCCAAGTGGTCCTACATCACTCTCGGTGTGTTCGTCCTCATCTATGGCGCGATTTTTTCCCGGGGCGGTTCGGAGACATGGTACGCGGTGGCCAAGGTCATCTGCATCGCCATCATCGCTCTGGCCGTGCTTGTCTTCGGTCTATGGCGCCTGAGTAAGTGGGTCGAGGAGCGCAAAGAGCGCGCCGCCGGCAAACTGAAGGAGCCTCCGAAGAGGAAGATATGGCGACGGGTCAAGCGCGGTTGCGCCAAAGTCTGGCACGGTTTTGTCGACCTGCTGGGCGAGCGCATCATCAACCTGTTTGTCAGGTTCGTTCGTCTGCCCATCTGGGGCATCATATGGCGCGGCATCAAAGCAGTCGGTCGCACCATCAAACGCTTCTGCAAATGGATTCAGAAAGGGGCCAATTGGCTCTGGCGTCAACGCTGGCTACGCATCGGCATCATCGCCCTGCCGGTCACGTTTATGCTGCTGATCATTTGGGGAGCAATCACACAGGCGGGTAAAGTTCAATGGTGGCTGGCCGTATTGGCTGCGCTTGCCCTGCTTGCACTGCTTTTGCTCGGGTGGATCTACCGCAAGAAGATCAAGGACTTTCTCATGGGAGAGATCTTTGTCGACGCGGATTTCAACTCCGGGTTTTCCACCATTCCACCCATGGACATGGAATCGATTGAGTTCAACCAGATCACCGATATCGAGCTGGTTGAGCCCGACAAAGAGTTCCTGGCCTGGGCGCTGCCCATCGTACAGCCTTTAGCATTAGCTCTGCGCGAAGTCCTCTCAAAGGTCGGAAGCGTGAGCCGCGACAAGGACAACGAACCGGTTGGGCACGACGTTATCGACGACATCGAACAGGTCTACATGGGTGAGTCAAATCTCTTTGTAGATGACGAAAAGCAAAGCGCTGCCTCGCTTCACATCGAGGTGGGCGTCGACTGTTCCGGGTCGATGATGTCGGAGAACGCTACTCTTAAACGCGGCGAGAAATTCAAACTGGCCAAACTCTTCTCTCTCCTTGTGGAGGAGGCGACAAAGGACCAGCGCGGTATCTCGGCGCACTTCTGGGGCTTCACCGACTCAGCCATCTACGACTGCGGCCTGCCCGGCCAGTATCGGACCTCCGGTCTGGTATCTTCCGGCGGCAACAACGACTCCGCTATGCTCTGGCATATGGGTCAGTCGGCGAAGGCCAGCAACAAGTCTGTGAAGATGCTGTTTATGCTGTCCGATGGGCAGCCCTCAGACTGTTCCTGGGGCTCGCTGCGTAACCTCGTCCTGCACTTTGAAGGTGCGGGCATGGTGCCGTGGCACTTCGCCCTCGATCAGATCGAAAACTCAGCCTTCGAGCGCTTCTTCACCGATCTTTGCGGGCAACCGCTGGAAGAGGCGATCATGACTATGGTCGGCATCTTGAGCGCCATCGCTCAGGAACAGCGGAGCTAAGTCCAGAGAAGCTGAGCCGAGCTGCTTAGTATCTCACCCACCACAACATCGTTAGAAAGCTGATTTAGACCCCCAAAACTAGCAGCGTGAATGCATGGGTAAGCACTCAATTGCCTGTGCTGCTAGCCTAAGCCTGATTTCGGCAAGGTTGAAGGAAATGAGCAGTAGGACTACTTCCGACGTTAGCTGTCCCCCCGGGGAGATCAAACGTTGAGATTTAGAACTGCCGTAAGTTTTTGGATGCCCCACTGAGGAGAAGTCAGGGATTTCGGGTGAAAGGTGGCCTAGCCAGAAAGGCCAAACCTTCAAAAGAATTGTCATTCGATTATTGCTCCCCCCAGGGGGAGTGGCAGTGCTCACTTCAATTTCAACAGAACTGAGCCCGCGCCAAAAGTCTCGACTGGAACCGAGACCCACAACTAAATCAGCGTTCGAGCAAAGGAAAGTGCCACCCAAAGCGGTTTTTAGCCTTGCCTGTCCGGGCCGCCGTCGATCCTAGAGGTCTACGTCGGCTTGCCCCGGAGCAAGGCCTTAACCAAGGGCCTGACGGAGATTATTTGCTCCGTCTCGGAATCATTTGGTAAACGTTGTCCCAATTTTCATTCGAGCGGTGAGGCTGAGTTTATGCTCGGGCTCTAGCTTGTTTAGGGCAGTTGTTCTCTGAGAACGACAGCCCGCCGGGATCGCAACGTTTACCGCAAACCGCTCTCCTTCGGGAGAGGGTTGGCACTTTCTCTCTGCTTTTTTCCACTCCAAAAAAAGGACCCACTATGCTCATTGTATTAGCTATCCTTATGCTGCTAGCCCTTGTTGGCGGTGGCATTTATCTGTGGGTGAAACGTCAGCGAAAACTTCTTCTGCAAAAGAAGATGGACCTGGCCGAATCATCCAAAACTCTGGACACAGGCGGCGCCTCTGTCCTCGACTCTGTCGGAAGCCCTGTATCATCATCTACTACTAGCTCAGCCAGCGATCGCCCACAGATAAATGCCCCTGCATCCGGTGGCACAAATGATGGCACAGACGATGGCAAAAATTCTGAAGCTGTGGTCGATCCCGCGGTGGATTCCAAGTTTGGCGCTCGCTTTCGCCAAGCGGCACCGACTATCAAAGAATTGGCAACCAAGCTGATGTTCGCCTGGAATGAGGCCAGCGTAGCCAAGACTGCGGCCGACAACGTCTACCGCACAATCGAGCGGGAACGCAGCACGGTCTACATGGGCCTCAACTGCCGCTTCATCAACAACGGTGACCACAGAGCCTTCATTACCGAAGGCAATGCGCACCACTCCGGTGTGATCGTCAACGTCAAAAACTGGTACGGCTTCACCAAGATCGTACCCAGCTCTGCGCTGGCTGCCAGTGCCGCCTTCGAGGCTCTGCGCCTGGCTCTCAAACCATTCCACAAAGACAACGTCGACCATCTCCCGGACGACCTGCAAGTGCTCTGCCTGTCCGCCCACAGCGTGCTGGAAGTGAGCAAGGATTCGATCGAACGGCTCCTCAAAGAAGCCAACTCCATCGAGACCAAAGTGGAGAAAGAGGAGCTTGAAGGCAGGCCCCTCAAGCGCGCCGTGATCGAAAGACTGGTCGAGTCCGACGAAGCGACCTTCGCAGAAGGTACGCATCAGGACGACATCGACGAGGTCAAAGAAGCGCGCGCTGCTTTGACCGAGGCCATGCTCGAAGCCATCAGCGTTCACCGCGCCACGGACAAGCGCTTCGACGAAGCTCGGTCCATTTTCGACAAGCTCAAGAGCCTGTCGGAGCGGACTTTCGTCTTCCCGAAGAAGCCCACACCGGAAGAAATTCTGCGCTACCTGACCGAGCTGGAAGACTGGGCCAAAGAGAAGCTCGCAGCCGAGCGCCAGGTGGAAAGCCTGATGAACGGCTCGCGCAACGGCCTCAAAGACCTGGGCGACGCCATCAAAGCGCTGAAGCGCTCACGCGGCCGCAATTCGCCCGTACTCCACGACGCCAAACGCGTCGTCGACGAAGGGCTGCTCCTGGTCGTCGACAGGATGGTCACGGATCTGGAAGCGGCCGTGTCGCAGTACACCCACGATCAGTTGGAGAACGGCAAGAAAGTACCGACGGTCACGCCTCAGGTGCTTACTCCAACGAGCGCCGAAGAAGAACAAATCAAGCTCTTCCGTGGTCTGGAACGCACCTTCGCCTATGCCCTGGCGCAACAGACAGTAGCCACCGCCAAGCTGGCTCTGACTCAGCAAGCCGAGCCATATGGCACAGCTCATCCCCCTCGGGTCGAGCGCAGTGACGCCTTCGACAAATATCTGGCGCAAAACGAAGCTTACTTCGCCAAACACGCCGTCGAGTCCGCCGCACACGACAAGTGGGCGGAAGGTCGCGATCTGGTGCAGATGGCGTTGGAAGCGCGCAAAGCCAAAGTCGCGGAAGCGACAAAGGCACTCTCGTCCAAACTGACCGAGGCCCAAAAGGCCTCACCTTCGAAACCGGCAGACGAGCTGCTGGTGGTACTCGGAGTGGCATCAAAAATGGTGCAGGTCATCGGCAGCTAATCAGCGCCAACAACGCTGATTGATTGCTGCCACACAAGGCTCTGGTCAAATCGCTCACAAAAGTGTGAGCGATTTGGCCGAGCACCCCACGATGGAGTAAAAAATGACACTATACGCAATACAGGGAATCCTCTTCTGGCTCCTTGCGGGATCGATCACCGGTCTCATTTCGGGCAGCATGACTGCCAAAGCGATCAATGATCGCAAGCAGGGCCGCTACTTCCACGAAGGGCACACGCCAATCAAGTATCTGGTCGGCGGTCTCATCGGCGTCGGTCTTGCAACCGTAATCTTCGGACAGTACTTCGGAGGTCTGATCTGGATGATTCCGCTGTTCATCTCGTGGTTTACGGTCGAGCATCAGATCAAGAATTATCTGGTGCGCCGTTTTGACGAAAAGCATTCGAACGACCGAAAGTAACGAGTAGTCCCAGCTGACTACTTTAGAAAAGCAGCAGGATGGTGGAGCCCGAAACAGCTCCCCATCCTGCTTTTTTCTTTTTTAGCCTTCTACTACACTATTACGTTTTTGTGAAATGTCGTTGGATTTTGGACCGCCTTTCGCCACAGTTAGCCAAGGCTACGCCACCCAAATATCGCTGGAATTTTTCGTCAGGCTCCGCAAAAGTGTTGCTCTTAATGAGTTTCGGGAGGTAGTTTTTAGATCTTCGATCTCTCCTCTCACACTCAACAAATTTACCGGCAGCAATAACACTTCCAACAAACCGCATACTATTTCGATGCTCCCTGGGCATCCGAAGAGAGATCAACAAGCACCACGAAAAAGAAACTCGAACGGTCCTGCACATTTCTGATCAGGACTGAGGTTAGACCAATGTCAAACGACACTGAAATAGTCAACAAAATCGAAAGTGCGGTGGCACTTTTATACGAACTGAAAAACTCATACGAAAAGCAGCGCCTGCGTAACTGGTCTCTGGCGCGTTCGTGCCGAAAAGAGGATTTAACCGAAACCAGTTTTGTGCGGCAATTCGACGCCTGCAAGGGCGACAGAGCCAAATTGGAAGCTCTCCGTCAGAAGCTTCAAGCGAACTGGCTCGTCCATGCCGTGCGCATGTCCAACCACCAACGTCTTCAAAGCGCAATCAGACAAGCGGAATCTGCCTTTCAAAGCGATATCAAAGACGCTCAGAAGCTGATTTCGGAACTTAAGAAATTTTCCGTTTCCACTTCGGTTATGGCCTTAGACTCCTTTCGATTAGCCAGAGCCATAACCCACGCGAAAAACCTGGAAAATTTCCGGAGGGAACCATTTGAGCTCAAGACAGCCGATTTCACCGTCGACTATTGGCTGTTGGAGCGCGAAGAGGACACCGCCATTGCGAGAATTGCTCAAACACTAAAAACTGCACAAGGCTTGCAAACGCCGCACTTCGGCGAAAGGGGCGTGTTCGACACAAACTGCTACGGGACAAGTGCCGAAGTTTTGCCGTCATCGCCGTCATCATTTTCGCAAAACCACTACAACCACCAACTGACGAAAGGCCTTGAATATTTTACTTTCTGGCTTCCGGGCCAAAAGCTTGAACAAGCTGCTCCAAATTGCTTCGCACTCGCTTCACTGGGTGAATCCCTTGTCCAGGCGGACGAAAAATTGACGCGCAGATTTTTCCGCCTCACCGGGTCAAACCGAGAGGGGTGGCGGCCTATCGATTCTTTTTTGTCCCGCAGACTCCACGAGGCAAAATCAGAGCAAGATTTCACTGACCTGGCCGAAAAGCGCGAGCAGTTGGCGGCTCACAATTACCATATGCACCGCGATTACGAAGAGCTGTTTCTGGAGGCCTTTACGCTCAGCGACCTGCGCCTTCAAACAACCCGCCTGATGCCCGCAGCTCTGGCGGAAGCACAATTGCTGCGCCAGACAACTTACCGCTTCCGAAACGGAACTGAAACGGTCGCCGCGGAAGCACTGCACGCCCTCATTATTGCCGACTATCAACTGCAACGCACCGGTGCCAACCTGCGAACGATTGCAAAATGTAAGGAGCTCGAACAACAGTCGCTCTATTATGAAGACGCGCTCAGAGTCAGGAACGCTGTCCTTGACTCAATATCCAGCTAAGAACTGGTAGGCGACAAACAAGCAAGCTGAAAGGTCCTGCGCCCCCGGTCGCCCAGATTTTGGGACCATGGACTCAGGACCTTTCTCTTGCAAAAACCAGTCTGGCGGCTCTCTTTGTGAATTTTTTGATAACGCTGCTACCACTCCATTTAGTAACAAAAAAAACAAATGAGGCCAACGAATCTGTCCGAGAAGCAATTGAACTTTCTGTGCGAATGCACAGTGAGATTTTGTCGCGCCCCAACTAGGTTGGTGATGACCCTGAGGACAAGCAAGGATAGCCCTTATGCCTAATCATCTAGAAACATTGCATGAGCTGCAAATGGAAAGCAGTCACCGCCACCACCCAGGGTACCAGACCATAACCGCCAACACCTGGTGGTGCGACGACTGCCTCAAGCAATGCCACGCCATTCCAATGCTGGATCCGGCACCTGCAAGCCACTGGAGCGACTTCTTTGTATGGCTTTCTCAACTTCTGATAAAAGGTTATGCGGGAGCTTTGGCAGCGGTCTTTGGTCTGATTGTCTTTTTGATTGATGACAAACGTTGGTACGACAAACACGTTCCACGAGACGAGGACCCAACCCCTTACGCGAATACATGGGCCGCCGAGGAAAAATTACTCCTATTCAAAAGGCAGAGACTCCTGAAGTCTATAGACGAAGTAAGAGCGGCGCCGGAACATTCCAGTCACTACCAGAGCAGAGAGTGGGCTGAGTTCGAGGAGCGTTCTCTAAATTCCTTACAACAAGACCTGGACCGTACCACAAAGGAATTGGAAGCCGTAGAGCGGAAGTTGAGATTCGCTCGGCATCTAATACTTCAAAGGAGTCACGACTACGTGCCTATTGGTCAAGAGCAGCAGAACTATCCTCACTGAATGAATCCAGGCCGCATTCTGTCGCTTATTCCAAATCCAACTTCGCAGCCGATACACCACATCTCTCCAAGCTGGCGCAACTTGGCAACTTGCGCTCGTTGGCGGCCCTAGCTCTCCGGGGGTCCTGTTTGCACTTACCGCAGCCTCGCACCCTTGAGTACTTTCTTTCTTACTTTGTTTTGAATTCAAAACGTCATTAATCACTTGTGCCTTTTACCTTGAATCTATAAGTTTTAGATCCATCCCTTCTACCTCAGACTTCAAAGACTTCATTCCCCCATTGCTCTTTACTTGCACCCGACTTTTCTTCCTGTTTTCTTCAGGTAGACCTCTCACGGGCGCAGAGATATTTGCTACATTTGGGTGAGTTAAGAGATAGGACTCATGGCATCCAGAGCTTCAGCACCGGTCACAGGCGCACCCCAAACGGGTTCACACCTGACTGACGCCGATGCCTTTGCCCTGACCGAAATAGCTCTGGAGACCGTTCGCAACTGCCCCGGCTTCACTTATGCCGATGTGCGCTTGATCGAACAGCACTCCGAACTGCTCGAAACGAAAAATACACAGGTATCGGCATTCAACCGCGGCTCCAGCAAAGGCTTGGGTGTGCGTGTTCTGGCCGGTGGTGGTTTCGGTTTTGCTTGCAGTCAGAATCTCAGCCCCAGGGCCATTCGCAATTGCGCCAAACTGGCCTGCGAAGTAGCACTTGCCAGCGGCTCCGCTATGCAGACACCTGTCAAGCTCGCCCCCGAGCCCGCATGGCGCGCCCACTGGACTTCTCCACATCTGATCGACCCGTTCACGGTTGCGATAGACGACAAAATTGCCGTTTTGCTCGACTCGGCTGAGCGCATTCTTTCAGTACCCGGCATCACCCTGGCGCTGGGCATGCTCAACTTCATCAAAGACGTCAAATATTTCGCCAACTCAGAAGGCAGTCGTATCAAGCAAACATTCATTCGTTCCGGATGTTTGATTGAAGCCAATGCCACCGGCGAAAATGACCGTCAGAGGCGCTCCTATCCCTGCAGATTCGGGCAGTTTGAACTGGCCGGTTACGAGATGATTCTGCGCTGGGACTTACCCGGCAACGCTGAGAATATCGCCCGCGAAGCAGTGGCACTGCTAACCGCCCCCGCATGCCCCCAGGGTCAGTTCGATACAATCATCGGCTCTTCGCAGCTGGGTTTGCAGATACACGAGTCAATGGGACATCCCAGTGAGCTGGACCGCGCCCTGGGTCAAGAAATCAACTTTGCCGGTGCCTCCTTCCTGACGCCGGACAAACGACACACGCTGCGTTACGGCTCCAATATAGTCAACCTGGTTGCCGATGCCACCGCTATCGGTGCGCTAGGCAGCTTTGGCTTTGACGACGAAGGCGTGCAGGCGCAACGTGTCGACCTGGTCAAGGACGGTATTTTCGAAGGCTACTTGAGTTCGCGAGACACGGCCCACCTGATCGGTTTGACTCGCTCCGGCGGCGCTATGCGTGCGGAGAGCTGGAATGTAGCACCGATCATTCGCATGACCAACATCTCGCTTGTACCTACCAGAGCGGGCGGCAGTCTCGACCAGCTCATAGCCGACACCGGTGACGGGCTCTACATGGAGACCAACAAGTCCTGGTCAATCGACAGCATGCGCTACAACTTCCAGTTTTCCACCGAGATTGCCTGGGAAATTAAGAACGGCAAACGCGGTCGCATGCTGAAAAATCCCAGCTATTCGGGCATCACGCCTGAGTTCTGGGGCAGTGCTGACGCCATCTGCGATCGCAGCGAATACGTCGAATGGGGCACCCCCAATTGCGGCAAAGGTCAGCCGATGCAGACGATGTGGACAGGCCACGGAGCCAGTCCGACGCGCTTCCGCAAACTCACGGTCGGTCTGGCCACAGCCAAGGCAGGTAATGACTGATGGCTCGCAATACGCTCCTGACCGAAAGTCTATGCAAAGAGCTAGTCGAAATGGCCATGGCCGAGGCGAATAAATTAGCCAAGACCTTGCGCATCAAATTGGAGGCGGAACTGACCGTCACCAGTTCGAATGTCGCCACGTCGCGCTTTGCCAACAACGAGATGACACAAAACCAAGCTCCTTCACTCGACCTCCTCTCCCTGCGAGTAATCGCAAACGGTCGCCAGGCAAGACTGACCGGCGAAGATTTGAGCGAAGGTGGAGTGAGGCAACTTGTGCATGACGCATACGAAGCGTCACAGCTGTTAGCTCTCGATCCTGAACTCCAGCCTATGGTGGGAGCGAAAGACCCTGTCCTGAGCGGCAAAAAATTGAGCCGCTTCAACCGCTATGATCCCCAGACAGCCTCGATGACAGCAGCTGACAGAGCCAACTCCGTCAAAGAAGTCATTGCCCTGGCGGTCGAACGAAAGGCCAGCGCCGCCGGCATTTACGCCACTGGTGAAAGAGTGCAATGCATCGGCAACAGCAAGGGGCTGTACCAGTATTACCGCGAGACTCTCTGCGAGTTTTCGGTCACCATCGTCAAGGACGGCGCCACAGGCTGGGCCAAAACCCAACGCCCGCAGGCCAAGGCAGTCGACGTAAAAGCGCTGACCGAGCGCGCCATCGATAAGGCCCTGCGCTCAGTCGATCCCGGTGAGATAATTCCCGGCCGCTACGTGGCCATACTAGAACCTGCCGCAGTGCTGGATTTGCTCGCTTATCTCTGGGGAGATTTTGCCGGCACCAGCCATACCGACAAACTCTCCTGCCTGCTCGACAAAGTCGGGAAGAAAGTATTCGATCAGCGCATAAACATCGTTGATGATGCTCAGCATCCGCTGTCTTCCGGCTGTCCCTTCGACGGAGAAGGTTTGCCGCGACGCAGAGTCGAACTCGTTTCGCACGGCGTCATCAAAAATCTAGTGCACGGTCGCAGAAGCGCCGCGCAGTTTGGACAAGCACCGACTGGCCATGGCCTGGCAGAGCCATCGCCAGTCGGTGAATTTCCGATGAACCTGGTTGTCGAAAGCGACCAGGAAACAACAACCACAGTTGCGGACATGATTGCTCGTATTGGGGACGGCCAACAAGCTGTGCTTCTGACGCGGGTCTGGTATGTGCGCGAAGTAGACCCGTCAACAAAGCTACTGACGGGTATGACGAGGGACGGCACGTTTCTCGTCTCAGGCGGCAAAGTCGTAAAAGCGCTAAAAAATCTGCGCTTCAACGTCAGTGTTCTTGACCTGCTAAACAATGTGCTTGTGCTTGGACAGCCGGTGGTAACCGCGGGCGAGGAAGGTTTTCCTCCGGCCGTGATACCACCTGTGATGGTGAAGGACTTCAACTTCACCGAAGTCACCAAGTTTTAATTTAGTTCAACAACCCATCTTTGACGGAGGTGCATTATGGCATCCTATCAAGAAAAAGACGGGATCGATATTGTCTTTGGTGCAGGCGGCGGTAAGGGCCCCGGCGAGATTGGCGCGTACAAAGCGCTGCTCGAGCTGGGTGTACCTATCGGCAAGATTACCGGCGTTTCCGTCGGCAATCTCATCGCCGTCATGGCTACCAATGGCATGAGCCCTGACGAAATGGCCGCGGAGACTCTCCACGGACTGCGTCAGCGCAACGATCTCAGTTTTCTCATCAAGACCTTCACTCCCGGCGACCTGATTAGCCTCTTGGTCGGCGGCCCCATCGATATGACTGTTCCCATGCGGGAAATGGTCGATCGTCTCGGGCTCAAGCCGAACAAGCAGCTGCAAATTGTCGCCTGCGATTTCTTCACGAAAGAACCGTATCTTTTCTCCGGCGACGACTACGACCTGGCCAAGGCCATGACCGCTTCGTGCGCACTGCCTTCAGTGCTGCGGCCGGTCTGGTATGACGGCAAGCTCCTCGTGGACGGTGCTGTGTATCACTACAACCCAGTGGACTTCAGTCGTGAGCCGGCCATCGTCTTCACCTTCAGGGCAGCCAGCGAGCAGCCCAACAGTGCAGACTTGCAAACGCCGCTCGACCTGTATTTCCACTGGCGCGAGATGTACATGCCGCTGGCTGGTCATCGTCGCTATGTCGACCCCGTCAAGAACGTGGTCGTCGAAATCGGTCTGCGCAATGTCGCCGGGCTCAACTTCACCGCCAGCATCAACAACTTTGATGCCATGGTGGAAGAGGGCTATCAGACCACTCTCAAGGTGGTCGGAGAAGCGATCAAAGCCGGCCGCGTTCCCAGCACGCGTCTGACACAGGACCTCGTCGCCAAGTAACACTGGCCCGATGTCTCGACACGTGTTGATGATTTTCTACTGATTCCTGAAACAGTAAAAGTCCATACCGGGCTCCCGGTGCGGATTTCCTTGCCGTCCCCTTCCACACAGGTCGGGGGCGGCGAGTTCCTTTGGAGCCTCTAACAAGGGGATCTTTGTGTATACATCAAGTAAACACAGGCCTGACTCTATCGAGTTGGTGCTGGGCGGAGGCGGCATCAAGGGGTTTGCCCATGTGGGCTTCCTCAAGGCCGTCCAGAAACTCAACATCAACTACAACATGGTCACTGGAGTTTCCATCGGTTCGATTGTGGCCGTGCTTTTCGTCAACGGTTTTTCCACCAGCGAGATCGAAAAGATCTTTGCCGAGGAGCTCCAGCGCATCAACCCCAAGAAGTTGGCGCGCTCGATGCTTCTACCGGCGTCGGTGGATCGACTGATTTTTGGCGAGGAGCCGGTTTCACTACTGGGCCTGATGAAGAATCTGGTCGCCCGCTACAAACTCAAGCCCAAGGCCAACTTACGTCTGGTGGCCTTCAATGCCCTGACGCGTGAGCCTGTGGTCTACACCGGCACTCGCTACAACCTGGCGACGGCGATGGCGGCTTCGTGCTCCATTCCCTTCGTCTTCCGCCCCATCGAAAACGGCGAGGAAATCTCCATCGCCACCTGGGTGCGGCACTGGATCTCGGGCAAGATCGGCCTGGGCCGCGGCGAAAGCAAAAAGGGCCAAAACGCCGAGAACGAACTTTTGTTCGACGGCGGTCTTTACCATCCGGCGCCCACCTCCTTTTGCCAGGGGCCGGCAATTGTGGCCAAGCTCGGCTTTGCCTCGCAGCCACCCAGCGAAGACCTGGGCTTCGCCGACAGACTCTTCCACAACCTGGAGAAGCGCGCCGCCACTTACCTGGATGCCTTCTTCCCCGACGAGCCCCACAGCGACGAGCATATCGTCATCACTGTCGGTCGCGCCGATGTTGCGGCTCTGTCCTTCGGCATCTCGGACAAGCAACAGAAATCGCTGACGAGCAGCGCGTATCGGCGCAGCATGTCAATCCTATCCAGGGCTGTGGCCGAAGGCCGCGTCCCGGTCAATCCATAACGACATCTAGAAAAAATCTGGAGAAAACTATGTTTAATCGCCTGACAAAAATCGGCGAGGCGTTTGCGTATTTGGGGCTCGGCTACATTAGCTACCTCTTTGTCGCCGGCCACCTCGACCTGCATTTCAGCCTCGCTTGTACAATCCTCTCCGCTCTCTGGTTGGCACTGACGGCCCGGGAGATGAACACACTTCTGCGCACGTACTTCGATGTGCTCTCGCGCTTGAAGGTGAGGATCCCTCTGACGTTCGGCCTCTTGCTCTCGGGCCTGGCGCTCTTCGCTAGCTTGCCAAATGGAACGATTTCGCTCCATCTGGCGCCACTACCAGTGGTTGCAGCTCTGGAAATCTGCGGCTGGGTCGCGGTCTATATCGCGTACCGCCGCACCAGCGCGCGCTACCGCCAGCAGGGGCATGGCCCTCTGCCCAAGGGCGCCTGGGTCAATCCCGACTGGCAGGCACTGCAAGTCGGCGACTTGATCCTGACGAGCGGTCGCATGGCCAATCGTCTTCATGAAACCGTCGGCCACGGCGAAGTCGTCGTGGAAGTGAATGGTCAAATGAAGACCCTGAGCTCCTACATGGAACACGGCACCAGTGTCAGTGTCCTGAAGGACGTGACCGAATCCAACCTCAAGGGTGGTCACTATATCGCTCTGCGCCTGGTACAGCCGCTCAGTGACGCACAGAAGGCGGTCATCCCCTCGCTCCTTACCATCATGCTCGGCCAAACCGAACAGTGGAAGGCAGAAGTGAGGGCGAGACGACAAGCCTTTTACAAGCGTTTCCACGTGCCCGCCTTCATGCAGAAGTTGGTGGACAAGAAAGCGCCTATAACCGGTTACGACTGGTTCGGCCTTTTCACCGGCCGGCTGGCTACCGATCACTGGACCTGCATCGGCGCCTGCCTTGAGCTTCTGCACCGCATTGGCGTAAAAACCAATGATTACGGTACGGGTGTACTTGGCCTCGGCACCGGTGTGCTCGATCCGATCATGCCTGTGCGATTCCTCGCGGACAAGGCTTTCCGCCTGCTCACCGAGGAGGACGCCAAAGCTTTCCAAAAGAGGAAGGCGGGCTAGCTCCATAGTCACAGCCGAGTTACCCCTTGGGCCGGGTGCCTGTTGTCTCTCACTGGAGGACAGCAGGCGCTCGGCCTTTTTTCTTATTTGCCAAAAGCCTTGTGCCAACCCCGGTCAACACCATTCACCGCCCTCGGCCAATGCTTTTTGCTTCGCTCCTACTACATTCTATGGTCTCACAAAGTATAGTTAAAACATTTTGGACAGCCCGGGCCGAGACGATTAAGACGAGTGACCGACAAATGCCCGCGCTGGCGCAGTACAGTCAATGTCGAAGTTAATTCGAAAAGCTATTGCGCCGCGCTTCAAAGTCCTCCGACTTTGCTGTGCGGCGTTTTTGTTTTGCCACCGTATATAGTGGCGCCGCGCTAAGTGTTGCATAAATAGAGACAACTTTATAGCAATAGTAAGAAGCGCGCTAATAGTACTTATGCGTATTATCCGCTAATTAATCAAGAGCTTTAACTCTCATGTTTATTGACGGGGGTCAGCGGCTTTTAATAGGCTCAATTATCTATTCCATTTTTTTATTTGAAAGGCCACCGCCAAACCCCTCATCCCCGCTCCTCTCTCCCACAACAGCCAAAACCCAGCGACAGCAACTGTCGTTAGTTTGCCGCTGCGCATTTTTTCAACTCTCTTCAAGGACGAATCATGCTCAATTCCAAGCCGCTCCAGCATCTCTATCACGTGGCCGGGGCCAAGGTCGCCGAGCACAGCCGCAATCGCTTCGTTGCTGACACCGAGACCGAAACTCCGAGCGACCACGACGCCCTGCGTGCCGTTGCCGTGATGCTCCACCCCGAGTTACACGATCTGCCCATCAGCGAGATCGCAAAAGCACTGTTCGCGCCCAGCGCCATGCAAGTCATGGAGGACACGGTTCCCAACGCCTTCTACTTCTGGCTGCTGCTGCAACGCGCTCTGCCACTGGCCAAGAACGTCGCTTTTCCGCTCACCGACAGAATGCTGGCGCACGGTCTGGCCAGTCTGCGCGGCACACTTGCCACCGCCGACAATGCCGGCAGCCTGGTCCTGATGGAAGACATCGCCGCCATGACCCCGACCCGGGCCTGCATCCTCATGCGCGCTGGCATCCTGCTGCAAGACGACGTCGACGGCGTGCTCAGCTTCAATCCGCTGCTGCGCCTTCCGGCCGCGATCGATGAATACCTGCGCAATGTGGCACCGGCCGGCTTCACCGTGCGTGACCGCGCCTCGGACGGCGACCTGCGCCACGCCTGGCCACACGACCCGGACTGCATCGGCGACCGCCTCTGGGACCTGCAAGAGCCGCTCAACGACGGTCGCGGCGTCAGCTGCGTTCGTTCGCTCTGCACCTATCTGCGTCGCCACGACATCGACGCCGCCCAGGCAGTGGCCGACAACGAGAGCGACAAGCTGCGCAACTACCCGACCATCGTCGACGTCCTCAAGGAATGCAACCTCTGGTCGGAAGTCGACTTTCACATCGGCGACTGACACCGCTTCCTGTTCATCGATTTGTTCAACCTCTCAGGAGAACGCTACATGAAGCTCAAACTGATCAAACCCGCTCCCCACTCCTGGCACATCGTGCTGCTGGAATCCACACCGCAGGAACAAGAGCGCTTCGATCAGGCCGTCAACCACGAGGCCTATCGGGTGGCCATCGAAGAATCTCTGCGCCTCGTGCATCCGGCTGCCATTCCCTGCCAGCTGCGTCCTGAGCATCGCGGCGACAGGGCCTGGGAGCTTGACTCTGACAACGTCTTCGCCGTGCTCGGCTGCGCCTACGCCATCGGCCAGTCGCTCGGCGCGGCGTTGGAGCTGGATCACTTCGGCACCTGATCTTCCTTCCTTCGACACACCGTTTTTTCAAAACCCAATCCGGACACCCGGGAAGCCAGCTACCCTGGCGGAAAGCAAACCATGACCACGACCACCATCTACACCGGCTCCTCCTCCACCTCTTTCTCGCACGCCCCTGACCGCCACCACTCGCCGATTGAACTGACCCGGGCACTGGCCGCAGCAGTCCGTCGTTTCAGCACCGCAGAGAGATTCTCCCACCTCAACACCGGCAGGGGCAGGGAAATTTGCCAGCTACGGCTGCGCGACTGTCCCGTCGCCCGCGCCATGTTCGCTGTGGGATTGCAGCTGGAGGAATCGGCCAATCAGGCGGTTCGCACCTACGAAACCTGGGTGGAACAAGGTGCACGCTTCGACCAGTTGTGCCACGGCAAGGGCTCTCTGGTCAGCGACGACACGGCCAAGCGCATGTACGACAACTGGCGCGTCAGGGCCTATGTCGGCTACAACTGCGAATACCTGCGCAGCATCGTGGAAGAACAACGCCGCAAGTGCAAGGACTTCCGCGGCTTCGACGACCTGATGTACAGGCAGCATGCCGTCAACATCCTGCTCGACTCCACGACCGACCAGTGGAACCGCACCGGCAGCGAGTCCCTGGTGCGACACGTAGCGCAGGTGATCCGCGAACACCTCCATGTCGAGGTCAAGCTGATGACCGAAGACGAAGCTCTGGATCACCTGATCGTCACCCTTGAAGTGCTGGGCGAAGAGTATGAGTCGCTCATGCGCCGTGCCAATCAGTACATGGCTCATGCCTCAACACTGATCAGCGGATTCGGCGCCGACAGCACTGAAATCGCCTGACCGCAAACGGCGGCAAAGCCTTAGCTGACAAAAGAAGGGTGTGCTCTCGGGCACACCCTTCTTTGATTTCTGTAGTTGGTGTTTAGTATTGTTTTTCTGCTATTTTTCTATCTTTTTTCACTCCCTTCTCTACTATGGTATTTAATATCTTCTACCTGCCGAGCGGAAATGCTTCAGCCCTGCGGGCGAAAAAGGTGGGGGACAATCATCGACCAATTTGATGACAGGAAGAGCTTGTTGGCTGGCTTTGGCGTTTTGGAAGGGCCTCCTTTTGCGACTGGCGTAGGGTGCGAACATATCAATCACCTGACTGCCGACATTTCTGGCGGCGCCCTGATCGTTGTAAAAAGCGCTCAGCATCGCTGCTTTGCCATAGACAATGGAAGCGCATCTCACACCGATCCAGGTGCGGCCCGGCTCCATTTCCATCATCGTAATCTCAACGAACGTTGATGATAGGCTGCTTTCACAGATAAGACCCAATACTCTTCCACAGGCCTCATCAATTTGCAGAGTCTTTTCCAGTGAATTGTTTTGAATGAAAGCGCGGCTTACGCTCATCACGCTTTCTATGGGGAGATCGGCCTGTAATTCCGAGTAATAACTGGAGGGACCAAACTGAGAGCGCAAATAGAATCTGACAAAGATAGCTAGTCCGACCAGTACCAGTGCCGAAGTGAAGGTAAAGGAAAGGGTGGAAAACAGCCAATCCTGTAAAATTTCCATATTGCCGTTCCAATGTCCTCTGCCCATCACAAAGGAAAAGCACTCGGCCAAAATAGCTTGGGCTGAGCACAACAAGAAAAAGGCCAGGCCTAACACGGACTGCAATAGACATGATTGCCAGAGCAATCCCTGGTTGGGATTGGAATGGCAATGTTCTTTCATAGTAACGTCCGAGGGCAGACCGGCATAGTATGCGTTCATGGAATACCTCCGCATGCAGGTTTGTCCAAACACTATGGATCATAAACGTGGCAGAACCGTGTCAACATCTTGTCCATATCGTGACGTTTTCATGGGCAGGCTGGGCAATAAAGGTCAGCAAATTGGTATAGTGGCTCAACTGGTTCCTTCTTCCTCGTGCGCCCGGGTCAAGTTTGCTGATCATGTCATTGCTGCCGCGTCTCTTTCTTCCTTTGGCTACCTTGACCGCTTTTGCCGCTTTAGCAGTCAATGGCAGTAGGGCTACTCCTGCGCCCGCTCCAGGTCTCAGTTCAAGTTCAAGCGCGCCCTCTGCCAATCAAAAAATTGCCCCGGCTTCTCCTGGCTGGATTCTCGAACAGAAAAGCCAGGTATGCGGATACATGCAGGTTTATGTCACTGCCACCGCCATCAAAGCTGTCGACAGCAAAACCAGTACAACGCTGATAAGCAAAGCTCCCGATTGGCAGGTTGTAGTCTTCAATAAGTCGAACAAGACAGTTTACACAAGCCCCTTTGATAAATTCATTGGCTACGGAGTCACCGGTCTGCAAGTACAAATGGGGTTTAAGCACGGCGGCATACCGGTTTCAAAAAAGAATCTCAAAGCTACAGTTGCCGGCTTACCGGCCAATGTATACGGCACCACGCCGGAGTATGAAAAACGCGGTATCGAACAATACCAGCGCAAACAAGTCACAAGCGGCATGCCTCGATCCGCACGGACTCTGACTTCCAGCGGCTGGTCGTTGCCCAAACAACCGGCCAATATTTTGTGCCGCCTATACGGTCTGGGCGATACGCCTGATGTGCCTCTGGAATTTCACTGTATTGATCAAGACGGACTGGACGACACCGGCCTGTCCACCAAATCAGCCAAGAAAGCCACTATAGCAAGCAAAGAATTCGATATACCAGGCGGTTATACCAGAGTACCAACGATGGAAGCGGTGCGCATCGATGCCAGCGGCCAGACAGCCATGGAAGACATGCTCCAGGGTCTGGATGACGGCATTGGTAAAATGGGCAAGGGCAAGGCCCAGACCGGTGGCAGCAAGACTCGCTAGGGAAGCGGTTTGCGCCGCTGTCTATTTTGTCAAAAATGAACTGTGCAACAATTGCACCATTTTCATTGTGTCTTTCAATTTCGGCGACCAGATGAGCTGGATGTTGACTATCGGCTGATCCGCGACTTCTGCAGGAAGGGGCGGCAAAGTGATTTTCGACATAGCATCTTTGACACTTTGCTCGGCTTCCTTCGAGCCATGTTTATCGTTTACGCCCAAAAGCTCAAACTTACCCGAGGCCGAATTTTTAAATTCAATCGTGACAGCGCCTGTGCCTTTGGCCGGTTCGACCCAGACTTTACCTATCGCCGACATGATTTCATCCGAATATTTATCGATTGGAGAAGCAACTTTGGGCGCCGCGTCCGGGTCGGTGCCGCTATCAGTGGTCAGGCCATTAGGATATTCATAGTGCCAATATTTATCGACTATAAGCCAGCCACTGTCGGTTTTCTCAAGAAGCATCTTACCTGTGGCTACCGCCCCTTTTTCATTCAAATTTAGCTTAGCCAACGGGTTTACTTCGGTGGCCTTGAGGATAAGAAGTGTTTTGCCGCCCCGATCCTGCGTGTCCACAACCTGGACCTTGAGCGGTGTGGAGGCTTTCTCCATTTCCAGAAATGCACTCATCATTGTTTCCATCATCTTTTTATCCTCAGCCGTTGTCGGCTCAGGCATCTCGCGCTGATCGGCCTTGGGCTTGAGAAATGGCTTTATGTCGATAGGATTTTTAGTTGTTGCCACAGTGTTGAGAAAGCGCTGCATAAACTGCTCCGCGGTTTCGTCAGCGGCACGAACACAAGGCGCCAAGCCAATTGAAGTGCCTGTGGTGGCGACCAAAAGCGCAAGTGAGAGAAGCAAGCGAGATGTTGACTTTGACACGGATAAAACCTCAAACAGTTTGACACACTGGTCCTCGAAGTGGACCAGTATAACACTGCTGTCCGGCTCAGTTTTAGGAACATCGGAAGCAGTTCCATCTCAAACTTTGAGGTCTCAAAAAAATTACACTATAAAGCCCAGTATAAAAACAACAAAAAAAATCACCAAAACATCGATGGCCCGTCAGGAACCGCGCGCCCCAGGGGGCAGAGCGCACGGTTCCATGTTCAGCGGTCAGGAAAGCGAGATGAAAATCCCTACCTGCCTGGATGTCGGACTGCGATCACAGCCAGTTGCAGGCTTGTAACCGTATTCGATTTTGGGGTCAAGGCCGGCTTCAACCATCGCCTCGAACACCAGCTTGCCGGCATGCCGCAGAGAAGCGGAGCTGCGCGAAGGTTCTTCGCTGGAACGACTGTAGTCGTCCACCGAAAACTCCCCGTTGTACTCATGCCGCTCAAGCCACATGACGCAGACCGAATTCCTTGTGTGGGACGCTGCCGCCGCCGCATGCACGATTTCCGGAATCGCTTTCAGAGTCGTGTGCGCCCGTTCGGGGGCTGCATCGATCAATCGCTGGAGAGCTTCCTTAGCCCGGTCTGCTTCGCTCTGTTCACGTTCGGTGCGTTGACGCGCTCCGGCAGCGATTGCGTCCGAAACCAGCGTCCGAAGAGCTGCCGCGCTCGATGTCGCATGTGTGGATTCTTGCATGACTTACTCCATTACCAGGGGGTTAGATGGCTGTAGCAAACCAGGATGTCGCACCCGCATCTCGCTTCAGCAACGGCGTTATCAGAAGCGGCTAAACCAGGAAGGTCCGCTCCCAGGGATTGAGCGGAGGCGGCGGTGGAAGCTCGACACGGGCTTGCTCCTTCAGCCAGAGGGCGTGAGCCAAGATGGCAGCAGCCTCGGCTCGCGGCAGTATCAACAGGGTGAGCAAGGTCAAGACCTCGGTGCTGACTGCGGCGCCGCCTACGAAGAAATCGAGGTTATGCGAACTCCAGAAGGCACCCGCGAACGAATGGCCGAGGGCGCAGCCGACCAGACAGAGGGCACCGACCATGAGGGCTGAAAAGACTCTTTCCTTGTTCTTGGCCGAGCCGCTGAACGTCCACAGGATGGTCGGCAGCAGTCCGATGACGGAAGCCATGATCAGGCCCATGAGCATGAAGGCAAGACCGCCGCCGGAGTGCCCGCCGTCAGCATACTGCGCAGCGGCGGTAACGCCGAAAATTGCGCCGATGGTTGCCGTGAAGCCTGCGATACCGATCGAAGTGCCAAGTGAGACTCGTACGGCATTCCATACGCCCTCGGTAAACCTGGCACGACGCAGTTCCGGACTTTGTGCAGATTTTTTTGACATGTAGAATTCCTTTAGCAAGGTTGAATGAAATTGGTGCTGCTAGAGCACAGCGGCGTTCAATCCTGTCGAAAATTGAACGGTTCAAAACCGCTGTCAGTTCAGCCGATGTAGGCCGAGTCGGCAGAAAGCATCCTTCCCCGCCGACCGAAGACGATCAGGCCGTGATCGAGACAGCTCTGAAGTGCACTGCGCAAGACAGTTTTCAGAGCGCGATCGACCGCCTGACACTCGGTCACATATTCGCGCATCGGCTCCGACAGCTTCTGGCTGGGGTTGTCGCGCCACTGCACCGCCTGCGCCCGCAACGCGCGCAGTTTGATTTCCTGCTCGTAGAGCAGAGCGGCGTTGGCGGCGCAGTGCGGATCACCGAGCAGGCTGCGACGCACGGTGACAATACGCGCGATGAAATCGTCGCACGTGAGATTGA
>Ga0105248_10000554_pt1 | contig 42381 bp, 39 predicted proteins | sample KBSS34metaG_FD_81524 | JGI IMG/M metagenome (GOLD analysis project Ga0105248, IMG submission 81524) | Switchgrass rhizosphere microbial communities from Kellogg Biological Station, Michigan, USA - KBS S3-4 metaG | ecosystem: Host-associated > Plants > Roots > Rhizosphere > Soil | place...
CGAGCGCCGGCAAGTCGTCGCTGGTGAGCGTCGTGTCGGCGGCGAAGCCGAAGATCGCGGACTATCCGTTCACCACGTTGGCGCCGAACCTGGGGGTCGTCGAGACCGACGGCGAGGTGTTCACCGTTGCCGATGTGCCGGGTCTTATCCCCGGCGCGTCGCAGGGCAAGGGCCTTGGCCTGGAGTTTCTCCGGCACGTCGAGCGGTGTTCGGTCATCGTGCACGTCATCGACGGGGCCACGCTGGAGCCAGACCGCGATCCGCTGTCCGATCTGCGCGTCATCGAGGCCGAGCTGGAGGCGTACCGCGACGGCATCGCCGGCCTGAACGAACGCCCCCGACTCGTCGTCATCAACAAGATCGACGTTCCCGACGCCCGGGACCTGGCGGCCATCGTCGAGCCGGACTTCGCCGCGATGGGCTACCGCGTGTTCCCGCTGTCGACGGCGACGCACGAGGGTCTGGTCCCGTTCCTGCACGCGCTGGCCCAACTCGTCCGAGCCGACCGGCACGCCCACCCGGCGGACGAAGCGCCCCGCATCGTGCTGCGGCCGAAGCCGGTCGGCGGTGCCGCATTCGCTATCCGTACGGTCGGCGACGGCTTCGAGGTCGTTGGGGAGAAGCCGGAACGCTGGGTTCGACAAACGGACTTCTCGAACGCGGAGGCCGTCGGGTATCTCGCGGACCGGCTCGCCAAGCTCGGCGTCGAGGATCAGCTGGTGAAATCCGGCGCGCAGCCCGGCGCCGGAGTCACCATCGGCTCCGTCACGTTCGACTGGCAACCGTCGACCTTCGGCGACGAGGTCGTGGAGTCGTTCGGTCCCCGCGGTTCGGACGACCGGCTGTTGAGTGGTGCTCGGCCTACGCGTGCGCAACGAAACGCCCGAACTGCCGCTGATCGCGAGTTTGTCGATGACTACGACGAAGATGAACTCGCACCAGAGGAACTCGAGATCGATCCCGCCGGGTTGGAGGCGGATAGGCCTCGCCGGTCTCGGAAGGGACGGTCATGACGCGGGTCGTCGTCAAGGTCGGCTCCTCGTCGCTGACCAGCGCGGCCGTCGGACTCGACCACGACCGGCTCGATGCTCTGGTGGACGCACTGGCCGCCGCTCATCGGGCCGGCGATTCGCCTGTTCTGGTTTCGTCCGGCGCGATCGCAGCGGGTCTCGCGCCGTTGGGCCTCGCCGCGCGGCCCCGCGATCTAGCCACCCTGCAGGCAGCGGCCGCCGTCGGCCAGACGGCGCTGGTTGATGCGTATGCGACCAGCTTCGGTCGGCATGGCATCACGGTCGGCCAGGTGCTGCTCAGCGCCGAAGACGTCATGCGCCGCGCCCATTACCGCAACGCCCGACGCACGCTGGACCGGCTTCTTGAACTCAATGTCGTGCCGGTCGTGAACGAGAACGACACCGTTGCCACCGAAGAGATCCGGTTCGGCGACAACGACAGGCTGGCCGCGCTGGTCGCGCACCTTGTTGATGCTGACCGCCTGCTGTTGCTCTCCGATGTCGATGCCGTTTACGACCGCCCGCCAAAAACGCCTGGCGCACAGCGTATTTCGGAGATTCGAGCGGGAGATGACCTCGAACGGGTCAGTACCAACGGCGGCGGCAGCGGGCTCGGCAGTGGCGGAATGGCTTCGAAGCTCGACGCCGCGCGGCTGGCGGCGAGTAGTGGTGTGCCGGCGATCATCGGTGCCGCCGTCGACGTGGCCGGGCTGCTGGCGGGTGATCCGGAGCGAGGAACGCGGTTCTTCGCAACGGGCGAACGCCGTGCGTCGCGGCTGCGCTGGCTCGCGCACGCCTCGGTGCCGCGCGGCCGGCTGATCATCGACGCCGGTGCTGTGGCCGCTGTCCGCGACCGTGGCGCGTCACTGCTCCCGGCCGGCATCGTCAGCGTCGAAGGCACCTTCGCCGTGGGGGATCCGGTGGAGCTCGTCGGTCCGGACGATGTACCGCTCGCGCGCGGACTCGTTGCGTATGACGCCACCGAACTGCCTGCGCTGCTGGGGGTTTCGACCCGCGAGACCGGCCTACGCGAAGTCGTTCATCGCGACGATTTGGTGCTGCTGCCGCGCTAGACATTGTCGCGAAACGCCGTTACCTCGGATCGGTTCGCCGGCACGCCCTCGTACTCGGCTGGCTTATGTTCCCAGTTCTTGATCCGTTGGGAGTAGGCGATCAGACCGTTGGGCCAAAGCACCGCGGTGCCTAAGCGATGACGGACAAACCACACGTTCTCCGGCCCGGGCCCCCGCGGTCCGGTGACGAGGCCGTCCCACGATGTGCTTCGGTACGCGGCGGCGTGCTGTGCATCCGTCGCAAGCAGGAACTCGCTGTACGTCGGCCATGTCGATCGCTGCTTGTTCGGCACCCGCCCGATGAGGATCGCCGGCGTCCAGATTCGCTGACGAAGCGCCGTAACCAGCGTGCGGGTTTGGGCGTATCGCAGTGCATTGCTGAACAGCGGAATACCACATAGCCATGCCGCTATCCGCAGTACCAGTTCGGAAATCTGGTATCCCCGGAGCGCCATGATGACGAGCGCGATGAGTGGAACCGAGGCGATGGCCATTCCTCGCACGGCACGGGCGCGCCGGCGGGTGATGGAGTCCTCCACTTGGGTAGGCACCGGCATGGACGGCACATGCCTTGTGATCGGTTGGCCAGCAAATAGGGCTGCCAGCATCGCCTGAATCGCGTGATCGACGTTGCGAACCTGACTCCGACGTTCAGACCAGTCCACGATGAACACGACCATTCCAGCGACGCCGAAGACGAGGCAGCCGATCATTGCGGAGTAACCGGTTCCCAGAGTCCACGTCGGGCCGTTGCTGTCACCCACGAAAGCAGCGTGGTCAAGCTTCGTCGGGTCATAGCGGAGCCTGACACTTTGTCCGACGCGATAACGACTTTCGTCGTCGGTACGTACACCCAGCCAACCGCTATCCGTCGGGATGTTGACGTCGACGACAGACGGATTGATGAAGTTGTCTCGCGCATGGATGTCCATGACCGTGACGGTCTGCACCTCGCCGTGCTTCTCGACATCCCATTCCCACTGCAAGGAACTGAAGACAGCAATTGCGGTCAACGCCGCGCAGATGATCGCAAGGCCGAGCGATGGGCCCCACCAGCGGCGCAAGGCGAACGATGCGCGGCGCTGGGAATTGAAATCGACGGCAGGGAGGGTCGTAGCGTCGAATACTGATTCGTCGAACATCTGCCCCCCTCGAAATGTGGTCGACGTTGTATCGGACTCAGGTGGTTTGAACCTGAGGCAGGCAGCTCGAGGTGCAGGTTTCGCATCCGCCGCCTTCGGTCTTGCCGCACCGTTCGGGCATCGCCGCGACTGCCGCGGCAAAGGCCGGATGCACCCTGCGTAGCAGCAAATTCCGGCCCTGCACGACCGGATACACGCCCATCGCGTGTGCCTGCCGGGCGGCGTATACAGCGATTCCGGCCGCGATGACCGCCGGGATCGCGAGGAACCAGGCGAACACCGCACCGGCAGCACAGGCGATGGTGATGACCGCCGCCAAGGCTGCAAGCCGGCGGAGCGCCCGCTGACGAAGCGTCGCGGCTTGCGAGAACGGCAGGATGACCTCGGCGCCCTCGTAACCCGCACCGCTAGGCGACACCACCACACCGGCCCGGGTCGGCACTCCGGTCCGCGCGCAGATTCCTGGGAGCGACGGCGCCGGCCAGCTGAGGACGATGTCCTCGGTCGCCGGTTTCACATTCGTATCGTACGGGCGTCGTAGCGACGCGTCGCTTTGCCGCCGAACGTCCGCGCTTACTATTGGAGCGTGCCTGACTCGTCGACCGTCCAGCCTCAGTTCGCGTCGGTCGCCGACGTCCGGGAGCGGCTCGGCGGTGCCGGGTATCTCGCTGACGACGCCATCGCGACGACGGTGTTCCTCGCCGACCGCCTCGGAAAGCCACTGTTGATCGAGGGTCCCGCCGGCGTCGGCAAGACCGAACTGTCCAAGGCCGTCGCCGCAACAACCTCTGCCGAGATGATTCGTCTGCAGTGCTACGAGGGCCTCGACGAAGCGCGTGCGCTGTACGAGTGGAACTACAAGAAGCAGCTGCTTCGGATCCAAGCCGCGCGGGCCGACGACGCGTGGGAAGCGACCCACGACGACATCTTCAGCGAGGAGTTCCTGCTTGCTCGGCCGCTGTTGTCCGCGATCCGTCGCACCGAACCGACCGTTCTGCTCATCGACGAGGTCGACAAGGCCGACGTCGAGGTCGAAGGTCTGCTCCTCGAGGTGCTCTCCGACTTCCAGGTGACGATTCCGGAACTCGGTACGATCGCCGCTTCCCGCCGGCCGTTCGTCGTGCTGACGTCGAACGCGAGCCGCGAACTGTCCGAAGCGCTCAAGCGCCGCTGCCTGTACCTGCACCTCGATTACCCGACGGCCGAGCGAGAGAAGGCGATCGTGCTCTCCCGCGTCCCCGAGGTGCCAGAAAAGCTGGCGGAACAGATCGTTCGTACCGTCCGGGCGCTGCGCGCGATGGAGCTGAAGAAGGCTCCTTCTATCGCCGAAACCATCGACTGGGCAACGACTTTGCTCGCCCTCGGCATCGACACCCTCGACGAGGAGTCGGCCGTTGCGACCCTCGGCGTGGTGCTCAAACACGTGAGCGACCAGGTTCGGGCGATCGGCGAACTCAAGCTCTCATGACGACCGGCGGCGTTGCTCGGGCGACAGCTCGAGGTGGCTTGCTTGATCGCGAGCTGGTGTTCATCGCCGCGCTCCGCCGCGCGGGTCTGGCGGTTTCCAGCGCCGAAACTGTCGACGCCACAAGGGCTTTGGGCTCGATTGACCTTCTTGACCGGGAATCGTTACGGGCGGCACTGGCTGCCGCGACGTGTAAACGGCCCACCCACCGGCGTACTTTCGACTCGCTCTTCGACCTGTATTTCCCTCGGCGGATGGGCGCAGCCGCGGCTCCCGATGACAACGACGAGGACGGAGATGGGGCAGCCGACCTTGATGCTTTCCGCGAGCAGCTGTTGCAGGCGCTCCGGGACGGCGACGAGGACGCAATCCGTCGGATTGCTCGTGCGGCGGTCGAGCAGGCGATGCGAGGGGATACGCCTCCGGGGATGCAGGCGTGGCTTGGCCACCGGCTGATGCGTGACGTCAATCCTGAAGCCCTGATCCCGCAGCTACTGCGGGACCTGCTCGGTAACGGCGAACTCAGCGATTTCGAGGAGCGGGTGGCCCGGCAGACGATTAACGAACGGCTCCGCCAGCTCGCCGAGGAAGTGACCGCCGAGATCCGGCGCCGTCTCGCCGAGGAGCGCGGCCTGGGGGCGGTGGAGCGAAGCACGGTCAAACCGCTGATTGATCAGGTCGATTTCCTTCGCGCCTCACGTGATGACCTTGCTGAGTTGCGCCGCCAGGTCTATCCACTTGCTCGCCGGCTCGCGTCCCGGCTGACATCGCGCAAGAAGGTCGATGAGCAGGGCCGGCTCGATTTTCGTCGGACAGTGCGGGCGTCGCTCGCGACCGGTGGCGTCCCGTTGCAGACGGTGCACAAACCGCGAAAGCCACACAAGCCGGAACTCGTAGTCCTGTGCGATGTCTCGGGGTCGGTATCGGCGTTCGCGCTGTTCACGCTGATGCTGGTTTCGGCTCTGCGAGAGCAGTTTTCGAAGGTCAGGGCATTCGCGTTCATCGACACCTGCGATGAGATCACTCGGTTCTTCACGCCCGACACCGACCTGACCGGCGCGATGGGCCGCGTCGTCCGCGAGGCCGATCTCGTCTGGTTCGATGGGCACAGCGATTACGGGCACAGCTTCAAGGTCTTCGAAGAGCGATTCGCTGACGCGATCACCCCGAAGACGTCGTTGTTGATCCTCGGTGACGGCAGGAACAACTACCGCGCCAACGGCGGCGACGAGCTACGCCGGCTGGCAGGCCGGGCGCGTCACGCGTACTGGCTCAACCCGGAGCCGAAGTACGAATGGGGTCACGGCGACAGCGCGACCCGGGCGTACGAAGAACTGGTTGACGACATGGTCGAGTGCCGGAATATCCACCAGCTCACCGAGTTCATCACGAGGCTGCTCCCGGTGTGACCACCGCTCGCGGCCGATGTGCTGGGACATCTCGACGCGGCTGCAGGGGTGATCGAAATCCATGGCTACGCTTGGCGAATGGCTCGGCGTCTGGGCGTGATGGGTGGCACCTTCGATCCCATTCACCAGGGGCACCTCGTCGCCGCAAGCGAGGTTGCCGCGGCGTTCGAACTCTCCGAGGTGGTCTTCGTACCGACGGGTCAGCCGTGGCAGAAGAGCCACCGCGAGGTGTCTTCGGCGGAGGACCGCTATCTGATGACGGTCATCGCCACAGCGGGCGATCCGCGCTTCACCGTCAGCCGGGTCGACGTCGACCGGCCCGGCGTCACGTATACGAAGGACACACTCGTCGACCTGCGGGCCGAGCGTGGTGAGGACGTCGAGTTCTACTTCATCACCGGCTCCGACGCGCTTGCGCAGATCCTCAGCTGGCACGACGCCCAGTCGCTCCTCGGTATGGCGCACTTCGTGGGGGTAAGCCGACCGGGCTACGACCCGACGCTGCCGGAAGGTCTGCGCGACGCCACCGTGAGTCTGCTGGAGATCCCGGCGCTGGCCATCTCGTCGACCGACTGCCGGACACGGATCCGCGCCGGCAGGCCGGTTCGCTACCTCGTGCCGGAGAGCGTCGTCAGCTACATCGACAAGCGGGAGCTGTACCGCTGAGCTCGCATGGGAGACTGAGCGAGTGACTGCGTCGGATAGAGCCGTTGAGCTGGCATTGGCGGCTGCTCAGGCAGCCGCGGACAAGCAGGCGACGGACATTCTGCTCCTCGACGTTTCCGAGCAGCTGGTGATCACCGACATTTTCCTTCTTGCGTCGGCACCGAACGAGCGTCAGGTGCGCAGCATCGTCGACGAGATCGAAGAGCGTCTGCGCGGCATCGGCGCCAAGCCACTGCGGCGCGAGGGCGAGCGCGAAGCTCGCTGGGTGTTGCTCGACTACGCCGAGATCATCGTGCACGTCATGCACGCCGAGGAGCGCGAGTTCTACGCGCTCGAACGGCTGTGGAAGGACTGTCCCGAGATCCCGTTCGTCGACGCCGACCTCGCGTCGCGCACCTCGTAGCGGTCATGCGCCTGCTGTTACTACGGCATGGCCAGACCGATTGGAACGTCGCAGGCCGGTTCCAGGGAAGTCAGGACATTCCGCTCAACGATGTCGGTCTGGCGCAAGCCAAGGCCGCGGGTGAGGCCATTGCGGAGGCAAAGCCGGCGGCCGTGTGGTCATCCGATTCAAGGCGCGCACTGGTGACAGCTGAGGCCATCGGAGTCCCGATTGTCGTGGACCGCCGGCTGCGCGAGATCGACCTGGGGACCTACGAGGGCATGACGCCGGCGGAGTGGACCGTCCTCGACCCGAAGCGACACGCGCTGTGGCGAGCGGGCCATGACCTGCGGCGCGGGAACGGCGAGACGTACTTGGAGGTCGGTGTACGAGCGGTCGCTGCGGTGCGGGATGCGGTGGCGTCGGTCGAGGATCCCGACGGCTTGGTGGTCGTCGTCTCACACGGCGGGACCACGCGGTCGATGCTGACCGGCCTGCTCGACCTGCCCGGCTCGCCCTGGGCGCACCTCGGGACGGTTGGCAACTGCTGCGGGGCGCTGCTCACGGACGATGACGACGGCCGCGGCTGGAAGCTGCGGGCGTACGGAGTCCGAGCCGAGTTTCTGGTGGGGCCGGACGACGGGTAAGCTCGGAGATCGCGCTCGGGCAACCGGACGCGAAGATGGGGCTGTGGCGCAGCTGGTAGCGCATCACACTGGCAGTGTGAGGGTCAGGGGTTCGAGTCCCCTCAGCTCCACTCGATTTTGAGTGGTAAACCTGGCTTTGACCTGCGGTTTTACTGCTCCCGCCTGCCTGACGGTGACGTCCGTTGCTGCTGTCGCCCCATGTCACCAGGGGTAGCGTGGGGATGATCGTTCGGGCGCCACTCAGGACCGATGAGGGTTGCGCGGACGCCACCGACAAGAGTCGCGACCCCGGGTTGGCAGGGCAGTGCGAAGCGTGCGGACGGGCATGAAACTACTTTGACGTCCTACTAATCAGTAACCGGCGTTTGGTGTCGGACTCCACGCATGCGACCGGGAGCGAGAGGGCCGACCTGGGTCAGTCGGCGATGGCCGCAGTCAGTTCTGGTCGGGCCTCCAGCAGGGAAGGCCCGTACCAGGTCAGTAGCCGTCCGGACACGAGGCGTGTGGCGCAGCCGGGTAGCGCATCCGGTCCATTGGTGGGGCTGAAGGCGTATGGCTCGTCGGGGAGCAGGACGACCTCGGCGTCGCCGAGTTCGTCCGGCGTGATGTGCGGGTAGCGGCCTCCGGCGCGGTCACGGAAGATGTTGGTTAGGCCCAGGCGGGCGGCCAGGCTGTCGGTGAACGTGGGTGCGCCGACGGCCATCCATGGGTCGCGCCAGATTAGGATGGCGGCGCGCAGCTGCAGCGAGGGCGGTTGTGACCAGATGTCTTCGGCCTGGTCGAGCCAGGACGGTGCCGCTACCCCGAGGGCCTCGTTGAACAGTCGGCGGAGGGCGGCGAAGGCGTCTTCGATGGACTCGATACGGGTGACCCAGACTGGGATCCCGAGTCGGCGCAGTCGCTCGACGTCCAGGCGTCGGTTCTCCTCTTGATTAGCGATGACCAGGTCGGGGGACAGCGCTGCGATCGCGGCCAGGTCAGGGTTCTTCGTGCCCCGGATTCGCGGCAGACTTAGGTCAGCGGGGTGGGTGCACCACTGGGTCGCTGCGACAAGCAGTGTCCGGTCCACCGACGCGATCGCGTCGGTCAGCGACGGGACGAGCGAGACGATCCGGCGCGGCGGATGGGGCAGCGAAACCGCCTCGCCAAGATCGTCGGTGACCCCGCTCACCCGGGCGAACCTCCTGTTACTCACCGCTATGCGATTTACTAGGACATCCTAGTAAATCGCGTCACGCCGGAGACCCGCATGGATATCGTCTCGCAGTTGCACGTCGCCGGCCGTCCGATCCGTGTACTGACCGCGGCCGCCCTCTTCGACGGCCACGACGCCGCGATCAACATCATGCGCCGAATTCTGCAGGCCCAGGGAGCCGAGGTCATCCATCTTGGCCACAATCGGGCCGTCGAGGAGGTGGTCACGGCCGCAATTCAGGAGGACGTCGACGCCGTGGCGATCAGCTCCTACCAGGGCGGGCATGTCGAGTTCTTTGCGTACTTGGTCCGCATGCTGGCCGAGCGGGGTGCCGACCACATCCGGGTCTACGGCGGTGGCGGCGGAACGATTGTTCCTGACGAGATCGAGTACCTGCACAGCATCGGGGTCGCGCGGATTTTTTCCCCGGAGGACGGGCAGCGTCTCGGCTTGGCCGCGATGGTGAACACGATCATCGCCGACTGCGATGCCGACAGCCCGGCGCGTGGCGTCAATGTCGCCAGTATCCAGGCCGGCGACTCGGCCGCGCTGGCCCAGGCCATTTCCGCGCTTGAGTCCGGCGCCGCCGACGATGCCGAGATTGCGCGCCTGCGGGCCGCGGCGAACTCCGGCGTGGTCCTCGGCGTCACGGGCACGGGAGGCTCGGGAAAGTCCTCGCTGACCGATGAGCTGATCCATCGCTTGCGCCTCGATCAGCAGGACAAGGTCCGTGTGGCCGTTCTCGCGATCGACCCGTCCCGGCGCCGGGGCGGCGGCGCGTTGCTCGGTGACCGTATCCGGATGAACTGCCTGTCCGACGGCGTTGTCTTCTTCCGTTCCCTGGCCACCCGGGGCGCTGGGGTCGGCGTGCCGAGCTGCCTTCGGGATGTCGTGACGGCGTGCAAGGCCGCGGGCTACGACCTTGTGATCGTTGAGACGCCTGGCGTCGGGCAGGGCGACGCCCCGCTGGTCGACCTCGTGGACGTGTCGCTGTATGTGATGACGGCCGAGTATGGCGCCGCCTCGCAGCTCGAGAAGATCGACATGCTCGACTTCGCCGACGTCGTCGCGGTCAACAAGTTCGAGCGGCGCGGTTCGGAGGACGCTCGTCGCGACGTCGCCCGCCAGCTCGTCCGCAACCGGCAGGCCTTCGACCTCTCATGGGAACAGATGCCGGTGTTCGGTACGTCTGCCGCGTCGTTTAATGACGACGGGGTCACCGCGCTCTACCAGCATCTACGTGATGAGCTGGCGGGCAAGGGTTTGCTCGTCGCCGAACCGATTCTGCCGGCCGTCGAGGGCCGAACGTCGTCGGGTACCTGGACACCATTGCCGGCTTCTCGTGTGCGTTACCTCTCCGACGTCGCCGACTCCGTACGCGCCTATCACCGCGACACCGAGCGGCAGGTCGTGCTGGCCCGACAGGCGCAGCTCGTGGAGTGGGCCACCGAGGCGTTCGGCGTCGACGGTGTAGCCGGCGTCGACACCGCCGCCGCCTCTACGACGCTGGCGACGCTGGCGACGCTGGCCGCCGACGCGACGAAGGGATTGTCCGACGACGTCAGGGCCGCGCTCGATGCGTGGCCCGACACCGTCGCGGAGTACGCCGGGACAGCTGGGACTAGGACACCGGCATTGAGCCGGACGACGCTGTCGGGCACGGTGGTGCCTCGGGTCGCCCTGCCCCGCCATAACGACCACGGGTTGCTCGTCGATTACCTGCGGCGCGAGAACCTGCCCGGGCGCTTCCCATTCACCGCGGGCGTTTTCCCGCTCAAACGCGAGGGCGAGGACCCGGCCCGGATGTTCGCCGGAGAGGGCGACGCCTTCCGGACCAACCGGCGATTCCACCTGCTCTCCGAAGGTCAACCGGCGACCCGGCTGTCGACCGCGTTCGACTCGGTGACGCTCTACGGGCGTGACCCTGCCGAGCGCCCCGACATCTACGGCAAGGTCGGTACGTCGGGGGTATCCATCGCGACCCTCGACGACATGAAGGCGCTCTTCGCTGGATTCGACCTGTGTTCGCCGACCACCTCTGTCTCCATGACGATCAACGGACCGGCACCGACGATCCTGGCCTTCTTCCTCAACACCGCCTTCGACCAGCAGCGCGAAAGGTTCGTCGAAACCGAGGGCCGCGAACCCGACGCCGACGAGGACGCCGCTCTGCGCGAGCGCGTGCTGGCCTCGGTGCGCGGCACCGTGCAGGCCGACATCCTCAAGGAGGATCAGGGCCAGAACACCTGCCTGTTCTCCACCGACTTCAGCCTGCGGATGATGGCCGACATTCAGGAGTGGTTCGTCGAGCACCGGGTACGTAACTTCTACTCGGTGTCGATCTCCGGCTACCACATCGCTGAGGCCGGGGCTAACCCCATCAGCCAACTGGCGTTCACGCTCGCGAACGGTTTCACCTACGTTGAGGCCTACCTCGCCCGGGGAATGGACATCGACGACTTTGCGCCCAACCTGTCGTTCTTCTTCTCCAACGGCATGGACGCGGAGTACACGGTGCTCGGCCGGGTTGCCCGCCGGATCTGGGCTATCGCGATGCGTGACCGCTACGGCGCCAACGAACGATCGCAGAAGCTCAAGTATCACGTGCAAACCTCTGGACGATCGTTGCACGCACAGGAAATGGCGTTCAATGACATCCGCACGACACTGCAGGCACTATGCGCGCTCTACGACAATTGCAACAGCCTGCATACGAACGCCTACGACGAGGCGGTGACGACGCCGACGGCCGAGTCGGTGCGCCGCGCGCTGGCGATCCAGCTGATCATCAACCGGGAGTGGGGCCTGTCGCTCAACGAAAACCCGATGCAGGGCTCGTTCGTCGTCGACGAGTTGACCGATCTGGTCGAACAGGCCGTACTGACTGAGTTCGACCGCATCACTGAGCGCGGGGGAGTGCTCGGTGCGATGGAGACGGGCTATCAGCGCGGCAAGATCCAGGACGAGTCCCTGCTCTACGAGCAGCGTAAGCACGACGGCAGCCTGCCGATTATCGGGGTCAACACGTTCCGCAGCGCGAACAGCGAAGCGGAGATGCCCACGTTGGAGCTGGCCCGCGGGACGGAGGCGGAGAAAGTCTCGCAGCTGAGCCGGGTCCATGCGTTCGCTGAGATGCATCGGGGCGAGGCCGCCGCCGCCCAGGCCCGGCTCCGGCTGGCTGTCATCAACGGTGAGAACGTCTTCGCCGAATTGATGACCGCCGCCCGGGTCTGCACGCTCGGCCAGCTCACCGACACCTTCTTCCAGGTTGGCGGCGAGTACCGCCGCAACGTATGACCGCCGCAAACTAGCGTCAGCAGGGCCGCGGACGTTGGGCAACCCGGCGTCAGTTTAGAGGCGATAGAGGATTGGTTGACAGGGGTGCTGGGTAGCCTCTACCGTTCCGCCCCTGAGTCCTCTCGTCCTGAGATAACACGGCTTCAGATCATCCATATGGCAAGTCGTGGGGTTCGCGTCACATCGAACGTTCGGAGAAGGGGTCGGTCAATGCGCTTCACAGGCAAAGTCGCCACTGTGTTGGCGGCAAGCGGTGTCATTCTGGCCATGGCTGGCTGCGGCTCTAGCAGCCATGGCGCCAAGGCCACGCCGTCATCGTCGGCGGCGTCCGGGCCGCCGATCCTGATTGGGATGATTGCTCCGACGAACTCCCCGATCTATTCGGTCCCCGACCAGGTCGCCGCCGTTCGTGCAGCCATCGCGACGGTCAACGCGCAAGGTGGCGTCAAGGGACGCCCCTTGCAGCTCGACTACTGCAACGAGAGCAACGACGCCAACAAGGCCGCTGCCTGCGGGCGGTCGGTCGCCGCGAGCGACGACGTAGCGACAGTTGCTAGCGTGACGCCGTTCGCCGGGGCGGCTGTGAGCCAGGCCCTCCAGGCCGGTGGGCTGGCCAGCATTGGGTACACGGCGTTGACGGCGCAGGAGTACGCCTCCCCGAACATCTTTCCCACCGACGGTGGCGGCGTCTTCCTCCAGCCGGCCGGGCTCGTTGGTGCGCTCAAGGCCAATAGCTCGCTGAAGAAGGTGGCAGTCGTCGCCAACGAGGGCCCAGCGAGCGATCCCATCGTCGCTGCGTCGACGACGGCCGCGACCAAGGCTGGTGCAAGTGTGGTCAAGACGGTGCGGCTGCCGCTGAGCACGATCGCCGACTTCACGCCATACGCTCAGCAGATCGTGTCCAGCGGTGCCCAGGTCGCGGTCCTCTCGATGGCAGGAGCGAACGCGGTTGGCATGATTCAGGCAGTGCACCAGCTAGGAGGGAACGTCGTCTTCACCACCAGCACGGGGGTGATAAACGAGGACATCCTGAAGAAGCTCGGCTCCCTGGGTGATGGTATGTATCTCGGATCGCCGACGCCGTGGATCCACGACACGGCAAGTTACCCGGGCATCAACGACTTCATCGCCTCGATGAAGGCCGAACAGGACCGCGGTAACAGCGATGCTGACGTCTCCAAGGCGCTCCCGAACAGCATGATGGACTGGCTGACCGTGCTGCGGCTTCGCGACGTGTTGGTCAGCATCGTCGACAAGGGTCAAGCGATAACCCGTGCATCGGTGCTGGCTGCCTTCAGTAGCGCGACCAATCTCAAGACCTACAACATCGTCAAGACCCCGTGGAGCCCGTCGGTAAAGCAGACGGCGCTGTCCGGATTCGAGAACGTATCCGTCACCACGACCTACGTGCTAACCACCGCCAATGGACAGGAAAAGCTCGTAAGCCCAGACCCGGTCGACGTGACCTCGTACCTCCACTGACCCCAGCCAGCGGAAGTCCGACCAACGGTGATTCCAACCTTTCACGCCGAGCGGAAGCTCGGCGTGAAAGGTTGGTGTCTGTTGATGACGAAGTTATGGGGTACAGAAGAAGGCCGGCGAGCATGACCCAGCCGGCGCCGGGACGGGACGGGACCTAACGGGCTCGATCCAAGACCGCCCCCACCGATCGACAAGGCTGACCGCCGACGAGATCGGGCGCACTTCCAAGGATTTACGGGTCTCGGTCAGCTGGGTGAGCGTCGAGTACGTATGTGTGTCTAGGCTGCGTTGATGGTCGATAGTAGGTGGTCGACGTCGGCGAGTGCCCGCAACGCCTCGTTGAGGTGGGTGCAGGTTGTCGTGCCTCGAAGTTTCTGGCTTGAGCGCCGGGGACGCACACCAGCGACGCCAATTGCCGGTTTTAGCGGCGGGCTCCCGTCGGCGGCTGATGCGTTCTCCGCCGCAGGACATGAGTCATGCGCGGGGGACACCAACGGCGAACACGGCCATGGTGCAGTCGGTGCCGCTGCGATTTATCCACTCATGTCGAGTTCCGTTTTGGACGACACAGTCTCCTGGATGAAGAGTCACTTCGGTGCCGTCAGCCATGACCATAGAAACACCACCGCTGAGCACGACGACGTAATCGATCGTGTTCGTTGAATGCATGCCCGCTGGGTTCGATCCTTGCTCGACAGGGGGCAGTCTCCACAAGGCGAAGTGCGTCTCTCCAGGCGCGACGCCTATGTCGATCGGCGTCGCGCCTTCCTCTGCGCTCAACGTAACGTCACGCTGCGTCTGGGCAACAGCCGCGTAGGCCCAGCCGGCAATGTCCGGAAGCGTCATCACTTCGGCGACGGTGGCGTCGACGGCAATTGTCGAAATGCGTTGGGCGTTGAGACCTGTCACGCACTTGCGAATGTTCAAGGGGCCGGCTCCCATCTCGCTGCTGTTCCAGTCTTGGAGCCCGACGGTCGGGTCACCCAGCTCGCATCTGGCTGTACCATAAGGCTCCTATAACAACCTTTTGTCAAGGCCTTGTCGCCCTGGAAGTCGAGCGATAAGCTCAACCCGTTCAGCCCGTCCACGATGCTGGTCGGGTACCCGCACGCGTCGATCTGCTGTCAACGTCCTCGATTGGACGTGTGGCGCGTACCGCTGAGGATGCTGGCTGGGCAGGAGTTTGCTTTGACTAGGGGCACGCGTGGCGTCCTCATGAGAAGCGAAGGAGCGTGACGGTGCTGACGGCGTTCGATGGTGTGCGAATCGTTGACCTGACACAGGGAATGGCTGGGCCTCTGGCGGCCATGATTCTCTGCGACTTTGGAGCCGAGGTCATCCGGGTCGAACCGCCGGATCCGGACCCGATGTGGTCCCACCCCGCATATCTGCTCTGGAATCGCGGCAAGAAGAGCGTGGCGATCGAGTTTGGCACCGAACGAGGTCAAGCTCAGCTTGACCAACTCATCGCCGATGCCGATGTGCTCATCGAGAGCTTCCGTCCGGGCGAAGCGGATGCGTTGGGATTCGGATACGCGCACGCCGCCCGGTTGAACCCAAAACTCGTGTACTGCTCAATCTCCGCATTCGGCCAGGACGGACCATACAAGAACCTCAAGGCATGCGACGGAATCGTCAATGCCAAGTCCGGGCGGATGCACGATCAGGTTGGCTGGAATCCGCTACGCCCGAACTACCGCGCCGTCAACGACACGTCCTACCACACTGCAATGTTCACGGTGCAGGGAATCCTCGCGGGTCTGCGAGTCCTATGGACGACGGGCGAAGGTCAACGAATCGATACGAGCCTGCTACGGGGGACGACCGCCCCGAACAATCCGTGGCGCAGGTTCGCAGGCCAGAGCCTTCCTGTGGACAGGTATCCGGGCGAGGCAACAGCAGCGGATGTGCTGAAAGGAGAGCTTGTCCCGGATCGGAAGGAGACAGACCCGTATAAGGCGAATCCTTCGATGCTGTGCCTTCCGTGCAAAGACGGTCGTTGGATTATGCACGCACATCTTCAGTACAACCTGTTTCGGGCATGGATTCACGCGATCGGGTTCGATTGGATCTGGGACGATCCGCGGTACAAGGGTGCGCCGAACCAATTCGAATCCGATCAGGATCGAATCGACCTGAACCTCGCGATCCGCGCCCGCTTTGGCGAAAAGACAGCGCACGAGTGGATTGAGATCTATCAGCAGCATCCGGATTGTGCTGGTGAGATCATGCAGACGACGCAGGAGGCGCTGCGCCATCCGCAGTTCGTTCACAATGGTCACCTGATCGAGCTCCAAGACCCGCGCGTCGGAACGATGGCGATGATTGGTCCTTTCGCGAAGATGTCCGAGACGCCCGCAATCATCGAGTCTCCTGCGCCGTTCCCCGGCCAGCACACCGCCGAGGTCCTGTCCCAGCCGCCGCGCGTCCGCCGTTACGACACGGCGTTACGACCTGGTCCCAAGCCGAGCGGCCCGTTGGAGGGCGTCGTGATGTTGGAGTTGGCTTCGTGGCTAGCCGCTCCGTTCGCGGGAGCCCTGCTCGCTGATCTCGGCGCGACCGTAATCAAGGTCGAGCCGCTGAGCGGTGACCCCTTCCGGAAAATGATCACTAATGAGAACTTCATCCGGGCGACACAGGGCAAACAAAGCATCGCCGTGGATCTCAAATCGCCCGAGGGGCGGGAGATATTGCACGCGCTAGTTGCTCGCGCCGATGTGCTCATGCACAACTACCGGCCGGGTGTGCCGGAGCGACTTGGTCTTGGCTACGAGGCGCTGAAGGTGGTCAATCCCGGCCTTGTTTACGTCTATGCGGCGTCGTATGGCTCGACGGGGCCGCACTCAGCCCGGGCGGCGTTCAATCCTACGATGGGCGCCTTCTGTGGCAACTCTGTCTTCCAGTCCGGCGAGGGCAACGACCCAATCGGCGACCAGTCGCCAGATCCGATCTCGGGCAGCGGGGTGGCCACGGGGATCATGCTCGGCTTGGCTGCGAAGTGGCGTACCGGCAAAGGTCAATACATTGAGACGACCATGATGAACTCGATCGTCATGTGCAACTCCGACGACGCAATGATTTACGAGGGGAAGCCCAGTCGGCGTCATCCGGACAGACACCAGCTGGGTCTGGAGGCGACCTATCGCCTCTACGAAACCAAGGCTGGTTGGATTTTCCTGGCCGCCAGTACCGACGCGGAGTTCTCGACATTCTGCTCGACAGCGGGCTGCGAAGAGCTGAGCCGAGATCCCCGGATGGGGACGATGGCGGGCCGCTACGACGGCCGTGAAGACCTCGGTGCAGCGCTAGAGCTGGTCTTCCGCGAACGAACCGCAGATGAGTGGGAAGACCTGCTCACGGGAGTGGGCGTCGCCTGCGTCCGAGCAGATCGACAGGGGTACCGGCGGTTCCTGTACGAGGACCCGCATACGACCTCGACAAGGTTCATGGTCGAAACCGCGCATCCGGCCTTCTCCGACAATGCGCCGGGGGGTCGCTACTGGCGTAACGGGCCGGTGCTCGATTTCTCGGAGACTCCATGCCCGGAAGGGCTTCCCTTTGCCGACCTTGGCGAGCACACCTCAGCGATTCTTGCTGGTCTCGGATACAGCGTCGACTCCATCAAAGAGCTTGCCGAACATGGCGTCATCGCTGGCGCCGGCACATCGGCTGGAGGCGCTTCGGCCAGCTAAGGCGAAGGGACGCTCTCCCGGAGCGCCTGCCAGCTGATGTCTGGTGGTCGCGGAGGGCACGTGACTCGGCGCGCTCACTCGGCGGAGCCAAATCAGGGGGACGGCGGTTGCCGCAACGATGGGACCGGATCGTTGTCGAGGAAGCGAAACTCGGGCCCTGCATCCCGCCATTTGGGGTCTTGCCGATTCCACGTCGCCAGTTCAAGATCCAATCCATCTGGATCTTTGAAGTAGACCGACTTGACGAGTCGCGTCTCTTCCCGTTCCGAGATCTCGCTGACACTGACTCCATGCGCCCGCAGACGTTGTTGCCAATAGATGAGCGATTCGCGCGAATCCACGTCCAACGCAAGGTGATCCAGCTTGGTTGGATGCCGCGGCGCCTCCGGCTCGCCCCAAAGGTCGTAGGTGAGGGAGGGAGCAGCAGAGTTCTCAGGTAGCGAGGGAATCTCGAAGAAGGCGATGATGGCGGGATTGCCCGGGAATCGGAAGAAGTAAGTCCGCGTCCAACGCGGATCCGCCTTGAAGTCCCCAGCGATGCTCGTGGCATCGCGATGATCGACGGTGTACACGGCCTGCATCCCCAGGATGTCCTGGTAGAAGCGGACCGTGCGGTCCAAGTCCTTGCAATACAACACGATGTGGTTCACACCGGCGATCGCGTGGGCCTCCGTGACCGGGTCTGGAACCTCGACCGCGTGATCGACGATTGCCTCTGACTGGATGTCGTTAACGCTGCTGGCCAAAACCGTCACCGCTTCTTGAAGATTCTTTACCGACAAAGGTCTAGCGTCGGCGTACGACAACTACTTGTCAACCCCCTGCTACAACCGTAGACGCTGCGAATGAAGACTGTCCAGAGTGAGGAACTGCCTCTGAGGGAGATGCCGCAATTCGTCGGGCCGCAGGCGCAAGCTGTCGACCGGTGGAAGGACACGTCCTACCCCCACATGAGATCCCGATCTCGTTCAAGTTGCGTCAAGTGGGTGGCCGCAACGTGTGACTTCTACGAGGTCCATCTCGACGCCGCGTACGCCAGGCAAACCGGCGCGCGAGACCTCTATATCGGAGTGCACTTCTTTCAAGGGCTCGTGGGCCGCTACGTTACCGATTGGACTGGTCCGTCCGGTCGGCTGCGGCGGATGGACCTCGCCCAAGAGGGTCGGTGCTTCCCGGGCGAGAACGCCACAGTCGCCGGACGGGTCGCCCCGTTTCGGCATGACTGCGACGGTATTGACGTGGAACTCGACATTTCCGTGGGCTGTGAGCGCGGGCGACTGTATGACGTTCGAGCAGCGGTGCGCCTACCAGCCTGATCGGTACGCTAGTAGCGGCGGTCCTTAGCGCCAACCGAACTGCCGTTGGCCAAACGGCCTCGCGGTCGGCACCGGACTAACTCGACCGCGTCGACACCCTTGAGAGGCGATTGTGAGCAGCATCGTGACTCGACCTTCTGGGCCCGCAGAATGAAGGCCAACCGTCAGGCTGCCGTGGTGGGCATCGGGAGCACGAACTATTTCAAGCGGGGCCGTTCCAGTCCTGCGACCATCCAAGAGCTCGGCGCTCAGGCAATCCTCGCTGCACTCGATGACGCCGGACTTGCAGTAGATGATCTCGATGGGTTCGTGTACTTCGCCCTTGGTCTCGACACAGGGTGGTTCGCGGAGGCGCTGGGTGTTCCAACGATCAGATTCTCTGCTAGCGCCGGCACGGGCGGCAACGCATCTGCCAGTTCCGTCGCGTTGGCGGCCACAGTCGTGGAGGCGGGAGTGGCGGATGTCGTCGTAAGCGTCATGGCGACCCACCAACCTCCAGCTGCTCGATTCGGCAGTGCGTTCGCGTACCGACCCCCGACACCCGAAAGTGACTTCGAGAATCTCTTCGGCCTCCTCGCCCCTGGTCATGCTTTCGCGCTCATCGCACAGCGATACATGCACGAGTTCGGAGTCACTCGGGAGCACCTGTACCAAGTGGTGCGAACACAGCGGGACTACGGGCTGACGCGCCCCAAGTCGCTTTTCGACAGATCAATCACCCGCGAGGAGTACTTCTCCGCGCGCATGATCTCCGACCCACTCTGCCTGTACGACTACACTTTGGAGAGCGATGGCGCGGTAGCCGTCATTACTACGACGGCCGACCGCGCAAAGGATCTTCCTAACCCACCGGTGTACGTGCTGGGCGGCGCGATGGCCGGAGACGGTCGGTGGGGCCGCGGCATGAACTGGCTGGGCATGGACGACGACCTCTTCACCACGGCAGGGACGCGCCGGACGGCCGATGAACTGTACGCGAAGAGTGGTCTGACGCCGGGCGATGTCGACGTAGCGCTGCTCTACGACCACTTTTCGCCAGCGGTCTTGTTGCAACTCGAGGACTACGGGTTCTGCGGACGCGGTGAGGCGGGAGACTTTGTTGCAGACGGAAACACGAAGATCGATGGGCGCCTTCCCGTGAACACGCACGGTGGACACTTGGGAGAGGCGTACATCGTAGGCATGACGCACGTCGCGGAGGGGGTTGAACAGCTGCGTGGCACGGCCATTAACCAGATCCCGGGCGCGGAGATCGCACTAGTGACGGGCGGACCGTCTGGCCTCCCCGTCGGGGCGGTCTTGTTTGGAAGTTCGGCTCGATGAGCGAGACTAGATGGGACGTGGTCCACGCACCGGTGATGCCCGCGGTAGCTCTCGGACTCAGTCCGCATTCGGAACCCTTTTGGGAGGCCGCTCGACAGCGACGGTTGGTGGTGGCACGGTGCACTCACTGCGGTGCTTACTCGATGCCGCCAAAAGGCTTCTGTCCATCGTGTCGTCGTCAAGATCAGCAATTCGTCGAGGTATCCGGTCGGGCCACTCTGTATACCTACACGGTGGTCCGTCATGCCGTGATTTCTGCGCTCGCAGTGCCTTATGTGTTAGCGATTGTTAAGTTGCCCGACGCTGAAGACCTGAAGATGCTGTCGAACATCGTCGACTGCGAGTTGAAGGACATTCGTATAGGCCAACAGCTCGAGGTGGTGTTCCAGGACCAGGCAGACGGGGTGACCGTGCCAAGGTTTCGACCGGTACACTGATGTCTCGACCAGATCCTTGCGAAATCGCGTCAATACGCACGGCAAGAGATCTGCTGGTGCAGGAACGCACGCGACTTGACGGTCACTCGGCGTTGTGGGCGTCAGCGATTCGGAGGGAACCACATGGGTCTGCTGGACGGGAAGGTCGCCGTGGTGACTGGAGCCGGCCGCGGTATTGGGCGAGCCTACGCCCTGGCACTCGCGAGTGAGGGTGCTGCCGTCGTTGTCAACGATGTGGGGTGGGGTCTTAAGGGCGGCCAGGGTGGCGCTGGGCTCACAGGTGGCCCGCCCATACCCGAAGTCGCCCAGGTTGTCGTGGACGAAATCCGGGAAGCCGGGGGTCGGGCCACGCCTGACGCATCCGACGTGGCCAGCATCGATGGGGCGGCCGCCGTAGTTGAGACTGCGCTGCGGGTGTTCGGTGACGTCCACATCATCGTCAACAATGCCGGTAGCTGGAGCGAGACAACCGTTGAAGACATCGACGATCGACGAATCGATGAGCAGTTCGCCGTTCATTTCAAGAGTACGGTCGGCACGATCCGAGCAGGATTTGCCGCGATGCGCAGTGCAGGCCACGGCGGTCGAGTCATTAATACGGTCGCTGGCGTCGCGACTTCCGGGGAAGGCGGTATGGCGGCATATTGCGCGGCGAAGGCCGCTGTCGCCTCCTACACGGGTACAGCTGCTGCGGAAGGCCGCTCGCTGGGAATCACGGTGAACGCGATCTCGCCTCTGGCGATAACGCGGCAGTCGCAACGCTTCTTCTTCGATTCGGGACTCGTGGACCCGTCCGACGAGGCGGCAATCGGACATCTCGCTCCGGACATCAACGCGCCGCTGGTTGTGTATCTAGCGTCGGACTTGTCGGTCCACCTGACCGGCCGGATTTTCCGTGTCACGGCGGATGGCTTTGAGGCCGCCGCACCGATCCGCATCAAGGAACTCTGGTCGACCTCCAGCGACGGCGTCGCGTTGACATCGTGGACTCTCGATGGCGTTGCGTCACACCTGTCAGAGATCGCTGCGGAACTGCCTGCTGACGCGGTGGGGCGCGCCGTCGAGATGTTCCGATAGATCTGACGGCGCCGAGCCAGTCACTGGGGGGTGATGCGGTCACCCGTCAGCGTTCGAAACATCCCAGCCATGCGCTTGGTCGGCCTACCGAGGTCGAAAGTCGTGGTGATTTGCGGCGTACGTCGCGTACGCGGACAGTAGCTCGCGGAGAAGTTGACGGTTGTTCGGGTCGAACGCTTCCACGAGTCTCACCTGGATAGCGTGCACCAAGGGTTGCGCATTGGCGAGTTTCCGGCGGCCAGCGGGCGTTATTCGGACGTGGACCTTCTTTCCATGGTCTCGTGTCCGTCTGATCAGGCTGCGGTGTTCCAGCAGCGCTAGCTGGTTCTGGACGGCTTGCGCGCTGACGCGAACCCGGCGAGCAAGTTCAGCACCGGTAATGTCAGGGTCTTGCGCGACCCTCATCAGCAATCCGTACTGCATTGCGGAGAGATCGAAGCGCCCGAGGACTCTGTCTATCTGCGCCCTACTGGATCTGTAGGCGTCCGTGACGAGTTGCATGATTGCCGCCGCGTCGTCAAGTTGCTCCGTCGTGCTTCTGATAATTGACAACGTCACCATCGCTAGCTGGCGGATACGACCCGTGAAGGCCGAGAAGACTGGGAAAGGATACCCTGAAGCGCGCCGTAGGCTATCGACTCGTCGCAGATTCGCCCTTCAGCAAGGGCTTCGTTGGCGCGATTTGCGCCGTCGGCGCTACAACCGAGTAAGCAGCACCGGCGGCGCTTCGTGTGACTTCCAACAAGTGCGCGCCTGAGGTATTCGCCTGAATCCTGGGCGGCGTCGATCCCGGGGCGACGATCAACACACTCCGTTCAGCAAGATGAGCGCCCGTCATTCGTCGCTGTTGCGGCCCGGGTATTCGTCGCCGGGAGGCCGAGCCTGGGCTGAGCCTCCCCGCGCTATACCGCAGACCGCACCACTGTGGGGTCTCCCGATCCATCCACTGCAACGATGACCTGGTTCCCCGGATAGAGAACGGAGGTCCACTCGTCCTGCTTCAGTCTGGCGTTGCCGATGCCACGGACGTATGTCTCGTCGTTGAGTCGAACGCAGGCCTCGGAATCGTCCGATCTTTGCAGGTGAAGGAGATGATCGTCGAAGGCCGTTACCTCCCCAATGATGGGCTGCGGCGAAGAGGCAGGAACAGCGCGAACATCGATTGAAAGCCGCAGTTTGTCCGACACATTGTCGAGCGCCGCGTGGGCGACCAGATGGTGGAAGATCAAAACATCGCCAACGTGATAGTCGGATCGGCGCCATTCACTATCTGCAATCGCGTCGCGGGGGATATCATAGGTCGGCGGTGCGTCGTCGTTGTGAAGTGGGCCACGCTTGTGCGTGCCGGGAGCGATGGTGAGGCCGCCGAGAATCGAGTCAATATCCATCAGGGGCACCCAGCAAATGCGGAAGTCGATGCCTGCGTTGAAGTATCCGTCCTGATGCCGGTTGTGGAACGTCTCAGGGGAGGAAGTTTCCACCGGAACCTTGGCGCGATACGAGACAATGGGAATCCAGTTCGGGGTCTCGCCAAGCACGGTCGACATAAGCTCAGAGAAGCTCGGGTCGCTGACAAGTCTCCGCCAATGCTGTTCGTCCATGCGCTCAATCGGCTTTGGGCTTGCCGACGGTACGCCCGTCCACACTGGCGGTGCGTCAACGGCGTCGACCAAGCCCTGGTCCTTCAACCGACGCATGTATTCGGCTCGCAGCGCCCCGATGGCAGCCGGATCAATAACGTTGCGGAAGAACAAGTACCCGTCGTCAGCCCACCGCTGCTTGAGCAGATCGGGGCGATCCAACGCGTCGTTCGATTCACGTAGCGGTGGAATGTCGGTGGTTTTCATGTGCAACTCCCGGTGCTGTTGTGCCACACGGCGACTGCAGCTCGGACGCGAGCACTCCTCGCCGCTCGGAGTCTCGGACCGTACGGCTTACCGCGAGGCTCGCCCGCTGACGGCAGCCGGCCGAGCGCGTGGTAGGCGAAACGATAATCAAGAAGTTGACAAACTGTAGATCCTCAGATGCCTGACGTCAATAGAACGATCGCTGGCTTCGAGCAGGCGCTGCGGCGCCAGTTTCGCTGCCTGGGTAACGCGATAGGTGGCCGCCGCGCGTTGGAGTGTCGTTGTTGCCGCGGGTGTAAAAGCAATTTGTCATGTAGTTGATGACAGGCGCGTCGATCTGTGCCGCGATCACCGGCAGTCTCACGGGTAGGGGGGTATCGGATGATCATGTCTCGGGCGTTCGGGGGTGAGATCGTCTACTCGGGTCCTGCCGCGACACTGCAGGACAGCGACGTCTTCACCAGCTATCTGGGGACCGGCTAGCGCCGCCGGCGCGACTTCGCAGCGATTCAGGCGGTGTGGCAGTCGCGGGCGAGGTCGACGCAGTCCGAGAGCACGGCGCGGGCGCGGGCCGTAGGAGGTGCTGTCGGCTTAGAGGCCTCTGCGGATCCTGGCAAGTAGGCCTGGCCGTCGGTCTCCTCGAGCAAGCGGACCTCTAGCTCGGGAAGCTGGTCGTCATTCGGCCTCCGCGATTGTCGGGCAGTGAGCACGTGGGCGAGAACGGCCCCGACAACGCAGACTATCGCTGCCCCCCAGAAGACCGTTGTGAAACCCTGCTCGGTGGGCTGGTGTGCCGGGGATTCATGCCCGACGACGATCGCTGCCGTGAGCGCGCTACCGATCGATGAGCCGATGTTCCGGACGACGCTGTAGAACCCCATTGCGCTGCCGGTTTCCCGAGCAGGGATCGCTTGGACGATGAGGCCGGGAATCGCAGCCGAGGTCAAACCGAGGCCAATGCCCACGGAGGCCATGAGGACGTAGGCGTCGAAAAGGGTGCTGTGGAGGAGTGCGAAGTACATCGAACCGGCGGCGACGACCAGGAACCCGCCGCTCAGGACACCCCGAATTCCGAATCGGGGGACGAGGAACGGAAGCGTCCGTGAGCCGAAGAGCATGAGGATGCTCATCGGAATCAGCAAGAGTCCCGCCTGGGTAGTCGTGGCGGACAAGCCGAATCCTTGCGAACGATCGGCCTGCACGAACTCGGTGGCAGCCGAGGTGATCATGTACATGGATATGCCGAGGACGAGCCCGCATCCGTCACTGACCAGCACCGCCGGGTAGCGGACCAGCCGGAGTTGGACCAGCGGAGCGGCGGCACGCAGCTGCTGGCCTGCCCAGACTGCGAAGAGAACCCCGCCAGCGGCCAGTAGACCGGCGATCCGCGCCGAGCCCCAGCCCCACTCCGAGCCTTGGGCTGTGCCCAGCAGTGTGGCCACCAGGGCCATGGTCAGCAGTGCGCCGCCCAACCAATCGAACCCACCTGGGGCGGTTTTGCGGCTGCGGCCGGGCAGGACGGCGGCCGCACCAGCGAGGGCGACCCCGGATGCGATCGCGCCGAACACGTACGCGCCGCGAACCCCCCACGCCTCGGCGATTAGGCCACTGATTGGGTAGCCAGCGCCGGCGCCCACGCCGATAGAGACGGAGAGGATTGCAATTGTGGGCGCCACCCGGGCCGCGGAGAGGTATTCGCGCGCTGCTGCCATCGCCATCGGCACTAGGCCCATTCCGGCGCCCTGCATAGCGCGGCCGACGAGGAGCGTCGCGATGTTCGGGGCTACCGCGGCCAGTACCCCGCCGACGGTCACAAAGGCGAGGGCGCCGACCATCGTCCGCTTGACCGACGGTCCGTCGCCCAGCCGACCCAGGATCGGCGCTGCGACCGCACCAGCCACGAGGCTGATCGTCAGGGACCACTGCGCCGCCCCGAGCGATTGGTGGAACTCACGGGCGATGTCCGGAATCAGTGGCGCGCCCAGAGAGCTGAGCACCGCGTTGACCAGGCAGATCAACACCAAGGTCACTGCAAGCAGGCGCTCACTTGGCGGGCCATTCATGACAGCCGACCGGCGGACCGCAGGGGGTAGGTTCGCGCGCCGCTCCTGGCCATCGCGGCGCGCTTACGTTGCATGGCTCAAACATACAACCGGTGATCACGGGAACTCATGGACGTGGTGCGACGACCAGCGAACACACCCTATTCGGGCCGTAAACAAAGGAAAGTATGGCCCGCCCTAACTGGCAGCTAGTAGTGCACCGTACGAGCAAGACGTCCCGGACGAGCGCCGGTGTCGGTGTCATGCTGGCGGACCAGTTCACCGTTGACCGCCGTCGCCAGATAGCCCGTCGCGGCCTGGTGGAATCGCTCCCCACCTGCGGGAAGGTCGAAGCGCAGCACCGGTCCGTCAACCAGGTCCTAGCCAACGAACCCGCTACAGGAAACTGACCGAGCGAGGCGCTATGAGGTCCGCGCACTCGGACGTAACAATGCACCAAAGCGATGTCGTGGGCATACTCGATATTACATTCAGCCCTTCCGACGCGAGGCCATATCCGAGGCCTTCGTCGAGCTGGCGCTTCCGTTTGATCGTCAAGGCCGTCCTTGTGTATCGCCGCAGCAGGGCCGGTTTAGCGGCGAGCATCCTAGCTAGCTCGAGGGCGCACGGCATGACCTGCTTGGGCGGGCAAACCTCGTTAATAACAAGGAGCGATTTCGCTTCCTCGGCCATTAGGACCTGCCCTGTTAGCAAGAAGTATCTACCTCGGTTGCTGCCCAGTAGTTCCGGCCAGACAATATGTAAGCCATCCCCAGGGACGCCGTCAGACGGAAGATGAGGGGCTTTAGAAGACGTCGCAGTTGTCGACGCGATGGTGATATTCGACAGCAGGGGAACCTCGGCATAAACCGAAACGGGGCCCGTTTATCGCAGCGATTAGTGGCGCTGCTAATACCCGTGCCGTCCGCGTCTGGGCTTGTTCTTGGACGGCGTCGTGACTCGGCTACGTCTACGCTTTCTCGATCAGCCAGACTATCGCCAAAATCAACGCATTCCACTCGGAGCGCAGCGCGTCAACCCGAAGGCGCAGACGTACCTGGTCAATATCTCGAGCTGGTGCGATCCGCTGAAGCAGAAGGAAGCGGCCGTGGCTTTGATCTCTGAAGGCGCCGACGTGCTGACCCAGCATCAGGACTACCAATCCACGGTCATCCAGGCCGCGAAGGCGGCCGGCAAATGCGTCGTCGGCTATCACTCGACGCGGAGTCGCTCGACCGTCCGGTGGGCTGACCGGCTCCGCCTGGGACCTGACGGCGATCTACGAGGCTGGCATCAGCCTGACGGTGTCGGCCTCCGGTTGATAGCGTTGCGCCCCAAAGTCTCGCGCGGACCCCGCCAAGCCGTCGGAAGGCACAGACATGAACCAGTACCTGGAGAACTACAGAAAGTGCATGGAAACCATTCAGGCCATGCGCGATGCGGAACAGGACCCGCGGCGCAAGGCCATCGCCGCGAACTTCCAGCGTCACGTGGCACTCGAACTGGCCGGCCAGGGCGACAAGGTCCTGCAGCCCGACATGACGGTGGACGACCCGATCTACCGCGTGAAGATGGGGCCGGAGGTGACGACGTTCGACGGCATGGACAGGGTCAAGGTCTTCTACGAGGGTGTGAACGCAGGTGTGTGCACCTTCCAGGACCAGACTTGCTGGGTGAACGACTGGGGGATCGCCTCGTACTACACCGCTGTCCTCTTCAAGTCGGCCAAGCAGCTGGCGTCCGAGGGGGTCGACACCGGCGCGGCGGACGACACCATGTTTGCCCAGCACCTGCCGATGGCGATGTTTTGGCCCTTTAACGAGGGTGGGCAGCTGATCGGTGAGCACGTCTTCCTCGTGGGTGACCCCGAGCTTCACGAGCTCAAGGAAGGCGAGATGTTCGAGGTCGAGGAGCTTCGCCAGGTCGCGAGGTCGTTCCTCTGAGCCAAGCGTCTGCCTGACGCGCCACGGCGCCCGGAGCCCCGAGCCCTCGCTGCCGCGACGTGCGGCCACCACGGAGGCTGACCTTGCACATCTTGCGTTGTTGTCCGCTGTGGAAGGTCTAAGCACTGCGGTTAAAGACGAGACCAATCTGCGGCGCCGTGCCCGAATACGTGATGGGCGTACGGCTCGCCCGGGTCGCAAAGGGCCTCGGGCCACACGGCCGAGAACCCGGTTGGTCTAGGAGGAATCAGACGCAGGGGAGTTGCAGCTGAAGAAAGTGAACTCCCTCCGCCCCGGAACGGACGAACGGCGAGCTGTCGCCAGGGCTTACGAACGCAACGCCGTCGGCCTGTAGGTCCCGGTCGCCGAACCACATCGCGCCGCGAAGCACAATGTAGAAGCGCCCGCTCCCGGCGACGGCCTCGGCCTCCAGGCCGGTATCGGGCCCAAGGACGACCTCGTAGGCGGATAAGCCGTCATCACCAAGTTCGATCATCGTGGCGCGCCGCATCATGCCGGGGATATCACCGAGGTCGACTGACCCATCGAATCGAGTCTGCGCCTCGATGATCCGTCCGCGGTGTCGCTCCTGTATCGGCTTCGACTCCGGCATAGGCATCGAGCCGATATTCGAGTACGCGCGTACGTTGTAAAACGTCATTCCTTCTGCAGCGATCCTGTACGGACCGTATGGCGTGTACGAGTCGGTGTACATGACCGTCACAGGACCAACCGTCCGACGCCCTACGGTCGCCGAACCCTCAACGAATATCTGGAACTGATCACAGTCATGGTAATGAGCGTGTAGCTCATAGCTCGGTGGGAAGGTGGCAGTGAACGCCTGCGGACCACGTTGGCTCTCTTCGATCGAACCCAGGTAGACACGGGACTGCAGGCGCGGTTCCGCGGTCACCGGGCGGCTCTGCGTCTCAGCCCGATTCTTGACGACGATCATCAGTCCTCCGACTTGCCGGCCCTCAGAACTTCTGCGCGCTCAAGTTACGCGCGGAAGTGGCCCGAAGCAACCATCAGCGCGCAGCCCCAAGTCCCGGGAACGTCGGTCTCAAGAACTGGGCGTGCGCGGGGTCATGTCGGTGGCGCTTCGGGCGGACCACGTTACAATCCGGCTCTTCTGTGGAAGGGTGGTTTACGGAAGCGTTGGCACGGTCGCACTGCCCTTGTCATCATTGAGTCATTGTCCGAAGCGAACAGGATTTGGGCGGAGAGGTTGCATCGTGGAAATGAACGACCTGATCCTGGTGAGCACGGACGACCACATCATCGAACCACCTGACATGTTCGACGGTCGGCTGCCGGCGAAGTACGCCGACCGCGCGCCACGCGTCGTCGGTGACTCGAAGCTCGGATTCAACTGGGAGTTCGACGGCACCCCGGCCAAGCAACTGGCCCTTGCTGCCACGGCGGGGCGCGGGCGCGGGGGAGCATCCCAGGATCTGCACAACGAGCCGATGAGCTTCGCGGAGATTCGTCCCGGGACCTACAACGTGCACGAGCGAGTAAAGGACATGGACGCCAATGGTGTTCTTGGGTCGCTCAACTTCCCGTCTTTCCCGCGCTTTTCGGGGGCACTGTTCGCTGAGGCGGCCAAGAAGGACTCCGACCTCGCCTTGGCGGTGACCCAGGCTTACAACGACTGGCACATCGATGAATGGTGTGGCGCCTACCCCGAGCGTTTCATCCCGTGTGCCATCGGCCCGATCTGGAACGCCGACCTCCTGGCAGCCGAGATGCGTCGGGTGGCGGCTAAGGGTGTCCACGCCGTGGCGTTCTCGATGAATCCCTACGGCCTCGGGCTGCCGTCGCTCCACGACCCCTACTGGGATCCGTTCTGGGAGGCGTGCGAGGAAAACGAGATCGTGGTGTGCATGCACATCGGCTCTGGGGCGGCGATGATCCAGACCTCGCCGGACGCGCCGATGCTCACGCGGGTCACCTGCTCGGGGATCAACATCTATCCCACGGCTGCCGATCTGATCTGGTCGCCGATGATGATCAAGTTCCCTGGCCTGAAGTTCGCCTTGTCCGAAGGAGGCATCGGCTGGATCCCTTACTTCCTCGAGCGTGCGGATTACACCTACAACCACCACGTCGCCGACCTGCCTGATCACCCCTTCTATGGGGTCATGCCGAGTGAGCGTTTCAACGACCGCGTCATTACCTGCTTCATCAACGACGAACACGGCGTCGCGAATCTTGACGTCATGAACGTGGACAATGTCACCTGGGAGTGCGACTACCCGCACCCCGACAGCGAGTGGCCGTTCTCTCCTGAGGACTCCTGGAAGTACATTCGCCGCCTCCCAAGCGAAGTCACTGACAAGATCACTCACCTGAATGCCATGCGGCTCTTCAACTACTCTCCGTTCACTCATGTGGCGCGAGAGGAGTGCACCGTCGGGGCGCTACGGGCCAAGGACCCCCGTCACGACGTGAGCTACGTGCCAGGCAAGCAGTACGATCTCGGTCGCATGACCCAAGCGGGTATGAACGAGAAGATGGCGAGCAGGTAGCCCGCCACGGCGGCGAAGACCGGGTGTGAAGTGAATGCGGACGTCTGCGGCAATCCGGCCCCCCGGACTTCGGTGCACTGTTCGGTTGACACCTGATCCGTCCGCAAGCCCATTTGACAGACCTTTGTCCGGGTAACGTGCGGGCACGGCGGCTGGAGGAGGCATGTCGACGGCCTGACGGGGATACTCGGCCGATGATGCCCGGGCGACAAGCCGACGACAGAGCCGGTCTCCTGGTGGACGTTCATGTGGGCCGAGCCCGCGAGATCCCGACCCCACCGCGAAGCCGTCACCACGGCCATCTGGAAGCATCGGGGCTTACCCCTAGCGCCTAGCGACTCCGCGATCGCCGTGATCCTTTGATTGCGGTACGGCCGTCCTTGCCCGGGGACGTCGCGACGCATCTTGATACACAACGTCTTCGCGGAGCGTGGCCTATCCGCACATGATCTTGGACGATGTCGTTGAATCTGACTCAGGTTCTGCCGTGCGGCGACGGGCGAACTCCGTTTGGTCGCCGCTAGCCGCAGCGCCGCGGGCGCACCGAGTTAGACCGGTCCGTTCTCTCGAAACGTCTCAGTCAGACCCGCCAGAAAGTCTGCGATCTCCTGCAGTTGGGACTGTCCGGTCTCTGCGAGGAGACTGCTCACAATCTTGGCGGTTCGTCGTGACCGCTGGCGATAGATCCGCCGGCCTTCCGTCGTAGCGCAGATGACTACGCCCCGCTTGTCTCCATTCGCGAGCTGGCGTTCGACCAAGCCGTCGACGACGAGCGCGTCCACGGTGCGGGTTGCGGTTGCGTCGGTAGTCAACATGGCCGCAGCCAACGCCCCCAGACGAACGGGCCCTTCATTGACCACGAAGATTAGTGCGAGAGATTGCATGTTCGTGAGGCGTCGGTCCCATGGGTCGCCCAGTTTTCCGCCAGCGCGAACGATGAGGTACATCAATTCTTGTAGCGACTCCGAGATGAGTCGGGTGGCGTCGGTGGCACCGTCGACGTGGTTAGTCTTCCGCATGGCTCGATTGTCGCTCATGTCGGCAACGGTCGTGACCTTCGAGAAGCAGTCCGACGTCGGCGACACCTGGAACAGCAATCGATATCCGGACGTGCGCGTTGACACCTGCTCCCTCGGCCATGAGTTCAGCTTCGAGAAGCGGTACCCATGGACCGATCATCTTGCCGCCCACGCTCGTCTTTGTCGGAACCGAGAAGTCCTCTTCGACGAATCCGTTCGGTTCATGCAGCGCGCCGCGACGACGGGCGCCCGCTGTGGCGGTCGTTCCCCGGACGGTTCCGGCGCCGCCGGACGAGTAACGGGCACAGCCCCGCGATGGGTCATGCCGCGTACGACGGCTGGCCCCAAAGACGGCAGCGCCGCCTTCCGTCCACCACCAACCCCCGGAACGGCGAGCTCGATGGCCTTTCCTCGACTTGCGGCTCGTTGCGCGGGATCTGTTCATCGCGCAGTTGATCCGTGTGAGCGGCGATTGTGAAACGCGATCGATTAGTCAAAGGGGGGTGCCCATGTGACCGCAACGCAGTGTGGGATTGCCAAGCCCGCGACTCGTCCGGAGGTAGCCCCTCTGCCTGACCGAAGCGTGCCCGCCGCCTATCTGGTGCCCGCATCCGGACGCGGCGTCATGTTACGATCCAAAGCAGGCCAAGTAGGAGGCGCGAATTGTGGCGATCTGAGCCCGGTCATGATGTTGATCTGACGGAGGTTCGCGAGAAGTATCGCGAAGAACGCGACAAGCGCTTGCGGAGTGTCGGAGCGGACAAGGCCAGCGTTCCGTTAGAGCGACTGCCGGAGTTCGCGCGTGATCCCGCTGTCGACCCCGTCGACGATCGCCAGCCCGTGCATGACACGGTCGACGTGGTCGTCGTGGGTGGTGGCATTGGGGGACTTACGGCGGCGGCCAGGCTGCGCGAAGCTGGCATTGATCGCGTTCGCGTCATCGACAACGGCGCAGATTTCGGTGGAGTCTGGTATTGGAACCGCTATCCCGGTGCCCAGTGCGATGTCGAGTCGTATATATACCTCCCGATGTTGGAGGAGGTTGGCTACATACCGAAGGAGAAGTATTCCTTTCAGCCCGAGATCTTCGGGTTTCTCCAGACCCTCGCCGCCAAGTACGAGCTTTACAAGCATGCCTTGCTTAGAACAACTGTCACCGGCGCACGGTGGGACGCTGAACGACATTCGTGGCTCGTTACTACCGATCACGGCGACGAGGTAAGCACTGCGCTGCTCGTGCTCGCGAGCGGGGACTTTAGCCATCCGAAACTGCCGGGAATTGCGGGAATACAGAAGTTTCAAGGCAAGATGTTCCACACGAGCCGTTGGGATTATGAGTACACAGGTGGAGATGCGAGCGGCGGCTTGACTCGCCTCGCCGACCGACGAGTGGCTCTGATCGGTACGGGTGCCACCGGTGTTCAGGTGCTGCCTCACCTAGCCGAGCACGCCAAGCAGGTACTTCTCTTTCAGCGAACACCAACAACCGTCTTCGCTCGCGATAATCGGCCGACAGACCCTCAGTGGGCTGCATCTCTCGAGCCTGGATGGCAGCGTCAGCGAATCAGGAACTTCGGGGAGGTCGTTTCTGGCCGGCCTACGGACACGGACCTCGTCGAGGACGGGTGGACCCGTGAGTTCGCGCGCCTGTCCGGCGGCGGGGCCGGCAACCTCGGGCGCGAACTCGCGGACGCGCCTACGCCGGAGGAAATGGAGCTACTCGATTTCGAGGTGATGGAATCCGTCCGTCAGCGGATCGACGCGATCGTTCACGATCCGCAGGTCGCCGAGGCTCTAAAGCCGTACTACCGGCTGCATTGCAAGAGGCCTACCTTCCACGACCAATACCTGAAGGCGTTCAACCGTCCCAATGTGACCCTGGTGAACACCGACGGTGCCGGTGTGGAGTCGATCACCGAGTCCGGGGTCGTTGCCGGCGGCGTTGAGTACCCGGTCGACTGTCTTGTATTCGCAACGGGGTTCGACACCCTGTCGATGTATCCAGAGAAACTAGGGTTTGAGCTGGTCGGTCGCGATGGGCTGACGCTCCGACAGAAGTGGAAGGAAAACCTTTCAAGTTTGCATGGTTTGGAAACCGAAGGTTTCCCCAACTGTTTCATGCTCGGGTACACGCAAACGGCGCTCAGCGTCAACTTCTCGCAGACGCTGCAAGAGCAGATCGACCACCTGACTTATATCGCTCGGCACTTCTTCGACGCCGACGCTGCCGAAGTGGAAGTGAAGGAAGAGGCCGAGAGCGCATGGCAGGCAGAGATGCGAAAGGCCGAGACTGCGAACGAAGCCTTCTGGCGTGACTGCACACCCAGCCGGTTCAGCAACATCAACATTCCAGACGATCGGCCGAACAGATACAAGCTCGTCTATGGCGGCAGTGCGTCCGAGTTCTTCGACATGCTGGCAGCTTGGCGCAAGGCTGAAACCTTCGAGGGCATCGAGTTTCGATGACCAGGCGCCTTCAGATTTCGCGGTCGCTCGATCGACGAAAATGCGCAGCCTTACGAGTTCTAGAACTCCCTGAGATCCGATCACAATCGAGGACCGCCAAGGCTCGGGGATGATCGCTGAACCTTTCCGACTGCTCGCTTGCGCCTGACCTCAAACGACGCGGTTGCTGTCATCATCGCCGCCGCCGAGGCGGCGGCAGACCTCCGACAGCTGGCTGTCTTCGTCCGTGGTGTCGGCAGGGTCAGCCGGGAAACCCGGGCCTTGACTCATTTCGAACGCGCCTAATACCGTATCCCAATCCGTCAAACCGGCGCCATGTTATTGCCACACCGCGCATCCATACCGCTGAAGTGGAGACACACTTGCTTTCTCTGGCCGGTAAGACAGTGCTAGTGGTCGGCGCCGGACAGGGAATTGGACGTGCCTGCGCATTAACTCTGGCGAGAGCTGGTGCCGACGTCGGGGTCGTGGATCTGCAAAAAGAGCGCGCGGAATCTGTCGCCCGCGAAATCGAGGCTGAGGGTCGGGTCGCTACCGTGCACATTGCTGACGTGCGCGACGTTGGTGTGGGCGCACGGCTCGTGAGTGAGTTCGTCAGTGTCCACAAGTCGCTGGACGTCCTTGTCACCGTCGTAGGTGGTCACAGTGCCTTCGCTCCGTTTGTGCCTACGGACGAGACCAGCGACGAGACGATTGACTTGATTCTCGACGTCAACTTGCGTTACTTGCTATTCCTGCTGCGTGATGTCTTGCGATTCATGAAGGACTCCGGACGCGGTGGCTCGATAGTCAGTATCGGTTCAATCAGCGGAGTGTCCGGCTCACCGAACCACTCGACCTACGGCGCCGCGAAAGCAGGCGTAAACCAGCTGGCGCGTAGCATTTCGGCCGAGTACGGCCGGTTCGGAATTCGCATGAACGTGGTAAACCCAGGCATCATTGTTACGGATGTTACCGGCCCGCAGCTCACCGACGATGCCCGGCGGTTGGCCGAGGGTATCCCCGCCCAGCGACTTGGACGCCCCGCCGACATTGCGAACGCTGTTGTGTTCTTTGCTTCTTCTCTGTCCGAATACGTTGCGGGACAAGAGATCGTCGTAGACGGAGGACTCTCATCAAGATGGCCCGTTTCCATGTATGCGAGGCACCCCTCCGAGGCGTAAGCCTTTCCACGCGGACTCGTTGCACCTCGACCTGCCCGCCGCGTCAACCGGGATTGCCCTATTTCCCTGGACACATTGACCCCCGGTTCCGTGAGCCATGTGGAGTTCCCGCTTGTTCGGCCTAAAGCGAGGCGCCGCATTGGTCACCGGAAGCGTCGAGCGGCATCGATGCGGCCATAGCTGTCGGTTTGGCTGATGCTGGACTGCATGTGGCATGCGTCGGCCGCGACGAGGGACGCCTCCAGTTCGTCTGCGACACGATCGAATCCCGCGGCGGCTCTTGCCGGTTAGTCCACCCGGAACAGCATTGCGGTGGGGTCGTGGAAGAAGCTGCCGATTCCGAATAGCGCGGTTTTGGCGCCCTTCACCTGCCGGCCCTCGCCCGCCTTTCCTCTAAGTTGATGCACCGCTTCCGTGTAATAGTTCGTGCCGCCCACGCGGCCGTGAGACAAGCTGCCTCCGCCAGTGTGAACACGCGTGCGTCCAAGGAGCGCAAGCTTTTGTTCGTCAGGGTTCCAGGAGTCCTGCACCATGCGCCATCCCTCGCCGTGCGGCGCGAAACCGGCAGCCTCGGTCATGGCGAGCGAGATGGGCGTGTAGCCGTCGTACGGGTACCAGAGATCTACGTCCTCCACCCGGACTTCGCTCCTCGCCCACATGTGTTGGAACGCCTTCCACGGGGCTTGGTGGCCCCAGTTTGCGTTCTCATAGAACTCGGCAACCGGCGCCTGCCCGAGGCTCATTGCGTGGAGGAAGACCGGGTCCGGCCTCAGATCTTTCGCCCGCTCCTTGGAGGTGATAACCAGCGCCTCCGCTCCATCAACCGGAAGGTCCATGTCGAGCAGGCCAAGAGGCTCCCGAATCATGCGCGCGTTGAGGTATTCATCCATCGTGAACGGTGTGCGCTTGACCGCCGCAGGGTTCTGCGACGCCCACTGGCGATTGTTCACTGCGAACATGCCGAAAGCTTCGCGAGGCGCGCCATAGTCGTGCATGTACCGATTCGCGAACGCAGCGTACGACTCGGCGCCATGGATCCAGCCTTCCGAGTAGTGCACGTTTGGCACCGTCGAATGCACTCCGAACCGGCTATCGCGGAGCCGGAAGGGGTCCTGGTTGGCGGCCTTCGACCACGCTGAGATTCGGTGCTCCGCCTGCACAATCAGGCAGTAGTCGCATGCACCGGAGTAAACGGCGTTGGCTGCGTACACGAGATGCGACCCCAGCCAGCCGTTCATGGTCCAAGATAAGCTGGGGATTCCGAGAGCTCCCTGCAACGACAGGACGCCCGCACCATGCGTCACCATCATGCCGAGCCCCAACCCCGCGCCGCAGATGCCGTCGATTTGGTTTCGGTCGACGTTTGAATCCCGAATGGCGTTCACCGCCGCCTCGAGGCCGAGGTCTAGAAGACTTCGGTGCGAGTCACGCGAGTAGGGTGCGGAGCCCACCCCGACAATCGCGACCTGGTCTTGGATTGGATTCGATCTGGTGGCCACGGCTACTCACCCGCTCTTGGCGTGAAACCTGCGACCGGCCCGGCCGTGGTGTCGAGCCAGACGAGCTGGACTGGGGTGTCCTCCACTACTTCTTCTCCTGTCACACCGACGATGGGTGCTAGATAGCGCAAGCCCTTTTGTTCCGTCAGCTCCACGCCGCCGGTCAGATGCGGATACTCGAATCCGGGGATGTGGCGCCCTTCGTAGAGAGTGGTCTGGTAGTAGAGCACACCGTCGCCTGACACCTCAGTGGCGTGGACCTGCCGCGACCAACATTGCGGGCACATAGGCCGCAGAGGATAGATCCAGAACCCGCACTCGGCGCAGCGGTTGAACACGAGTCGATGTTGAAGCAAGCCCCGGAAGTGCTCGATGTTGTCGTACGTCAGGTGGACGTCCGGGAAGGCGTCGAACACCTCCTGGTCGCTAAAAGAAGTCCCGCCCATCGGATTGGTTGCTCCCATCGCGCTCGGCAAGTCGTTACGTCGCGTAAGTACAGCATGCCGAGGGAACGGTGAGCAAGAAATCGAGAGCATGGGTTTCGCTCATCGTGGCGGGCCATGTGAACGTCCACCACCACGAGTTGTAGGCGTCGAAGTTCAGGGCCTCTCGACCAAGCAAGTCGACTCACGAAGCGCCTGCTTGGCATCCAACGGTTACTACAAATGCGTACCGACGCTCGGTCAGCCCCGCAGATTGACCCACTCCGTGAGTCTAAGCGCGGACATGGCACAGGCCGACCTCGTAGAGCTCGGCCTGGCACTCGGCAGGCGCCCCTCGCCGGTCCGGCGGGTGCAACGGGCCCTTGCACTACTGGCTTGCCGCGCGTGGGCCGGAGCTTGGAGGACGGGATGAACGAACTGTTGTCGCTGGACAGGCAAGCAGATACGCTCGGCCGACCTACCAGTAGTTACGTTACGCAACGAAACCAGGGAGCAACGATGGTGGAAACCGCCGAGACGCTTTGGCAACGCATCGCTCTCGTTGCCCGTGATCGCGGGGGAAAGGACGCGCTCGTATGCGTTGACGACGATGGTGTTCAGCGCCGCGTCACCTACTTCGAGCTGCTAGACGATGTTCGCAACCTCTCGAAGTCTTTCGCGAGTATCGGAATGCGCCGCGGTGACCGGCTCGCGTTGTTGGCGACCAACCGGATCGAGTGGATAACAACCTATCTCGCTGCTGCTCGGCTGGGAATCGTTGTGGTCCCGCTCAACACCTTCTTCAAACCCGCCGAAGTGGAGTACGCGCTTCGACAGTCACGAGCGCGACACGTGGTGCTGCTAGACGAGTTCCGCAATGTGAACTTCGAACGCATCTTGTCCACTATTTGTCCGAACTGGTCATCGTCCATGGCTGGCAACCTCTACGATCCGGCTCTCCCGGACGTGCGAACAGCTGTCCTGATCTCTCGTTCCAAGCGTGAGGAATCAGCTGTTACTGACTCCTATTACTCCTTTGCCGACCTCCTCAACGCCGGTGCCGAGACCAGTGCAACCAGTGCGGATCAGATCGCGGCAGATGTCCTTCCGAGTGATCTCGCGCTCATCAAGTACACGTCTGGAAGCACTGGATTCCCGAAAGGCGTGATGCTTACCCAAGGTGGCATCGTCGCGAACGCACTCAGTCACACGACGCGGCTCGGCGTCGCCGCCGGCGAGGAACGGTGGTTCAGCCCTATGCCGTTCTTCCATTCTGGTGGGAGCATTTGGGGTTTGATGACGACGCTTACTCGTGGATCCACATTAATATTCACCGAGGCATTCAACCCGCTACTGGCTCTCGAGCTTCTCGAACGTGAACGTTGTACCGCCTTCTTCGGTGTGCCCACGATGCTGCGCGACATGATCACGTTGATGCGAGATCGTAGTTTCGACCTACGTGAACTGCGATATGCCGCCATTGGGGACCCCAGCCTGGCCGCCTCGTTTCGCGAACTGGTGCCGTCGCTCAAGACGACCTTCAATTCGTTCGGTCTCACCGAGTGTTACGGCTGCGCAACTGTCACCAGTCCGTCAGACAGTGAAGAGCGACAAGCGACCACCTGCGGCAGATTTCTTGACGGCCTGGAGTACCGCGTCGTCGAGCCAGGCACCAACCGCGACGTCGAACCCGGCGAGGCCGGCGAGGTTCTCATTCGGGGAAACGTGATGGTCGGCTACTGGGATATGCCCACCGAGACCGCGAAGGCGATCGACGCTGACGGCTGGTTGCATTCGGAAGATCTTATTTCAGTCGACGCGGACGGATACGTCACGTATGTCGGACGTCTCAAGGCGATGCTGAAGGTTGGCGGTGAGAACGTCGCAGCTGAAGAGGTTGAGAATGTCCTCCTCTCCCATCCCGCCGTACATGAGTGCGTCGTGGTAGGGGTGCCTGACCCGAGACGGGATCAAGTTGGCCTGGCCTTCATCGGCCTTGAGCCCGCACACGACGCGTCACCGGAAGAACTACGCGACTGGTGTTCCGCGCGGCTCGCCCGCTTCAAGGTGCCGGAGTACTTCGAGTTTGTCCCGGCGATAGCTCGGACCGCGAACGGAAAACCCGACCGTCCTGCTATGCAACTGCTGGCGGAGAAGACGTTCGATCGTTCGCGCGAGGCTTCGAATGCCGGCCGGTGATGCTTCCCCACTACCGCTCTCGAATTGCACGGTCGTCGACTTCTCTTGGCTGCTGCCCGGCCAGTTCGCGACTCGGATTCTGCGAGACCTCGGCGCTCGCGTCATCAAGATTGAACTACCAGGCGGGGACTACGCCCGCGACCTTGGCCCGCGAGGCTATGCCTCTGTCAATCGGGGTAAGGAGGGGCTGACGCTGGATTTGAAGAAGGATGCCTCACACGAGGTTCTGTATCGCTTGGTTAGCAAATCCGACGTGTTCGTCGAAGGGTTTCGACCGGGTGTTGTGGCGCGTCTAGGCGCGAGCTATGAACGATTGAGTTCGATTCGACCGCAGTTGATCTACTGCTCCATCTCTGGTTTTGGTCAGCATGGGACGCGAAGATACCGCGTCGGACACGGGCTGAACTACAGCAGTCTGGCCGGCATGCAGACCCTGGCCGGCCGATCGACTGCTCTCACCCCAAGAATCGCCGACCTCGCGGGCTCCCTATATGCAGCAATTGCGATTCTGTCCGCCATGGCTGCCGTGCCGCGGACAGGTCAGTACATCGACCTTTCAATAACCGATTCTGTGTTCGGCTTGATGACAGAGATGCTTGCGGGCGATCACGAATCGACCGACGCGGATGGCGATGCAGTGGGCGCATTCGGGGTGTTCCAGGCTGCTGACGGTGCCCTGCTGAGCGTCGGCGCGATCGAGGAGCAGTTTTGGACGGCGCTGTGCAATACGATCGGACGCCCTGAATGGGGCACGCGGCCAGGTTGGGATAGCTTCCAAGGTCGGCGGGAGAATGGCGCCCAGATCCAGGCCGCTCTTCAGTCGATCTTCGCGCTTAGCCCGCGTGAAGAGTTGCTCGATCTTCTCGATGGAGCTGGGGTTCCGTCGGAGCCTGTGAACGGGCTTGCAGAGGCGGTAGTTGACCCCATTGCTGCCGAACGCCACCTCATATCGTGGATCGACCAGCCCACCTTAGGGGTGATACCACAAGTGCGGTTCCCAGTACGCTTCGCTACGGGAAGCGAAGCCGAGGCTGCGCCTGCTCCGGGAGTGGGCGAACACACGGAGTCCATATTGAGCGAACTCGACTTTTCGCAAGAAGAGATCCAGCTTTTTCAGAGCCACGGTGTTGTCTGACCAGGGCCCTCTCGACGGGCGCCATGCGCTTGTCGCAGGCGGCAGTCGGGGCATCGGCCGCGAGACTTCCCTTCGACTCGCACGCGACGGCGCCGATGTGGCGATACTTGCCCGTGACCAGACGCGCGCCGAGACGGTTGCTGACGAGGTTCGTGCACTTGGGCGGCGAAGTCTGGCGGTGTGCGCCGATCTCACCGAGTTCGATTCCGTAGATTCGGCCGTCACCACGGCGACCAAGGCGGGACTTCCTCCCGATATTCTCGTGGTCACGGGGGCTGCCGGGTCGCAGACCGAAGTCGGCTCTTTTGCTGCTCTGCACCCGTCGATGTTCGCCAGCTACTTCGAGGGGCAGCTCTTTACCCGCCTCCACGCTCTCAGTGCAGTCTTGCCGGGCATGACCCGCCGCGGGTACGGCAAGGTCATCTTCGTGACGACGGATGCCGGGCGAATAGCTACCCCGGGCCAGGCGATGCACGGCGCCGCGGCAGCGGCGCTCATGTTCAGCGTCCGGGCCATCGCCCAGGAAGTGGCCAGACACGGTATCCGCGTGAACGCAGTCAGCATCAGCGTTACTCGTGGTAGCGCCTCATGGGAAGACCATCAGGCAGGGGAACTCGCCGGACCACGGCTGACCGAGATTTTTCAGCGCGTTGAAGCTCGGGCGCCATTCGGCCTGAACGAAGCACACCACGTCGCCGACGTGATCGCATTCTTCGCTTCGAAAGAAACCGACCAGATTAGCGGCGCGACAATCTCGGTCAACGGCGGGACGTCGTTCCCCTGAAGGCTGCTCCCTGATGCTGTCTTGAGCGGCAGCGTTGGCGAATCCGGACTAGCCGCGAGGAGCGGCCCATCGCTTCAGCGTGCGCTCTTCTCTGTGGTTGGGGGATGCCGATCTCGCCCGGGCCGCCGGGAACGTCGCCCGCATCAGGCGTAACAACACGCCATCCTACGAGTCGATTGCCGATGACATGACCCCTAGGTTTGGTCCACCTCTGCGAGAGTGGGGATGTCGACGGCAACGTAGCGAACGGCGGCGGGTGTTTTGCTGTCGAGTCGTGAATGTGGTCGGTCGTGGTGGTAGTGGTCGTATCCAGTCGCTGATCACGAGGCGGGCTTCAGCCGGGGTGATCAGGACTTTGTCGTTGAGCTTCTCGGTGCGTGGTTTGTCGTGCAGGTCTCGACGTAGGCGTTCTCCCACGGAGACGCCGGCTTGATGAACCTGGTCTCGACACCGAGTCTGGTCAGCCAGCTGGTGACGGTGTCGGCGACGAACTCGGGACCGTTGTCCGAGCGGATCCGGGTCGGGATGCCGTAGAGCCGCAACAGCTTGCGCAGATGATCGACGACCGCTGGTGCGGGGATCGACCTGCCGATCAGCGGTGGCAGGGCGAACCGGGAGAACTCATCGAGTACGGATAGCATGCGCAGCTTCGAGCCGTCGGCGAGGCGGATGCTGATGAAGTCATAGGTCCAGACATCTGAAGTCATCGGTCCAGACATCGTTGACGTACTGGGGCGGCGGCTTGGTGATCGAGTTGTCCGACAGTCCCGGTGCCGGGCGGGGCGGTGTTTCGGCGGCCGCAGCAGCCCCTCGGCTTTCATGATTCGCTGGACGTGTTTGGTGTTCACTGACCAGCCGACCTTGACCAGCTCGGTGGTGATGCGCCGGTATCCGTGGTCGGCGTGCCCGGGCCAGGCTCACCATTTTCGCGACGCCACATCCTTGAGCACCTGGTTCTGCAGACTCAGGTCAGCGACGATCGCCTTGAGCTGCGCGTTCTCCCGTTCCAACAGCTTGAGCCGCTTCGCCTCATCAGAGGTCATCACTCCGTACTTCTGCCGCCACCGGTAGTAGGTCTGTTCGCTGATCTCCTGCGCCCGCAGCACCAGCTCCAGCGGCTTCCTGTTCGCGAGTAGAAGCTCGATATCCCGCAGCTTGCCGATCGCGTGGTCCGGCGTATGCCGACGCGTGTGCTTGCCGATCATGGGTCTCCATCCCCGCCCAACGGCGGAATCGAGACTCCCCTATCACTGGACCAGCCCTACGGGTGCACGCCACCGATATCAAGGCCAGCCATGACGGTCGGCGCGTCCGGCGAAGCACCGGCCGTTCTCTGTTGACACTCGGCCTCCCTGCCTTTACGGTCACGGGCGAGCGATAACGCGGCGTCAACTCATGACGATCTAGGCGGACACGTTCGACGACGGCGCCGAAGGTTGACGGAGGTCAAGATGCTGATTGTCAGGAATGTTGGCGTGTCATGGGCCTCTGGGTTCGTGACTGTAAGCGCGGCGGGCTGCTCGTTGCGTGTCTCCGGCGGAAAGACCAACCCTCTCGCGTGCTCACGGACCTATGCGACCTGAGGCAGCTCAGCACATCATGCCCGACTCGATCATCGAGGCTCGCGGGCTGACGCTGGGGTATGGGGCGGCGAACGTTGTCGCGAACCTGGATCTGGAAGTGCGGCGTGGAGAGGTCGTCGCATTGCTGGGGGCGAA
>Ga0105248_10000556_pt1 | contig 42341 bp, 39 predicted proteins | sample KBSS34metaG_FD_81524 | JGI IMG/M metagenome (GOLD analysis project Ga0105248, IMG submission 81524) | Switchgrass rhizosphere microbial communities from Kellogg Biological Station, Michigan, USA - KBS S3-4 metaG | ecosystem: Host-associated > Plants > Roots > Rhizosphere > Soil | place...
ACGGTTATTACCAAGGATGTTCTCCCTTACTCGAAGACCGTGAGCGATCGCAACACCAAGGCCTATGGCCCGAATACGATCGGTCTGGAGCGCAAGGGCTTCACGCGCGACCAGATCGCTCATATCAAGGCCGCATTTCGTCTTTTGCTTCAATCCAATCTCAACACCTCGCAGGCGGTCGAGGCCATTCGTCAGAATGACCCCGGCCCCGAGATTCAGGTTTTGCTGAAGTTCATCGAGACTTCCGAACGTGGCGTCACCAAGTAAATACGGGCTGATTGCCGGCAACGGACGGTTTCCATTTCTCGTGCTGGAAGCCGCGAGAAGTCAGGGCATCGATATGGTCGTTGCGGCTATCAAGGAAGAAACGTCGCCGGACATTGAACGTCATGCCCAAACGGTCCACTGGCTATCGCTTGGCCAGTTGGGGAAGTTGATCAAAACATTCAAGGCTGAAGGCGTCACGAAGGCCATTATGGCAGGGCAGGTGAAACACAAGCAGATCTTCAGCGGCATCCTTCCTGACCTGAAGATGATGCAAGTCCTCGCGAGTCTCGCTACGCGAAATACCGACTCGCTGATTGGCGCAGTTACGCGTGTGCTGGAAGATGAAGGAATTCAGTTGGTGGAGTCGACGGCGTTTCTGGCGCCACTACTTCCTGCCCCGGGTGCTTTGACTGCCCGCCAGCCATCATCGGACGAGCAGAAGGATCTCGACTACGGATATAAACTTGCACGCGAACTGGGCCGCCTCGACGTAGGACAGACTGTGGTTGTAGCCGATGCCGCATGTGTCGGAGTCGAGGCCATGGAAGGAACAGACGCTGTCATCGAACGTGCGGCGATGCTTGTCAATGGCCGCGCCCTGCGCGTCGTGAAGTTGGCAAAGCCGAACCAGGATCTGCGATTTGATGTTCCCGTCGTCGGAGTCCCGACCGTCCGCGTGATGAAAAAGGCTGGTGTGACTGCCATGGCGATTGAAGCTCGAAAGACATTGATGATTGACCGCGAAGACTTGTTGCGAGAGGCGGATGCTGCAGGAATCGCGATTGTTGCTGTGGAATAGAAGAGACGCTGATAAATGAAAGTTGCTGTTATTGGAGTCGGACACCTGGGCAAGCACCACGCGCGCCTCTATGCAGAGATGCCGGGTGTAGAGCTCGCGGGAATTGTCGACATTCTGCCGGACCGTGCGGCGGAGATCGCTCAGACCTATCGCACTCAGGCCTGGAGTGACTACAGACAGTTATTTGGGAAGGTTGACGCCGTCAGTCTTGCAGTTCCCACGACCGATCACGCGCGCATCGGCGCAGAGTTGCTGCAGAACGGAATCGACATTCTTGTTGAAAAGCCTATCGCGACGACCCTGGATGAAGCGCGCATCCTCATCGAAACGGCCGCCCGACATGGAAGGATCCTGCAGACCGGCCACGTTGAGCGTTTTAACCCGGTCGTTACGGCGGCAATCGATTCGGCCACTCAGCCCCAGTTCTTCGAAATTCACCGGCTGGCGGCCTTTAGTCCGAGAAGTCTGGATATCGATGTTGTGCTGGATCTCATGATTCACGATCTCGATATCGTCCTGCACCTGGTAAAGTCACGCGTTGCTGAAGTTCGCGCCGTCGGTATTCCCATTCTTTCGCGTAAGGCGGATATCGCCAATGCGCGGGTGGAGTTCGAAAATGGATGTGTGGCGAATCTGACCGCCAGCCGCGTCAGTTACGAAAAGACACGAAAGTTGCGATTCTTCCAGCCTCACGACTATATTTCGGTGGACTATTCCACCCAGACCGGGGTGATGGTCTCCCTGCGAATGGGACAGGTGATCGAACGCAAACTGGAACCCGCCGTGGGGGAACCTCTGAAGATTGAGCTGGAATCGTTCGTGAATTGTATTCGAACCCGTGGCGTTCCCGTTGTTTCTGGAGAGGACGGCCTGCGGGCGCTGGAATTGGCGATTTGTATAAACGAAGAGATTGCGCGGCGGTCTAAGTAGCGGTTTACGCTGGTTTTCGGGATAGGGGGAAAACCCTACATTTTTGCCCATAAATCTACCCTATAATTAAGCTTCCATGCTCCTGGACCAAAACTCGGAATTGCAGCTGCGAGCCACAAAGCCCAAGCCGCTCGTAATGTCGATCCTGGTCCATTTCGTGTTGCTTGCTATCCTCGCGTTCAATCCTGGATGGTTTGAAACGACACATCGGCGGGTTGTACGCATTGCCGGTGAGGACTTCGATTTGAACCGGTTGGAATTGCGGCAACTGACGCTGCCTCCGAAGCTGCCGTCCCGGGCTACGCCGGCTCCTGCGCCTCCGCCCGCTCAGAAGCCGCCGGAGGTACAGCAACTACCTCAACAGGCAACGCCTCCACCGCCCCCCCCGCCTCCGCCACCACCACCTACTCCGCCGCCGCCGGACCGTGTCATCCGGCCCGATGACGTGCTTGCAGAAGGCGCGCGTCCAGACGGGTCGACCAGAGCGTCTCGTGGTGACACACGAGAACAGGCACGAGCAGGTGGGCCTTCACAGAAGGAAGGACAAACATCGGAGGCAGAGGCCCAACAGGCCAAAGAAGCGCAGCGCGGTCAGGATGGTCGCCAAAACCAGCAACTTGCTTCGAACGCTCCAAACAAAGTTCTCCCCAACTTGAACCGCGATGCCCTGCAGACGCCCGGGAGCATCATGAGCGGGGTGGATAAAATCGTGGAAGCCCAGCTGGCATCGGCTGCGAGGACTGGTGGTCGCACGGGAGTCGCACGAGCGGATAACAACGGGACCTATTCGACAACGGAACCGCAAATCCTCTCGCCTAACCCGAAAGGAATTGATTTCGGCCCTTACCTGAATCAGCTGCTGAACAGGTTGCGAAGCAACTGGTACACCGTGATGCCGGAGATCGCACGCCTGGGTCAGCGCGGCCGTGTGGATATTGTGTTCAGCATTTCACGAAACGGAAATGTGAAGGATCTTCAAGTTGTCGCCAACTCCGGATATGAGGCACTCGATCGGGGAGCCGTTTCTGCAATCCAGCTATCCAACCCCTTCACACATCTTCCTGCTGAATACGAAACAGACCTGAAGTTGCGCATCGCATTCCTCTACAATATGAATCCATGATGTGGAAGCTTCTGGTTGCAGCAACGCTATTGCTGCTGCCGGCGTTACAGCAGGCCGAGCCCACAGTCCGAATCGGTCTGGGACAGAACTCTGCCACCGTCACCGTTCGTTCCTCCGAGGAGTTCCGCATCCAGGGCCAGGCAACCCGCACCGCGCGATTCTCGTCGATCCTTGCGCTGGGTGAGACGTCGGACGGAGTCGTTCTCACCCGCGAGCAGTTGCGTTATCGCATGGCGATCGAACTCGACGGCGGCCGTTATGTTGTTGTGCCGATGACAAACCGCATTCGGATTCAGCCAGCATCCCCGACAGCGCGTCTGCAGGTGAATGACAGATCCTACCGAGGCGCTCTTGAAGTCTTCGGCAATGCCCGCAATTCGTTCACCGTCGTTAACGAACTTCCTCTGGAGGAGTATCTGTTGGGAGTTGTTCCCAACGAACTTAGTCCGTCGACCTTCGGACAACTGGAAGCGCTAAAGGCCCAGGCGGTTGCGGCACGAACGTATGTCGTAAAAAACATGGGGCAGTATCGGGCGGATGGCTACGACATCTGCGACACGGATGCGTGCCAGGTGTATTTCGGCGCAGGAACGGAAGATTCGCTGTCAACGCGGGCGGTGAACGAGACGCGCGGTATAGTCGCGACGTACGCGGGTCAGCCAATTAATGCCCTCTACAGTTCGACCTGTGGCGGGCGGACGGAATCCTCGGAGAATATTTTTTCGGAGAAACTTCCCTACCTCGTTTCGGTAATGTGTGTGTACAAGCACCCGGAGCCCAAACCTTTCACGGCCAATCGCCATTTCGCTGATTTCAAATCGGCCGTGCTGGGAGTTGCTGGAGTCTCCAATTACACGGAGCTTCGTCGCTTTCTCGGAATCCAGGGCGCGGGCGAACCTCCTTCAAACAATCTGCCCCAGCTGGCGAAATACCTGCGCGAGAATTTTTATCCCAACGCGAAACCGCAATCCGATCTGGATTTTCTCGTGGAACAGGACATTCTTCCCAGCGCCGGTACACCCAATCGCAACGATGTCTTGTATCGCATGATTGAGCGGAAGGGCGCTTTCGAGTGGCAGCAGGGGGTTTTGACGTCCTGGGACGGGCAGACACTCACGCTCGCCGTCAGCGGGAGGCCCACAGCTTTTCGCCTGAATCCCGACGCGCCGATCTATTTCCGGATGGGCGAAGAGCGCACGGCAATCACGCAAGGGGGCTGGATCGGCGGAGAACTCTTCGATTTCCGCGCTGTGGACGGCGTTATTCAGATGGTTGTTTATCGGCGAAACTTCGTCAACGCCACCGCGGATCGCTATTCTCGCCTTGCCCTGTGGCAGGTGCATAAGACAAAGCAGGAAATCGACACCGCGTTTCGGCAACTCAATATCGGCGAGGCGCGCGGGATACGCGTCATCGAACGAGGACCTTCAGAACGCCCCGTATCTACCGAAATCACGGGCTCAACCGGCAAGACCACGGTCCGCGCTATGAGAATACGTACGCTCCTCGGGTTGCGCGACAGCATGTTCTACTTCGACGAAGAGCGCAACTCCCGAGGCGACCTGATCGGCATGACATTCTACGGTTCCGGTTGGGGGCACGGTGTGGGCATGTGCCAGGTCGGTGCCTTCGGCATGGCGATGGATGGCGCAAAGTTCGACGAGATCCTGAAAACGTATTACACCGGAATCGACTTAAAGAAGATGTATTAGGGCATGCACCCGATCGTCGCGGTTGTGGGACCGACTGCATCCGGCAAATCCTGCCTGGCTCTTTCGCTCGCCGAGCGTTTCAACGGAGAGATCGTCAACTACGACTCCGTCCAGATCTTTCGCGGACTTGATATCGGAAGCGCCAAGGCCTCCCCTCAGGAACGACAGCGCATTCCTCACCACATGATTGATATCCGTGAGCCGAATGAACTTTTCACGGCCGGGGACTATCAACGCGAAGCGCGCAGTGTTCTGGAAGATCTTCGAAACCGAGGCCGCCTGCCCATTCTCGTCGGAGGAACCGGACTCTACCTTCGAGCGCTCACGGAGGGCCTTTTTCAGGGACCCACGCGCTCAGCCCACTGGCGTACGCGTCTGGAAGGTGTTGCGGAAACACGAGGAAGGGAATACCTTCACCGCGTGCTACAGCGTCTTGATCCGGCCTCGGCCGGCCGCATTGCCGCACGAGACAAGCCCAAGATCATCCGAGCACTGGAGGTCCGCCTCGAGACGGGGAAGCCGCTGACGGAGCACTTGAAAGTGGAACCGCGCCGGCCTCTGCAGGGTTTTTCCATCTGCACGGTGGGCTTGGATCCGCCACGCGAAGAGTGTTATCGCCGCATTGATGAGCGCGTGGAACATATGTTTCAGGCCGGTCTGATAGAGGAGGTGCGGGGGCTTATCGCTCGAGGGGTTCCGGATGATGCCAAACCTCTGGGAGCGATCGGTTATCGCCATGTTCTCGCAAATCTCAACAAGAGCTGTGCGTGGGACGATACAATCCGTATGATTCAACGAGACACGCGCAGATATGCGAAACGTCAGTTGACCTGGTTTCGAAGACAGGCAGAGACAGCGTGGTTTGGTGGGCCTGGAGACAATAAAGCAATAGAAGAAGAGGTCCATCGTAAAGTAACCCTTTTCCTTGGTGAATTTTATGGAGTCTGAAATGGAGAACAAAACTCCGGCCCCTCAAAATATTCAGGACATCTATCTCAACACCATGCGACGCGACAAAGTTCCCGTAACGATCTTCCTGATTGGCGGTGTTCGCCTTGTCGGAAAAATTCGCGGCTTCGACAAGTACTCCGTCGTTCTCGAATCCAATAATCAGGATCAGCTCATCTTCAAACACGCCATCTCCACGATCGCAATGGCCAAGACTTCTGCCGCGCCTCCTGCACAGACATAACTTGGTCGAGAGCGCCATTCTGGTAGGCCATAGCGCCCTGGATGAACTGCGGGAACTGGCAGTTTCGGCTGGGGCGCGCATTCTCGAGGAAGTCGTTCAACACCGCAGAAGGCCGGATCCTGCCACCTATATCGGTAAAGGCAAGATGGAGGAACTCCGGGAATCGGTTCTCACTGAGGGCGCCGATGTGGTGATTTTCGACGATGAACTCTCGCCTAGCCAGGCTCGCAATCTCGAAGAAGCGCTGGAGGTCAAGGTTGTTGACAGAACTGGTCTCATCCTCGATATCTTCGCAAGGCGCGCGCGGACCAGGGAAGGGCAGCTGCAGGTTGAGCTGGCGCAGCTAAACTACCGGCTGACACGCCTCACCGGATATAGCGACTATCTCTCGCGGCTCGGCGGCGGTATAGGTACGCGAGGCCCCGGTGAAACAAAACTCGAAATGGATCGCCGCAAGATTCGGCACCGAATCGCCACACTGCGGCGTGAGATTGAGAGCATCCGAAAGCACCGCCAGCTGCACCGCGAGCGCCGGCGTCGGGACAGGCTTCCCATGGTTTCTCTTGTCGGCTACACCAACGCCGGGAAGTCGACCCTCTTTCGCGCACTCTCGCGCGAAGAAACACTCGTATCCAGCCGCCTTTTTTCAACCCTGGATACGTTGATCCGCAGGATTCGGCTTGGCCGTCAGCACTCGGTGCTCATTTCAGACACAGTCGGATTTATCCGAAAGCTTCCTCATCAATTGGTGTCGGCGTTTCGCGCAACGCTTGAAGAAGTTGTCGAGGCCGACCTAATCCTCCACGTCGTCGACGTATCCGACACGGAACGCCTCCAAAAGCAGGCGGTTGTTCTCGAAGTGCTCGAAGAAATCGGCGCTGGAGATCACCCCAGGTTCACGGTCTATAACAAGCTGGATCTGCTCGGGCCGCATGATCCTTCACCGCTCCTGAAATCCGACGAATTCCTGGTTTCTGCTGTGACAGGGGAAGGTTTGGAAGATCTTGTTTCACGGATCGTCGCTGAGATCAGGCTCCGCTCTGAGACGTTGCAATCCTGACATTAACCGAAGAACTGGACGGGGCAGCGTCCGCTCCAGGAAGCGCTGCTGGGGACCTCGGCAGGAAGGCGAAACCGTGCCTTCTAACGTCTGAGCGGTGGCCAGGAGCGGGTGCGCTCACCCTCATTCTGTAACCCAGGCTGTGGTGCGGTCTGGTGCGACCGTAGCGCCGATCGCGCCGCCGGACCCGGTTCCCGGGCGACCCCCTACGTGAAACTCCGACCAGTCGCGGGTTATGGGCCGTGCGGTTTCGACAAGCCAGCAAGCGTCTGTATCCGAGGGCAGGCACCTCGAAAAGAGCCCGTCATTGTTGCAGAAAAATTAACTTTTCATTCACAAAAAGACTGCCTGAAGGGCTCAGTTTTCCACAGGCGACGCTATGACCGAATTCGGTGCAAAGTGCTATAAGCCTCAGCTTTTAGGTGGGCTTATGGCCTCGCTCTAAGTGGTTTTCAACAGGCTTTTCCACAGGTTCTGTGGATTCACATTTTCCGGATCCATTCGGTGGCGTTTTTATAGCTTTTAAACTTGCGTTCGTCGGCTCGAAATTCCGGGGTGTGATTGATAGAACGGCAGTCCCTGGCGCGGGATGGATGGCGAATATGCAGGAGTTCATGGTACAGGATGTAGTCCAGCACGAAGTCTGGGACGACGGCAGAATCGAAGAAGAGGCTGATGAAAACAGTATGGTGGGTAGCGTCATAGCGGCCGAGTATTCGACGGGAACGAGTTGCCGACCAGGCTAGCCGTGGACGTTCTAGTTTCCCTTCAAAATATTCCGCGTTGACTCGGTCAAAGTTGCGGTTTAAGTCTTGCCATCGTCCTTTTGCGATGGCGGGACGAGGCCCTCGACCGCGCGTCGTACGAGCCGTTCGAGCTCGCTTTTGCATCTCACTGTTGAGGATAAAAGCACGATAAAGCGCGTGGTGGTTTGCGTCGATTCTCCGGCGGTAAATTTTTGCCAAAAGGATCAAAGCCAGGGATCGCAGTACTTCCTCTGGCGCGTCTGCCAGGAGGTCGCTGACACGAATGAGCAAGCGGTTCTCTCGCAGGCGCGCTGTGTGTGTCAGACCTGCAAAGGGAAAAAACTCGATGCGCATCTCAGGCAACGGAGTCCGTGGCTTCAGCAGGAGATGGGCTTCCTGAAATATCGGTTCTAATGTCATCCGGGCTTAGCGAGCAGGGGGCGGCTGCTTCAACGTTTTGGGCAGGGTCTTCAGGGCGTTGCGGCAGTCCTCGATAGCCTTCTTTGTGTGAGAGAGCGTTGCCTCGAGAGCAGAGGTTTCGGATGGCGTCACGGCCTGAAGACTTTCAAACCGCGGCACTTGTTCGCTGAGGAACTTCTCGAGCGCTTCGACATGCTCGCGCACAGGAAGATTCCGCTCATAGGAGTCATCGATATTGTCCATGAGCTCGTCGGTAATTTGCATAAAGCCGCGTAGTAGTTCCGGGCGCGTGACTTTTCTTAGATACACATCCGGATTCACCGGTTTCGCTCGAACTTCGGCGTCCTTCACTTTCGCGGCGTCTTTAACCTGCCTCTCGTACTCGGCCATATCCTTTTTAGCCTGTTCGCGTTCTTTTGCTGTTCGCTCTCGCAGGCCGAGCGCAACGATTCGGTTATCGAGAAACTTGATCATGAGAGGAGCTCGAAGGGACAAACCCTGAGCATCGCGTATCAGGTCCTCTTCTTCTTCGGTGACGTAATCAAAGTTCTGGCCTTTGAGTCCTGTGGACAGGAACAAAAGCACCGCAGCGGCGACTATCGCAGTGGCGCGGCGTGGAGTGCTCATGGGAAAAGTGCCTTCAGAAGTTTGTCCCGAATGCCCGTAGCCAGATCCTTGGTCTTCTCTACAGGTACTCGGCTCTGGAGATTGAGCATGCGTGAAAGTTCATCAAGCTTTCGGACTTGCTGGCGAAGGGCGATTTCAAGTTCCTTGAAGCCACTGGGCTTTTTCGCGGCATTACGGCCGGAGTCGACAAGTTCCTGATGGGCGTTCTCGATGGTTTCCGCATAGGCGGCAAGTTGCGTTTGCATGTCAGCGATATTCCCCTTGCGAACAGCATCGCCGACGTCTTCTATGAGAATATCCGAAATTTTGACGCCGATTTTGGCGCGCTCGACAGGATCCGTTACCTTCTGGAGTTTAGCTCGCTCTCTTTGCAGTTCTTTTGCGCGGGTTTCGTCTGTCGCACGAGCTACCGGAGCCAGCGCGCCGGTGAGAAGCAGTATGAATGGAATAATGACAGTCTGCTTCATGACGGAATTATACGCCCAATTTTGCCAGGAACTTTCCCGTTAGAGATTCCGGGACGCAGGCGATTTGTTCCGGTGGGCCGACAGCAACAACGTGGCCTCCCCCATCCCCGCCTTCAGGACCCATGTCAATAACCCAATCCGCACATTTAATGACGTCGAGGTTATGTTCAATGATCAGAACCGTCCCGCCGGCCTCTATAAGCCGTCTGAAGGCCACGAGCAGTTTGTTTATGTCGTCGAAGTGGAGACCCGTCGTCGGCTCATCGAAAATGAACAACGTCTTCTCGCTGACATCCCGAGCGAGGTAGGCAGCCAGTTTGATCCGCTGGGCCTCGCCGCCCGAGAGTGTTGTGGCCGATTGCCCCAGACGCAGGTAACCGAGCCCGACCTCGTCGAGAACCTGAAGCTTCTTTGTGATCTTCGGAACGCTGGCAAAGAACTGCAGGGCTTCTCGAACCGTCATCTGGAGGACCTCATACACATTCTTACCCTTGTAGAGGATTTCGAGAACGGCACTTTTGTAGCGCATGCCTTTGCAGTCTTCACAGATTAATTCCACATCCGCCAGGAACTGCATCTCGACAGTGACGGTCCCATCGCCTTCGCAGGTCTCGCACCGTCCTCCCGGTATGTTGAATGAGAAGCTTCCTGAATTGAATCCGTGTGCCTGAGCCTCGCGGGTTGCGGCAAAGACTTCACGGATATTGTCGAATGCCTTGATGTAGGTAACCGGATTTGAACGAGGGGTTCGACCAATCGGGCTTTGGTCAACAAGCACCGTTTCGGAGATCCATTTCGTCCCGCTTTCGATCCAGCCGGCGCCCGCTGGTGGTTCCCCGCCGTGGATCGCACTTTTGAGAGCCTCGTAAAGACAGGAGTGAACCAGTGTGGACTTGCCGGATCCCGATACACCGGTAACGCAGGTCATCATCCCGATCGGAACGTCGATGCGCACGTCTTTCAGGTTGTGCTGCGACGCCCCAGTCAGGCGAATCGCCTTGTTGCCGGGTCGCCGGCGCTCCTTCGGCATGGGGACGCGCAGCTCGCCGCTGAGGTACTTGCCGGTCAAAGAAGCCGTAGAACTGCGAATCTGATCCAGCGAGCCGTGAAAGACAATGTGACCCCCGTTCTCACCGGCTCCCGGACCCAGGTCAAGGATATGATCTGCGGCCCGGATGATTTCTGCGTCGTGCTCCACTACAAGCACCGTGTTTCCGATATCGCGCAACCGAAGAAGGATTTCGATGAGTCGTTGCGCATCCCGCGGATGAAGCCCGATTGAAGGCTCATCGAGAACATAAAGCGCGCCGACAAGAGACGATCCGAGCGATGTTGCAAGCTGGATTCGTTGCGCCTCGCCACCCGATAAGGTCGAAGACAGACGGTCAAGGGTCAGATATTGAAGTCCGACGTCATTCAGAAATCGAAGGCGTGATCGGATCTCCCAAAGGATGCGTTCCGCGATTTCCTCTTGCATGCTGGTAAGTTCGACGCCGGAAAAGAAATCGCCGGCCTCGCGGATTGTCATACGGCAAACATCGGCAATGTTTTTGCCTGCCACATAGACGGTCCGTGCTTCCTGGCGAAGGCGGCTGCCCTTGCAGTCCGGACAGACCGTATATCCACGATAGCGGCTCAGGAAGACTCTGACGTGAAGTTTGTACTTCTTCGTTTCCAGGTAATTGAAGAAGTTGCGGACGGCATCCAGGATGAAATTCAGCTGATCAGAATTCAGCTCCCGAATTGGGGCATCGAGCGGAACGCCTGCTGTCCGGGCCGATTTCTTGAAGTCGTTGAGATAAACACGATATCGAGGCTTGGTCCAGGGTTCTATTGCGCCCTGGTTGAGCGAAAGGCTTCGATCGGGCAGCACGAGATTGAGATCGAGATCGATCGTATTGCCGAAGCCCTGGCAGCGCGAACAAGCGCCGAAGGGATTGTTGAATGAAAAGAGACGCGGTTCGGGATCCTCATAGCGGATTCCGCACGTCTTGCATTCAAAGGCTTCGCTGAAACGGTGGCGTTGGCCTCCAGGGATTTCCAGCAGGACTTCCCCGCCACTCTCACGAAAACAGACTTCGACCGAGTCAATCAGTCTCTGACGGATATCGGGCGCAACCTTCAGACGGTCGACCAGAACAAATGCCGGCTTCTTGAAATCGACATCGATCAGCGATTCGGGTTGGGAGTACTCGAAAGTTCTTCCGTCCTGGTAGATTCGCCCGAATCCCCGACGCTTGATGTCAGCGAGATAGACAGCCATCTCCTCCTGCGGAACGTTGGATCGGAGCGGAAACAACACATAGAAGCGAGTATCTTCGGGCCACTGAAGCACCGCCGCGGCGATCTGATCCACGCTGTCCCTACCTACAGGGTGTCCGCACTTCAGGCAGTGGGTTGTACCGATCCGCGCGAAAAGCAGACGAAGGTAATCGTAGACCTCGGTTGAAGTTCCCACCGTTGAGCGCGGAGTACGGGCAGTGTTGCGTTGCCTGATGGCGATTGCCGGAGCGATGCCCAGCACCTCATCCACTTCAGGCCTTTCAATGCGTTCCAGGAATTGGCGAGCGTAGGCGGACAGGGATTCGATGTATCGTCGCTGTCCTTCTGCGTAGATCGTGTCGAACGCGAGGGACGATTTGCCCGATCCGCTGACACCGGTGACGATAGTCAGCGCATTGTGGGGAATCTCAAAATCGATGTTTTTCAGGTTGTGGACACGCACACCCCGAACAATGATGCTCTCCTGCTCAGTCAGCTTTCCCGGGACAACCATAAACGGAACATTATACCAGCCGGGAAAAGGCAATAGGCCGCACAGAATTCCTTGCTCAAGGAATGGGAGCGGGCGTATAGGATTCCTATGACAAGAGCAGCGTCCGTTGCCCTGACGTTAATGCTTTCCCTGTCTTCCATTTCGTGCTCGAAGCATCAACAGACAAGTCCCACTGCGCCTCCAGTGTCCGCCGCTCAAATCCCGACCGGCGAAACCGGCCCGTTTATCGTTATTGGCCATCTGGAGCATCGCAATCGCGTCGTGACAATCAAGACAGGCGCTCAGGGAGTGGTCTACAGCGTCCGGGATCGAGATGGAAAGATCCTGTTCGATAACCTCACCGCGTCGCAACTGAAGGCCGAATCTCCGGAGCTCCACGATTTCATCGAAGCGGCCACCGCAGGCCAGGCTGACCTGGCGTTGCCGCAATTGCCGCAATCGATGAAGGTGATGATCCGCTGACTTTATCTACAACTTCTCGGCTCTTCGGAGCGACAGTAACTTTTACCCACAGCACATCATTTGAGAGCGTGACGTCGTTCGGTCGCTTAAGTTACGTCCGTTTAGAAATCGGTAATCCGCCATTTAAACTTGTGTGGCAACGCTTCCGGAATGGCTGTGTTATACCAGGCGTCTTAGAATTGGAGGCAGCATGATCAGGACTGTTATGGCAGGTATCGCGATATGTCTACTCTTCGGTGCGATCGCACAAGCCCAGGCGGTTCGCGCGGCGCCGCGACCGCCGGTTCTGCCCGCGGGAGGAACGCCGAACGAGAGTGCGACGCCCGACGGCTACGCCCCTATACCCGAGTGGGCGGCGCAGACACGCGCGCCGCGACCGGCGAAAACCGCCCCATACACGGTCGAAACCGTTGCCGAGGGTTTTAACGGCGCGTTCTGTTTTAACTTTCTTCCTGATGGACGCATGCTCGTCACGGAACGCCCGGGCCATCTCAAGCTTGTCGCCAAGGATGGCAAGGTATCTGAGATCGAGGGTTTGCCATCGGCTCTCTTTGCTCGCGGGCAGGGCCTTTTCGAAGCGAGGCCGGATCGCGCTTTCGCGATGAACCGCACGATCTACCTCACCTACACGGTGTTGCCTGATGGCGCGAACACTGCGGCGCTTCCGCGGTTACCGGCAGTGCTCTTGGCAGCGCGAGCCCGCTTGTCGCCAGACGACAAACGTATTGAAGATGTGAAGGTGCTGCTCAACGCTGAGGGAACAGGCGGGCGTTTGACGCAGGCGCCCGATGGGACGTTGCTGATTACCTCTTCGATTCCTGCCGGCCTGGGAATCAACTCGGTCGACTGGCCGCAGCCACAGGCGTTGGATAGCAACATGGGCAAGGTACTGCGGATTAATGCCGATGGAACGATTCCCAAAGACAATCCATTCGTCGGCCGACCTAATGCCCATCCCGAAATCTATGCGCTCGGATTCAGAGATATTCAGGGTGTGACCATTCATCCACGCACCGGCAAGCTCTGGACTAGCGAACACGGGCCCCGAGGCGGTGATGAAATTAATGCAGTCGAGAAGGGCCGGAACTACGGATTCCCTGTGATCGGTTATGGACACGAATACACCGGCAAGCCCATCAACGGGGACAAGACCTTTCAAGAGGGGATGGAGCAGCCCGTGTATTTCTGGACGCCTGATATTGCCCCTGCCGGAATCGCCTTCTATACGGGCAAGCTTTTTCCGACATGGCAGGGAGATCTCTTCGTGGCGGAGCTGGCGGGCCGGGCGCTGGTGCGGTTGGTTCTTAATGGAGATCGTGTCACCGGTGAAGAACGGCTGCTGACAGAACTCAACAGTAGAATACGCGGCGTTAATGAAGGCCCGGACGGCGCGCTCTATGTTCTGACAGACGGCAACGCCGGCAAGATTCTTCGGCTCGTTCCCAAGCGGTAACGAGGCGCCGTTACTTGTAGCGTCTTAGTTTTTGAACTCACGCTTAGAATCATGCGTGTTCAGTTTTTCGGTGGAGCGATTGCGGATACAGGCCGCACCGCGCCGAGCCACAGGATTTTCGAAGCTCAACCGGAGTGACAGTCCAATCTCTGTCAGCAGTCGTCGGTCACCAAGGTGCCTTGTCGAGATATACCCTCATGCGATATAACCGGGGCATGTCCACAGGCTTTCTGCTGGCTGCCTGGCTTATCGCGGGAACGCCGGCAGCTGCCGAGACGCCGAGCTTCACGCTGCAGGGTCGAATTACGCTGGACAAGCCCGCCACGACGGTCCTCCTGGTACTTCAGGATCCAAAGGCAAAAAATACCGAAGTTGCCCACGCGGAGGTCGATCGCAGCGGAAACTATGTCATTCCCGGATTACAGAAACGGTCCTACCGCCTTGTTGCCGTCCTGGACGGGAAAAGGCAAGAGCGACGTGAAATTGAGATCGTGTGCCGACCGGGCGCAATCGTCTCCAAGGACTTTCATTACGGAAGAATTCCCTCCACGCTGATGCTTGGCTTTCCTGCTGAAGATCCCGACATAGTCGATGTCGCCGAACTTCAGGGCGACTATACGCGCGATGTCCTGAGAGACTATGAGAAAGCCTTCCAGGACTATATAAACGGTAGTTTTTCACGGGCAGTAGACCGCCTCGAGTCCATCGCGGTGAGGGCCCCGGGCTTCTATGGCGCTCACGCACGCCTGGGGGTGATCTACCAGCAGGAAGGTTGTTACTTTGATGCGGAGTCCGAATACTCGCGCGCCAGCGAACTCAGCCCACGATCACCACAGCCCTTACTCAACCTCGCCAGTGTCCAGCTTCGCGCAGCGGATTCTCCCGGCGAACTCGAGCGAATGACTTCGCGGGCTCTCAGCACGCTGGAAAAGGCGATCGAAATCAGACCGCAATCAGCTATTGCGCAGTGCCTTGTGGGATCTGCTCACGCGAAGGCGAACTCACCGGAGGAAGCCGAAAAGCACTTCAAGCTTGCGTTGGAACTGGACGCGGATCTGGCGGCTGCCCGGCTGATGTTGGCCAATCTCTATCTTCATCAGGAGAACTGGGCAGAGGCCATCGAAAGACTCGAAGCCTACCTCCAGGATTTTCCGTCCTCGGAGAATCGATTCGTCGTTAAGAAGATGCTCGAAGACGCTCGATCAAGGGCACGCGCGAGCCATAATTGACGCTTTCAAATCCAGCTTTGGCGCCTGCCCGGACAGGCGCTGTCCGGAAGCGCCCTGCCCGGAAGTTGACAGGTTTTCTAGTGCAGGTTATACACGATCCATGCGTTGCGACCTGCGAGTACTCGTTCTGGTGATACTTTTTGGAGCTCTGAGCGCGCATGCCCAGGACTGTGCCACCTCCGTTATCATCAAAGGGAGAGTGATTGCTCCGGGTGAAAAATGGGACGAGTACCACGAGGTTCTTCAACTCGATGAATCGCGACTCGTGGGGTGGGACTACACGGATTCTACCGGCCAGTTTGCCCTTCCACCGCAACCGCGGGGGCCGTATTACGTCGTGGTTCGCATCGATGGATTCAAGGAATACCGTGAACGCCTCAGCCTCGACGGGTGCGACAGGATATTTGATCACTTCATTCATATGGAGTTCGAAGACGAAGTCATTCGTCCCGTGATTCTGGACTTTACTGGAGAAGTGAACGAAACGGTCGACGTCGCTGAACTGAAGCGCGAGTTTCCCAAAAAAGCTGTGGACGAGTTTCAGCGGGCCCAGAGCGAAAGACTGGAGGGGCAGGCGCCTCAAGCGCGGGTCCGCCTTGAAAAACTGGTGGCGGAATATCCCGATCTTTACGATGCCCGTAATACTCTCGGGTCGATCCATCTGGAGATGAAACGGTTCCGGGAAGCGGAAACTCAATACAACGAAGCACGTCGTCTCAAACCGAATTCGGCAGCTCCTCTGGTGAGCCTCGGAAGTCTCTACGTCCAGGAAGCGGAAGCGAGCCTGCACCCTGAGCCCGGCATCGCCGGCGTCGTCGTACCCGGTGGAGATCTTGATATCATTCTCAGCGACGCACGCGAAGTTCTGACGGAGGCACTCAAGATCAAGCCGGACGCCTCGTTTGCTTATTACCTTCTCGGAATTGTTGAGATGCATGGCGGGCGCTACGACAAATCCGAACAGGATCTTCGAAAGGCATTGGAGATCGAACCCAAGCTGCGCTGGGCTCGGATCGCCCTCGGTAATCTGTTTATCAGGCAGAAAAAGTTCAAGGAGACTCTGGTCGAGTACGACGCCTATCTCGCGGAATTCCCGAAAGTCTCGAACCGTTCCGAGGTGGAACGGGCTCGCGCAAAGATCGCTTTGGAACTGGCCAAACCAACAAAGTGAAACGCTTTGTTTTCGCCCTTACGATTATTCTTAGCTGCTCGTTGACGGCGCTTCCTGCCTGGCAACAGATTAACCGTGTGCCCCCTTCGGTTGGAATTACGGGGCAGGTCATTGTTCCAGTTCCAGGCTTTCAGCAGATCTTCGAAGTCTTGCTTCTGCAGAATGCCGAACAGGTCGTCCAGGCCACCGTCGCCGATAGCCAGGGACGCTATCGATTTACCGGCCTTCCTCGTGGAACTTATTACATTTCGGTGAAGATTGAGGGATTTCAGGAAGTCCGGCAGCGCGTGGATCTGAACTCTGACTCGATTGTAAACATCATCATGGATTTCCAGGAGGAAAAGGTCGTCAAACCTGCGACGGATTTCTCTGGAGAAGACTCCGAAGTCGTCAATGTCGCCGATCTTTCAAAGGCCTATCCGGCGGCCATTGTTGAGAAAATGAAGGTGGCCACCAAAGAAATCCAAAACGGCAATTTTGCAAAGGCCCTGCCGTTTCTGGAAGAGATTGTCCGGGATGCGCCAGATTTCTACCAGGCTCAAAGAATGCTTGGCACGGTTTATCAGAAGCTGGCCCGATATCGGGATGCGGAATCCGCGTACCGGACTGCTGCTGACCTGAAGCAGACTTCGGCGGCGCCGTTAATCAACCTTGCAAGTCTGTACATCGAAGAGGCAGAGGCCAGCACGAGCCAGGGCAGCTCCGTCGTGCGGGGAATCCTGAATGAATCTCTGGCAAACCTTTATGAGGCATTGAAACTTAAGCCCGATGCTCCGTTTGCCTATTACTTGTTAGGGGTGACCTACTACAAGTCGGCTTTTTACGAAGACGCCGAAGAACACCTCAAGCATGCGCTGCAGCTGGCCCCAGAGTTGATTGAGGGGCACCTTGCACTCGCCAATGTATACATCCGGATTCAGGAGTGGTCGAATGCGATCGCCCAGCTGGACGCCTATATTGCCGCAAGTCCCAAGAATGAATTGCGCGATCAGGTACAGGCGATGCGCTCGCGCGTCGTAACGCGATCCCAGGCGCGGCTGCACTAGCGCTCTTGCCAGTTACGCGGTTCTACTCACCACTCAAAACTCTATCTAACTTGTGCTGCGTTTTCGGGCGTTATTTTGAATTCCCGCACTCTTCCGCTGGTGCCGAGTTGTCCCAGGTCCCGCCCATTGATCTGCATGGTCGCACCTGCCGCATTGCCAATGACGACGTCGATGGATCGCTCGGCTGAAAAACGTCGGTTTGTCCCTGCTTGAAGAACTTCCGATAACGCGACAGTTCCATCCGCCGTCACTCTCATCCATGTGGAATCCGTCACGTTGACGTCGATCGCAAGAGCAGACGTCGAGGGTACCTTCGGAGCCGGGGTTGGAACAGCCGTGGCTGCTGGCGGAGCTGGGGTGGAGGACGTAGCAGCCTGTGCCACAGGAGAGGGCGGAGGCGCTAGTTTAGGGACCTCCAGCGAAGCCGGAGATGCAGGTGGAGGAATGGGGGCTTCGGTTTGCGCCTGCGCCGGTTGGGCGGGCGGTGGCACGACAGCCGCCCTTTGGGGAAGCGGTCCTGTACTTGTGGTAGGAGCCCGCGTCACGAAATAGTACGCGACCATCAATGCCACGAGTATCGCAGCGGCAACCAGGTAGAGGTTCCAGTCCGAGTTCCGAGCCGGCGCACGGTCTGTGTCGTGGAGGACATCAGCGTGCTCCTCCGCCGTGGAGGAAATGCGATCGTAATCTGCCACTGCCTGGTTAGAATCAAGTCCCAGGTATTCAGCGTAAGCTCTGATGAATCCACGATTAAAGATCCCGCCCGGCAAGGATTGAAAGGCTTCGTTTTCGATCGCCGTCAGGAACCTCGTACTGATTCGGGTTTCCGCCGCGATTTTTTCGAGCGGCAGTCCCTTTGCCTCTCTCGTTTTCCTGAAAGTTGCGCCAAAGTTCGACATTTCCGACTGACTCCTCATGACTCCATAAGTTCATTAGAATGATAAGGAAGCGGCTTTCACGGCGTCAATTGCTTTTGGATGATGATTCTGGTAGGTTTGCCACCTCGTGGAAGCCCTTGGAATGATTGAAACTCGTGGCCTGGTTGGCGCTGTGGAAGCTGCCGACGCCATGGTGAAGACCGCGAACGTTGTCCTCATCGGCCGGGAGTACCTCCTCAACGGTTACGTCGCGGTGCTGGTTCGCGGTGATGTTGGGTCGGTCAAGGCGGCAACCGAGGCAGGTTCAAACGCCGCGCGCCGTGTCGGAGAATTGATTGCCACGCACGTTATTCCGCGCCCGTTTGACGAAACGGAAAGACTCCTCCAACACTGGAAAGCCGGCCGTTAGCCATGAACAGGGATCTCGAATCCATTCAGGAAGCGCGCGATCTTGCGGAAGGGGCGTTTGCGGCCTTTCAGACGTTTGAACACTTCACCGAAGAACAGGTTGATCGCGTTCTCGCCGAGATTTCGAAGGCCGGTATTGCTCATGCGTCGGCGCTGGCGAAGGCCGCTGTTGACGAGACCGGTTACGGGAATGTCCAGCACAAGACTCTGAAGAACCTGTTTTGCGCGAGAGATGTGTACAACGCTATCAGGCCAATGAAGACCGTCGGGATCGTAAGCGAAGATCCGGAAAAGAAGGTTTTTGAAGTCGCCAGCCCGATTGGCGTGATCGCTGCCATTATTCCTTCGACCAATCCGACTTCAACAGCCATTTATAAGGCGTTGATTGCTCTCAAGGGTCGCAACACGATCGTCTTCAGCCCACATCCGTCCGCGGTCAAGTGCATCAACGAAACCAGCCGTTTGCTCTCGGAAGCGGCTGATCGCGCCGGCGCGCCGAAGAATGTGATTTCGTGTATGAAGACTCCGACCCTCGAGGGTACCGAGGCGTTGATGAAACATTCGCGCACGTCATTGATTCTTGCCACCGGTGGCACGGGGCTTGTGAAAGCGGCGTACAGTGCCGGGAAGCCTGCGTTTGGAGTCGGACCGGGAAACGTTCCCACCTACATTGAGAGCACAGCCGATGTTCCGAAGGCAGTCCGAGACATTCTCACCGGCAAGACCTTCGACAATGGAACGCTTTGCTCTTCGGAACAATCGATTGTTTGCGACGAATCCGTAAAGGACGCTGCACTCGAACAGCTGCGTGCTCACGGAACTTACGTCTGCAACCCGGCAGAGAAGGCCCTGCTCGAGCAAACGATCCAGACGCCACGCGGTACGTTGAACACGAAAATTGTCGGGCAATCTGCGGAGAAAATCGCGGCCATGGCGGGATTTAAGGTGCCGGCAGGAACCCGCGCGATCGTCGCTCACGCTGATGGTGTCGGTCCGAAGTTTCCGATCTCAATGGAGAAGCTTTCTCCATTGCTCGCTTTTTATGTTGTGAAGGACTGGCAGGAAGGTTGCGCGAAGTGCATCGAGATTCTGTCTTTCGGCGGTCTGGGACACACACTGAGCCTGCACACGCGTGAGGATCGCATTGTCCGCGAATTTGCCCTGAAGAAGCCGGCATTTCGTATTTGCGTGAACACGCCTGCGGCCCTTGGTGCGGTCGGATACACCACCAATCTGTTTCCTTCCATGACTCTGGGCTGCGGCGCTCAGGGAAATAACATCACTTCGGACAACATTTCCCCGCTTCATCTCATCAATCTGAAGCGAGTCGCTTACGGCGTTCGGGAGGTCGAAACCCCTGGGCCGTCAGCGCGCGGCGTAATTGAGAAGGTTGTTGATCAGTGGTTAGATAGAAAACAGGATAAGCCTTCGGCCCAGCCGGAAACGCCTCCACTCTCTTCCTACAATCAGCTGCAGCCTGCATCCGGCAAGCCGGTCCCGTTTGTCTGTGAGGATGATGTTCGGATTGCGATCGATTCAAAGTCCCATATTGTGCTCGGCAGAAAAACAATTGTGACGCCTTCCGCAAGGGAGCTTGGCGAGGCGCACGACGTATTTGTGACGGCGGAGTGAACCGGCGCAAGGGGGAATCGCCGGTTTCCAACCGCCATTAGCCGGTAAGGCCTTGCGGGGCTCCAGTTTTCCTCATAGATTCACACGCGTTCGAAAGTCTTTCGCAATGAGGTGAGCTATGACCGAAGAGCATCCCGACCCGTCGCCGAATGCGTCTCCCGCGAACTACCAGAGATCGGCCGAACTCTGGAAGCCTGTCCTTGCGGCTGGCGCCGCCCTGCTCGTTCTCGGGGTTCTGTTCAGTCAGCCTCGCACACTAGCGCAGAACGAAGAGTTCCGAAATGGTTCAGACAGCTTTAACGACCTTGCCATCATGGGCGGTGTGAAACGAACGAATCTCTCCAAAGATTTCCGCGGTGGGGAAGCAACCGCCGTCATGGGTGGCATTGAGATCGATCTTCGAAACGCCGTTATGGACCGGGACGAGGCCGTTCTCGATGTGTCATCTGTAATGGGTGGGGTTAAGGTTCGCGTGCCCGACGAGTGGACGGTTGTATCTCGCGTCAGTTCCATCATGGGAGGCTTCGACGACAACACTCGGCATCCCGACAATTCAGACCATCGTTTGGTTTTGAAGGGAACCGTGGTAATGGGCGGTCTCAAAGTGACGAACTGATTTCGCCACGCGGTAGTTAACGCTTGCTGGGGATTTGAATGCTGGGTGTGGTGCCGACTTGTTCGTACTTAAGACCGTCGGCAGGACGATCAAGCTTTCGGACATAGACGGTCTGCGCTTTATCGTGGCCGGGGTTTCCGACAATGACAACCCGGTCCCCAGGCTTGAAGGTTCCCTCTGTCATGCCGGCGGCGACCAATTCCGAACGGTTATCCAGTTCCCCTCGCCACTGCTCCTTCGTTCCCTTTTGCGATTCCACGGCAAACGAGACGAAGGGATGCGGGTTAACAAACTGAAAGGCTGTGACAGCGCCGTTGAGTGTGATCTCGCGGCTCATGTCATAAGAGCCCGAGAGCGAGTGATGGGCGCGCACGCGGATCGACGAAACCATAATCATCAGAGCGAAAATCCACGGCAAAATTCCTTTATTCATTGCCTGAAATTGTAGTCTCAGGGCAGGGGGAGTCCAGATCCATCTTCCGGGTACCCCGCCAGGCAAATCCCCGTATACTGACCACGATGAGGCTGAAGCGGTTAGGCTTGTACCGTGTGACCCAGGTTCTTTCCTGGGTGCTGCCGGTTGTCATCTTCGCGTTTGTGTTCGTTGCCGCCTGGAGTTACCTGGCCCGAACCCGAAACGGGCAGCCGGCCGCTCGCAGTGATGTGGACGCTCTTCCTTCGGGTCTCCAGGTGAGCACCAGCGGCGTGCAGTATGTCGCTTCCGAAGGCGACAGAAACATTTTCCTCATCAAGGGCCGCAAGATGCTGAGCTTTGAAGACAATCGCACGGCGCTGGAGGATGTCGAAATCCTGATTTACGCACGCCGGCAGGGTGATCCGGACCGGCGCATCCGGGGCGCCGAATGCAGTCATGACCGTCTGACCAATCACATCGTGTGTAACCGCAATGTCAGTGTCGAACTCGAACCCGGAACAATCGCCCAAACTGAAAAGTTGTCGTACGACCATGCCGGCGGAACGATTTTATCTCCTGTTCACACGACTCTCAATCGTGAAGGAGAAATGACAGGCGAGTCCGGACGGATGGAGTACTTCCTCAATTCCGGCATGATGCGCCTCACGGATCATTTCAAAATTTATCTCAACCGTGGCGGCGGGATGAACGGAGGCGCTGCCGAATTTCAGTCCCGCGAGAACTGGGCGACGGTTTCCCAGGGTCTTGAACTTAATTCTGGCAACGGTCGAATTCGCGGAGACAAGGGCCGAGCCGAGTTGTTGCCGGGTACTTATCGACCAAGAAAAGTTACCGTGGAAGGCGGTGCGCGGGCAGAAGCTCCGTCATTCGAGGTCAATTCCGATTGGCTTCAGAGCGATTTGTCGGACGCTGGAGATATCGAACACGTCATTGGCCGGGGAAACGTCCGGACCGAACGTCGGGCGGGGACTTCAGCCAGCGCCGCCGATGACAGTTCGCTTAATGGGACACTCAAAGGACCTGAAGTCGAAGCCTGGCTCGAGAGTGGTAATCTCAAAGTCGTCGAGGCACGCCAACATCCCCACTTCGAAAGTGATTCTTCCGGCACTCTCGATGCGGCAGACACGATTCGAATCGAGCCCGCAGGATTGCGATCAGGATCGGTACGAACACAGGGCGCCTCGATTTTCGCCAGGGACGGTCTAAATATCGAGGGTAGCAACTTCGTAATCGATATGAGGGACGATAACCATGAGCAGTTATTCAACACCGCAGCACGCGCCAAGCTCAAAGCCGCCGGATTGACAACAAATGCGAACACCACCAATGCTCGGTTCGATACGAAGACCAAGACACTGACGTCAATGGTCCAGACGGGCTCCGTCACGTTTAGCGAGGAGGGCGGTCGCAGCGGAAGTTCCGGAAAACTGACCGTTCGGGACGGAGGGGATCGCATCGAAATGGAGGAAGGCAATCCTCAGTTCACGGATTCACAGGGCACGCTGTACGCATCGAAGATCATAGTGGATCGAAAACGCGAATCCTTCGTGGGCGAAGGTGGGCAAGGCAAAGTCAGAATGATCAACGCGGAATCCGAGAAGCCTCCAGTCGTGATTTTCGCGCGTCGCGTCGAAGCCCAGTTGGGGGGTGACAATCCCCGTGTCGAATATAAGGGAGAGGTCGAGATGTATCCGCCGGATCGAAGCAAAATCAAGGCGATGAGTCTGGCTCTGTTCCCGAAAGACAAACGCTTCGAGGCGGAAGGTGACGTTCGTACAGTCTCCCCCTCCGGCCAGGAAGTCACAGCGCAGCGTCTGGAGTTCAGCGATCCGGGGGATGGGGCCCAGGTTGGGCACTATAAAGGTGGGGTTTCAGTCGTGGGTGATTTCCCGCCTCCAAAATCGGGCCCGGAAAAGTCTGATAAAAAAGTGCATATGAAGTTGAAGTCGAATGACCTCGAGGTACATTCCAAGGACGGGAATCTCGAAACGATCCTTGCCACAGGCGGCGTGGACATGGTCCAGGGCACGCAAAAGGGCACTGGAGCCACCATGGAATATAACGTGGCAACCGGAGCCACGCGTCTATCGGGCACGAACGCCTCTCCGGCTGAGATTTCGGGCGGTACGGAGCGTTCCATGAAAGCTTGCATCATACGTATCGCCGCCGACGGCAAGAGGACTGCAACGAATTGCGCGAACCAGCAAGTCATAATATCGGCTCCGATGGAGAAGTAGTCTCACTCCAGACCGTCGGCATCTCGAAGACGTATAAAGGGCGCGTGGTCGTTCGCGATGTCAATGTAACCGTGGCGCAGGGCGAAGTGGTGGGGTTGCTGGGGCCCAATGGCGCAGGCAAAACGACAACCTTCTACATGATTGTGGGATTGACGCGCCCCGACGTCGGTTCCGTCATGTTGGGTTCGCACAACATCACGAATCTGCCGATGTACCTGCGCGCTCAGAATGGTATCGGCTATCTTCCGCAGGAGGCTTCGGTTTTCCGAAAGCTCACGGTCGAGGCGAACATCATGGCGATTCTTGAAACGCTTTCCATAAACGGTAGAGAGCGTCGAAAACGCCTGGACAGTTTGCTTGAGGAGTTCGGGATCACCCATGTTCGCAAGAGTATTGCCGACACATTGTCGGGAGGTGAGAGGCGGCGCGTCGAAATCGCGCGGTCCCTTGTGATTTCACCAAAGTTTATTTTGCTCGATGAACCGTTTTCAGGGATCGATCCAATTACCGTTATAGAAATTCAAAAAATCATTGCGCATCTGAAATCCAGGCATATTGGGGTGTTGATAACTGACCACAATGTGAGAGAAACCTTGCAGGTCACAGATCGCGCTTATATCATCAGTAACGGTTCAATTTTTCGGTCGGGAACGCCCAGAGCGTTGGGAAGTGACCCCGAAGTTAAGAGGGTTTATCTTGGTGAACACTTCACTCTGGACTGAGCCGCAGTAATTGCATATGGCTTTTCTCGAACACAAACTGAGCCTCAAGGTTCAGCAAAAGCAGCTACTCACACCAAGTCTGGTTCAGATGGTGAACCTGCTGCAGCTGAACAAACTCGAACTCACCGATATGATCCAGCAGGAACTCGTCCAGAACCCCGTGCTGGAGGAAGGTACCGAAATTGTCGAGAGTCCGGAGTTGGCTGCAGAAGCGCCGGATCTCACGCTGAGCCGTAACGGAACGGAGGCGCCTTCCATTGATGTCGACGACGGTGAGACTCCCTACCAGGAACTTAGCCAACGCGAGAAGACTGTCGCCGAGAACGTCGACGCAAAAGCTCCCGAGCCCGAGCCTGACGGAGATCCATACGCCGATATCGATCTTGCAAGTTTCGACAATTACCTGAATGACAGCGCCTCGCGTCCCCGCGAAACGGAAATCTTCGAGAAACCCTCATTCGAGAACTTCATCGCAAAGACGCCGACGTTGACAGATCATCTTGAGTGGCAACTAGGTCTCACTCACATCGAGCCGCCCGTTCGTCTTGCGTGTCATTCAATCGTCGGGAATCTCAATGAAGATGGTTACCTTTGCGCGGTGGATGAATCCGGTCGCGAAGTTCCTATCACGCTGGAGGAGATTGCAGAGAGCGGAGAGCATGCGCTTGAAGATGTTCAGCAGGCTCTCGAGGTCGTCCAGGCTTTCGATCCGCCCGGTGTTGCTGCTCGCGACCTGCGTGAGTGTCTGATGCTTCAACTGCACTCGCTTGGTGAAGATGATTGCTTTTCGATGGATATCGTCCGCGATCATCTCGCCAAAGTCCAGGGCAAGCAGTACAAGGAAATCGCGAAGGCTATGGGACTCCAGCTCGAGGAAATCATGGAGGCCCTCGAAATTGTCAAGGCTCTCGATCCGCGTCCCGGCCAGAAATACAACCGCGCTGCCGCGCCCACCATTGAGCCCGATGTTTACATCGTCAAGGTCGGCGGCGAATACAAGGTTGTTGCGAATGAGGATGAAGTGCCTCAGCTGAGACTGAGCGCGACGTATCGTCAGTTGCTGGAGCGCGACACGCTCAACAAGGAAGTGAAAAACTACGTAAAGGACCGGTTCAGGGATGCCGTTCAGCTTCTGAAGAACCTCGAGCAGCGCAAGCACATCATCGTCAAGGTTTGCGAATCCGTTGTTCGGCGGCAAACAGATTTTCTGGACAGGGGCATTGATTGCCTGAAACCGATGATGATCAAGGATGTTGCCGAAGAGATTGGCGTGCATCCGTCAACGGTGAGCCGGGCCGTTGCCAATAAATTCGCACATACGGCGCAGGGTGTCTTCGAACTGCGCTATTTCTTTTCTGAGGCTGTTAACGGGCCGAAGGGAATCGATACTTCGCTGCTGATCGTCAAGCGCAAGGTGAAGAAGTACGTCGAGTCGGAGGACCCCCGCGCGCCATTGACGGACGAGAAAATCGCGCTCCTTCTGCAGGAGAACGATGGCATCAAGGTGAATCGCCGCAGCATCACCAAGTATCGCGAGGACATGAGGATTCCCAGCACGCACCAACGCCGCCGAAGAGACTAAGGAGGCCACTCATGGAAGTGGATATCACGGGCAGGCATATCGAGATCACGGAGCCTCTTCGAAAGTTCACAACCGACCGCCTTGAGAGAATGCGCGGCGTCATTGACGACATCATTGAAGTCCACTGCGTGCTCACAGTGGAAAAGCATCAACGCCACGTCGCAGAAGCGAACATCAAAACCAGGCACGACTTTCATCACGGCCAGGAAGTGAGCACGGACATGTATACGTCCATTGCCACCGTGATGGACAGGCTTGAAAAGCAGATTCTTCGTTCCAAAGACAAAACCATCTCAAGGAAACGACACGGTGGTGCAAGGGAGACCGTCGAGCCCGAAGCGTGAACTCCTTCGTCATCATTACCGGTCTTAGCGGATCCGGAAAAGGAACGTTTCTCCGGGCGCTCGAAGACCGGGGATATTTTTGTGTCGATAACCTGCCTGTTGGTCTGCTCAGCAAATTTTACGAACTAACGTTGAAGTCCGGTGACGAAGCCACCAAGGTGGCGATGGTCATTGACGTCCGCGAAGGCGAAAGTCTTCGTAAGCTTCCAGCCATTTATGACGATCTTAAGAAGCAGGAAGGACTCACGGTGTCGCTCTGGTTTCTCGAGGCCTCTGACGCAACTCTCGTCCGGCGCTTCAGCGAAACGCGGCGTCCACATCCGCTTAGTCCGGATCGTTCCGTCAGCGAATCCATCTCGCAGGAACGTGAACTTCTAGCCCCGATCCGAGAGCTTGCCGACCACATTCTCGACACCTCGGCGTTGAACATTCACGATCTGCGCAAGCATGCGTACACCCTGTTTGGCGAGCAGGAAGCGCGCCCGCTGATTTTGCTCGTCAGCTTTGGCTTTAAGTTCGGAGTGCCCAGTGAGTCGGATCTGGTCTTTGATGTTCGCTTCTTGCCGAACCCGCACTTCGTTCCGCACCTTAAGGCGCTCAGCGGCGAGGACGCGGCCGTTATGGAATTCATGAATGAGAAACCCGAGACCGCCGAATTCCTGAGTCGCCTTCAGGGTTTCCTGGACTTCCTTATTCCGCAGTATGAAAAGGAGGGAAAGTCCTACGTCACGATCTCTGTCGGCTGCACGGGAGGCCGTCACCGCTCGGTGTTCGTTACGGAAGCCCTTGGAAAACACTTCGAATCGCTCGGCTATCGCATCAGGGTTACGCACCGGGATTCGGAGAAGATCTGAATCCCCCAATTTTCTCGTCCAAAAAGTTTGCCGGTGGTAGCGAGTCTGCCTATACTCACGCCGTAAACATAAGAACAATCTTCCAGGAGCGCTGTGTGTTTCAGCAAGGCCCGAAAGGAGCCCCATGAAGAATAAAGCATTGTGTTCCATCGGTATCGCGCTCTCGCTATGCGGCGCCGCACAAGCCCAGTCGAGCCGGACAAAAATCGATATGACGGCGCCCGCGCCACGGCTTCCCAATGGCAAGACCGATTTCAGTGGAGTCTGGGCGCGGCCTGGTGTTCAGGACATGACCCGCACCGTTCAGAACGCGAACGGAACAAGTAATATCGGCGAACCCAACCCGCTTCCCTTTACGCCCTGGGGACAAGCGCAATGGGACAATTACAATCCAACGAAGAATGGAGACTACGCGGGTAGCTGCATGCCTTTCGGGTGGATTCGTTCCTTCACACCCCACCCAATGCAGATCGTTCAGAACAACGAGTACATTACGTTTTTGTTTGAGCAAAGCACGATGTTCCAGGTTGTGAACACGGAAGGGTTGCCGCATCGTCCGGGCATGCCTCCGTCGTGGTTCGGCGACTCCCGTGGCCACTGGGAGGGCGACGCAGTTGTCATTGAATCGGTCAACTTCAACGGTTTTGCCAAGCTCGGCACAATCGGGCATCCGATGAGCGATAAGGCCAAACTCACGATGACATTCAAGCGACCCGACATGGGGCATGTCGAGTTCAAGTGGGTGCTCGACGATCCCAAAACATACACACGGCCGATTACTAACCAGCGCGTGTTCACTCTTACACCCAATATCGAGATCATGGAATACGCCTGCATGGAAGGAAACATCACGGCTCTCATCGACGGCGGAATTGTGCCGTGGACAGGCCCGAAAGACTCCGACACCAATCTTGTTTACGACAAGGAGCACGAATGGAGCGCCTACGACTCAAGCAAGTCGCAATCGATCACGGGTGTCATCCGGGAATCGGGCTACAACGATCCGCTTCCGACTCTGAAAATGATGGTCGACGGGAAGAGCCTGACAGTTGTGCTCGCGCCGCCTACGCGCATGGAGTTTCGCGACCTCACCGAAGAGATGCTTAAGCCCGGAACAACTGTTAGCTTTGTCGGCTATCCCAGCAAATCTCGAACGAACGAATTTCGCGCGGAGAGCATTACCGTGGGACGGCGAACGACAGAGTTGAGGTGAACGACGCAAAGATTTGTAAGACTACCTGACACCGCGTCGGATTTGTTTACAGCCGATCTTCGGGCCGCTATCGCTAGTCTATTGATTCCGCTCGAAAGAGCTCTGGCAACAAAACTGCATTGGCATGGGCAACAACCTGTCAAGCTGTTCCCAACACTCAACTCCGTTTGGAGGTTCTCATGCGCTCTCCAGTACTTGCCAGTCTGATTCTGATGCTCTGTGCCACGACGGCAATGGCTACCACCGTCACCCTGACGATGGACGAGGTCCCCCTTCAACCCATTCACAATTTGACTGTAACGAAAAGCGGGGTCGGCTTTACTTTTACTGAGCCCACAAACACTCTCTTTTACAACTCCATAGGTCCCGGAAGCATTACCTTCGTACAAGATCCCAGCATCCAGGGGTCACCAATCCGGCCCTTCAGCGTAGCGTTTTCCCAACCTGTGGACTTCATTCAGTTTGGGTTGGTGGAATTGGCATCAGGTGCGCTTACGGGGGCCTCAGTCCAACTTTCCAACGGCACCGTCATACCGTTGGCCCTGACGCTGGTGGATCCGTTCCCTGAAGGGCAATTCACTTACTCTGGCACACCGGTTACTGGCTTTAGCCTTACACCAGCGCCAGGTGCCGTGGCTATGGCCTTCGACAACCTTACAGTGAACACAGTCTCGGTTCCAGAACCAGCAAGCTTGTCTTTTCTCATCGCCGGGATATTCACGGTAACAGCGTTACTGCACCGGCAACGAAATTTTCTTCGGGTATTACGACAGAGCTAAGGGAATCACCGGTAGCAGGAATAGATCCCGCTACCGGGTGATGGTTTGAGTCAGGACCCTTCCGTTAACGGCAACGTTCGTGAGTGCGATGTCTTTGACGTTTTCCAGCACATCAGCGCGCGCGACATTGTCGAACCTGCAATCTCGAACCCGAAGGTTCGTAACCGGAGTGCGAGCGTATCCCCGCAGCAGAAGGGCATAGTTGCTCTTGCTGCTATTGACATTTCGGACCTCGATATCGCGGACAATCGGCGTGAACGGACCTGCATCCCCTTCCTCGTAGTTGAAATCTACAGCAACGATAGCCTCGCGAACCTCGCCAACACTGACGTCCCGCACGAAAACGCGTTCGATAACGCCTCCGCGCACCGAGTTGGTCTTAATGCGAAGCGCACGGTCCAGTTGCGGGCTGTCCATTCGGCAGCGTTCCGCAAAGATATTTCGTGCGCCACCGGATATTTCGCTTCCGATCGTCACGCCGCCGTGTCCATCTTTCATCGTGCAATCCCGAATGATGACATTTTCAACCGGAACACCTAAGCGTCGCCCATCGTTATTGCGTCCGGACTTTAAAGCGATGCAATCGTCTCCGGTGTCGAATGAGCAACCCTCGATCAACACGTCGCGGCAAGACTCGGGGTTGCACCCGTCATTGTTCGGGCCGTGGCTGTTGATCGAGACTCTGCGCACGATCACATTCGTGCACAGCACTGGATGGATCTCCCACATAGGCGAATTAACGATGCTGATTCCTTCGATGAGGACATTGCGGCAACGGTAAGGCTGAATGAAATTTGGGCGAAGGAAGGAGCCTTCTCCAAAGACTCGTTCTCCTACAGGTGTGCCGTTGGCACCGAAATCCATTAGACGTCGCCTTGCAGGCGCTGCCTGACGAGTCCAATCCCACCATTGCATTGTGCTGGCCTGTCCGTCGAGAGTTCCGGACCCCGTGATCGCGATGTCGGTTTGGTCGAATGCATAAATGAAGGGGGAGTAGTTCATCAGTTCTGTCCCCTCCCAGCGTGTGAAAACCGCAGGAAGGTAGCGCTGTGGATCGGTGGTGAACTTCAGAATGGCGCCGGCCGACAGATGCAGGTTCACCCTGCTTCGCAACCGTATCGGGTCAATCGTGCGGATACCTGCAGGAACGATGACTCGTCCGCCTCCGGCTTCGCTGCAGGCCGTGATCGCATCGTTGATGGACTTGTAACGCGAGACGTCGAAGTCGCGGTCAGGGAAGACAGGATCTTTGATCCGGGCAAGAATGGCGGAGGTTTCCTGCCATGGATCGACGGGTGGGCTCTGTATCGGGAGCAGGGGCACTGCGGCCAACTTCATAAAGTCTCGGCGGGTGAGATCAAAAGCGTGCATGGATAACCTCGATTTAGCGTTCTCAATAGCATTGGCCGTGCAGCAGGTCAAGCCGGCCGGGAAATAGGGGAGATCTGGGGACAGCCTCCGAATTCGAACGACAGTACCTTCAGTCTGCGTAGATTTCTCAGTTCGAATTCGGAGGCTGTCCCCAGATCTCCCCTATTTCCCGCCTTTGCGTCGTCTTTCGGTACTGAGATACGATGCATCCTGATGAACGAATTCGCGATTGTCGTCAATCCCATCGATAACGTTGCTGTTGTAAAGAAGCCTGTTGTGTCCGGTACAGTGGTCGCGCTGGAAGACGGGCGAACGCTGACTGTGAACTCGGCTATCAGCGTCGGTAATCGATTCGCAACGCGTCCAATCCCGGCTGGAGATTTCGTCCGCCAGTACGGACAGCCGATCGGCACGTCGCTGGGCATTGACGAAGGGGACATGATTTCCCACGCAAATATGTCCGACGATGTTCCGGTCGTCCGAACTCTTCCGGACAACCTGCAGACGACCGCTCCCGATTATTTCCCGATTGACGCGTGCTCAACCTTCCTTGGTTTTCGGAGACGCGACGGTCGCGTCGGCACCCGCAACTTCATCCTGGTCGTACCGACGAGCATGTGTTCCAGTCACGAAGCACAGCAGATCGCAACGATAGCGGAGTTCACGATCTACAACCGTGACCGGTATCCCAATATCGATGGAATTGTGGCGATTCCTCACAACAAGGGCTGCGGCTGCCCCGACGGTTCGAACGTTGACGTCCTCTTGCGAGTTTTATCGAACTACGCAGCGCATCCAAACGTCGGGGGCGTTGTTCTGCTCGAGCTTGGTTGCGAGAAGACGAATCTGTCCGTTGTCGAGAGCTACCTGGAACGTTCGCAGCGGACGATCAACAAGCCTCTGGTCCGGATTGGCGTGCAGGAAGCCGGTGGCACGCAGGCTGCGATTCAACGCGGCCTCGACGCCGTTCGCGACATGCTTCCCGCGGTCAATGGTGTGCGGCGTGAACCCTGTTCGATGGGGGATTTGGTCCTTGGCGTGAAGTGCGGAGCTTCCGACGCGTTCTCCGGTATCTCTGCAAATCCTTCGCTCGGACGCGCAGCAGACTCGATTGTTCGTTCTCGCGGAACTGTTTTGATTACGGAGGTCCCTGAGTTCTGCGGAGGCGAGCATATTCTCGCGCATCGCGCGAAGGACGCCGATACCGGGCGGGCCGTCTATCGCATGGTGGATTGGTATCGCGAATATGCGAAGAAGTTCGGAACGGCAGTCGCCGAGAATCCCAGTCCGGGCAACATCGCGGGCGGACTTCTAAACATCACGATAAAGTCTCTCGGCGCGATCGCAAAGGCGGGCACGACACGGGTCGAAGGCGTTGTCGAGTATGGAGAGGCGCCCACGGGCCGCGGCCTTTATCTGATGCAGGGGCCGGGATACGATCAGGAGTCCACTCCGGCTCTGGTCGCTGCCGGCGCGACGGTTGTCGTTTTCACGACGGGTCGGGGCAGCACCATGGGGAACGCGATCACTCCAGTCATCAAGCTCACCTCGAATACCGCCGTATTCGAGCGCATGCGCGGCGATATGGACCTTTCAGCGGGCGGCATCATCGATGGAACGGAGACCGCCGAGAGCGTTTCGGCACGGTTGCTCGACTACATCCGGCAAGTCGCCGGCGGCGAGATCCAAACTAAAGCCGAAATCGTGAAACACCGTGAGTTCCAGGTCTGGGGAGAACAGGCGGTTTCACTGTAACTGTGGCCGCGTTTTATTTCACAACCAACGATACAGGGCTGCTGACCGCACGACCTGAGCCGTTCGTCACCGCCACCGTGTAACGTGCCGCATCGCTGGCCTTAGTGTTGTTGAGCTGCAATGTAGACTGCATGGCGCCTGGAATCGGCTGCCCGTTCTTCAACCATTGATAAGTCGCGTCCGGGACGGCGGCCGCTTTCACGCTGAAGGTGGCGGCCTGTCCTATTGCCACTGTCATCCCCTCGGGTTGGGACAGAATTCGGGGGGCCATTTCCGGTGACCATCCCAGCACATACGCCGGACTGCTGTAGTTGGCGATGATTTCAGCGTCCTTCGGCAAGGCCAGTTGACGCGACTCGGGCTTCCTTTGGCTGACGTCGACAGGTTGGCCATCACTTAGATTCGTGCTGTTGTACTCCCAGTAGCGCATGTTGGTTGTGTCGCCGCCCATCGCACCCCAGCCTACGGGGCTGATGCCTTCGAGCAGGCAATTGATCAGCACCGCTTCTGCGTTGGGATACGCGCGGCCGTTGTTGATGGGTGCGCGCGCCAGTTCGGTTGTTCCGTTTCCCCGCTTTCGGAACGTGGAATTGACGAATACGTTCCCGTGATTGGCGGCCGTGTTGCGAATCCACATGAACACACCGTTGGATTGAAGCTCCGTGCGATGGAAGAATGCGGGTCCACGGCCGAGAATCGTGTCGCCGTCGCCAACGATAAGGCTGTCGGTCAGGTAAACCGGGCCATTGATCTGCAACGCGTCGCCGGAACCGACGACGGTGAGATGACTGACAATATTCCGTTCCCCCATCAGCAGAAGTCCTTCAGCTTGCCCTCGGGTCGTGTTGCGGATCGTGAAGTTGATGAGGTGAATTCCGGTGGAGTTGTCGACCATAAACGCCGCGCGCCGTGAAGGGAATGTTCCCGGCCATTCGTTGGTGCTGATATTCGACGGGTGAGGATTGAAGACTTCATTGTTCGCGTACTGCACCACAACCTTTTCTCTGTCTTCGCCGAGGAAGGTCACGTTCGCCTTGTTACGGAAGTAGACGATCTCCTCGTACATACCGTTCCGAATGAAAATGGTCACGCGGCGAGGGCTCCTGTCGGGAACAAAATCGATCGCGCCTTGAACGGTGTTGAAATCGCCTTTTCCGTCACCGGAGACAACGAAACGTTCCGCATCTGCGGACGGGGGATTCTTCTTCGTTGTGAAGGTCCAGGCCTTCCCGCTTATTCCTTTGAAGCTGCCATCGGCGAGCGTGAGCGCTCCCGGGTCGATCTGCACGTAATACGTCTTCGAATACTCCAGGAGGTTGTTGTGCGGATAAATCGTGACGACATTGTCGTGAATGATGACCGGGTAGAAGTGAAAGGCATCGGTAAATCCGCCAATGATCGTGAGTTGAAAATCCGGCGACGTGGGAACCGCTCCGCCCGACGGCGTTCCGGGTATCGTGTTGGCATTCGTATAGCGCCGGCCCACCACGTATTCATAAGGAACGGGCGTGTACGGCGCCGCGGGTCCTCCTGCCGCAGCACTCGGTCCAGGCGGAATGCTCAGGTCCAGCATGTCCACCAGCTTGTCTGTCGATGCGTCATAGATTCGGATTTGCCCCAACTTGCCTAGGACCGGGGGATTCCGAAAAGTGAGAACCAGATGGGTGTCGGGATTTACGCCCGCCGCCTTGTCCGCAGGAAATCGCGTGACCGATCCGGACTGAGCAGACAGCGTGAGTAGCAGGAAGGGCAAAGTGGCTGCTGACAATAGTGCGGCGTGCCGGGTCATGCGTCGTCCATTAGACATGCTGTAAACCGCTAACTGCAAGCAATTGCAGGCCTGGGTGGGTGTGCCAAATGTTTGACAGTGTCTGGCTCGCACAGGATTCTACTCCTCAGGTTTCGGGGATTTTTGCCGATAAGCTTTCTGTTGAAATGTCGGAAGCAATAGACAACCTGCAAAAGATCCTGGACACGACGCTCGAATCGTTTTTGGACCTCGTCCAGTGCGATGCAGGTTCCGTGTATACGGTGCGTAAGGACCGGACGGAAGAGATTCTGACCTTTGAGGCGATGATCACCCGTAGCATCAATCTTCGCGGTGTTCCGGAGCACCTCGGCAGCCTGAAATTCAGGATAGATGATTCCAGCATCGTCGGCAAAACGGCCGTGTCGAGAAAGCCGATTCTTCTGAATCACGTTTCCACGGAAAACAGAGTGTCTCCCAGCGTCGGCGAGACGCTGCAGTACACGACTCGAAACATATTCTCCGGACCATTGATTACACCGCGTGGGGATCTTGTCGGTGTCGTGCAATTGTTGAACAAGCTTCCGCGGCGAGGCCCGTTCGATCCCCACGGCACAGAACGCCTGCCTGCTTTCGACAAGAGGGACGAGAGGCTCTTCTCTATCATTTCGGGTCAGGCTGCGCTTGCCATTGAGAACAGCCTGCTGCTCGATGAGCAGGAACGGTTGATGGAGGGCATTGTCAACGCTTGCGTGACTGCAATTGAAGCGCGCGATCCGGTGACTTCCGGTCACAGCCTGCGAGTTTCAAACTATTCCGTCGGGCTTGCGATGGCCGTAAATCGAATAGATACCGGTCCGTTGCGCCATTTGAATTTTACTTCTGCGCAGTTGCGGGAACTGCGTTTCGCTTCGATGCTTCACGACGTGGGAAAAATCGGAGTCAGGGAAGAAGTTCTCCAGAAGGAAAAAAAGCTTCATCCTCACGAACTCGAGACTATTGCGCTGCGTCTTCGGCTCATGCGAACGCAGTTGCTCGTCCTCCAGCAAGCGGAGAAAAAGGATTACAGTGAAGCGATCCGTCGAATCGACGGTGGATGGATTCGCATCCTGGAAGCAAACGAGCCTTCTGTTGTAAGCCGGGCAACGGCTGACCTGGTCAACGATCTGCATTCGCTGAAAGTTCCTTTTGACACGGGTGAGATTCTTACCGCGCTTACCGAAGAGGAGAGCCGGAAACTCTGTATCCCGCAGGGCACGCTTTCCGAGACTGAGCGCGTCGAGATCGAAAGTCATGTGAACAAAACGTATGACATTTTGAAAATGATTCCCTGGAGCAAGGGTCTCGAGCAGGTCCCTGAAATTGCTTACAAGCACCATGAAAGCCTGAATGGCACCGGATATCCCAACCGAATTACTGCAGGACTCATACCGCCACAGACACGCATCATGACTATCTGCGACATCTACGACGCTCTTGTTGCGAGCGACCGCCCCTATAAACCCTCAATGTCCGCGGAGAGGGCTCTCAGTATCATCGAATCGCAGGTAAAGTCGGGCAAGCTTGATGGACATTTCTTCGAGGTCTTCGTGGAGGCGGAGCTCTTCGACACCTCGGGAGTATCGGTCCGCGAAAGGATCACTGTCGGGACGTAAATTAAAAGGCCTGGAGATCCCTCACCCGGCGCTTCGCGCCACCCTCTCCCGGCGGGAGAGGGAGTGACCTGCTGGATGTCTTTCTTCCCGCGGGAGAAGGTGGGATATCAAGAGATGCGGGGCCGGATGAGGGATCCTCAGGACCTCCGTTCCTCCCCCCTGTATAATCTCCTCCATGGTTGGCGGCCTCATTGTGACCCACGGCAGGCTTGCGATCGAACTGCTCAATGCGGCGGAGATGATCGTCGGGGAGATCCACGGCATGGCCGCGGTATCTCTTGGTTGGCACGACGATGTCGATACAGCCGCAACCATGATTCGCAATGCGCTCGAGCGCGTCCGCACTCCTGATGGAGTTCTCATCCTTACGGACATGTTCGGCGGAACACCAACCAATATCGCGTCGACATTTCTGGGCCAGGAGAAAGTGGAAGTCGTTACCGGCGTCAACCTTCCCATGTTGATCAAACTTGCTCAGGCTCAGAATGAGCAGAGCCAGGAACTCGCCAACGTTGCACGCATGGTCAGAGAAATCGGGCAAAGCAGCATCTATCGCGCGAGCGAACTGCTGGCGCCCAAAAACCGTTCATGACCGAGCGGGAAGTCATTGTCGGACACAGGTTGGGATTGCATGCTCGTGCTGCCGCCCGCGTTGTTCAGCTGTCCAGCCAGTACCAGTCGGCCATATCGCTGCTTCGCGATGATCGAGGCAGCAGGATTGAGGCGGACGCGCGCAGCATCCTCAGCATTTTGCTTCTTGCGGCTGCGCACGGTTCCGCCCTCGTCGTGCGCGCCGACGGTACCGACGAAGGACCAGCGGTCGACTGCATCTGCGAATATTTGAAGGGATGAAAGAAGAGCGCATTATTCGGGGAGTCATGGCGTCCGCCGGCGTTGCCATTGGGCGCGCGATCCGGACTTTCGATCCTCTGAAGATCTCTTACAACTTCCACATCCCCCAATCGGAAGCGGCGAAGGAGGTTGCGCGGTTTCGTGCTTCAATCGACAAGTCACGCCGGCAGCTTGAGAGGATGCAGGCGGAACTGCGCCAAAGCCGGATTCCGGAATCGTCATTCCTTGTTGACGCTCATCTTCTGATCCTTCAGGACAAGCTTTTCGTGGATCGTATCGTCGAAATAATCCAGGAGCGTGCGGTCAACACGGAGTGGGCGATTCAACAGGTCAGCGATGAACTCTACGAAGCCTACGACAGGCTTCAGGACGACTACCTGAGGGAGCGGCGCAGCGACCTTGAAGACATCGTCCGCCGGATGCTCCACAACCTCCGTTCAAAGTCGAGTTCGACACTGCCCGCCTTGCCTTACGATGCGATCCTTGTCGGCAAGACGATTTCACCATCGACCCTGTTCGAACTCCGCGCGAACCGTGTCGCCGGCATTGTGACAGAAACCGGCAGTCCACTTTCCCACACCGCTATTGTGGCTCGATCCCTTGGCCTTCCCGCCGTCATGGGCGTTCACGATTTGTCGGGGATCTCATCTGGCGACCTGCTCATTGTCAATGGTACGCGTGGCATGGTCATTTGTAGTCCCGATGCCTTAACCGTGCGCGAATACCGGCAAAGGATGAAGCAGGCGCCAAGCACGCATCGGCGTCGCGACGTCCACATTCCGGCGGTCACTCAGGACGGAATTCGCATATCGTTGGGCGCCAACATCAATTTCAGCGAGGAGGCTCGGCCTGCGGTTGAAAGCGGAACGGAATTCATTGGGTTATATCGAACGGAGTTCGATTTTTTCAGGGAAGGTTGTAAGCCCACTGAAGAAGAACTCATGGCCCAGTATTCACGTGTTCTCAAAACTGTTCGGCCGGCGCCCGTAACGTTTCGCACCATCGATGTCGGACCTGACTGGAATACTCGCGACGGCACGGGATCCAGTCTTGCCAGCCGTGGCCTGCGCTTCAGCCTGGAGAACCAGGATGTTTTTAAGCTTCAGCTGCGCGCTCTTTTGCGCGCTTCTCGAAACGGCCGCATGCGCATTCTTCTGCCGTTCGTCTCAACTATCGCAGATCTCGATGCTGCTCTCGAGATCATCGCGGGCGTGAAACGCGATCTCAGCCGTCACAAGACTGCGTTCGATAAGGATGTCCCGGTGGGCGTCATGATCGAGACCCCCGCGGCCGCGCATACTTGCGACCTGATGGCTTCACGCGTGGACTTTTTTTGCCTCGGAACAAACGACCTGATCCAGTACTACCTTGTGGTCGATCGCTCGGATCAATCGGCCGCACATCTGTACAACCCGTTTCACCCCGCGATCCTGCGCTGTCTGCATCAGGTGTACACTCTCCTTCAGTATTCGGGCCGTCCCGTGACGGTATGTGGCGAAATGGCAGCCGACCCGGCGGCTGCAGCTGTCCTGTTGGGACTTGGCTTTACATCGCTGTCTGTGAGCCTCACAGCGTATCCTCGGATGAAAGAGGCGATAGGCTCTCTCAGCGTCGGAAGGCTTCGGGAACTCGCCGGCGAAATTATGAAGATGGAGAGCCCGAAGGACGTTGAGGACCGTGTGCGTTCGACGATCGCATGAACGATAACCGTCGCAAACTTCTTCGCTACATCCATAAACACCAGTGGTCGCTTTGGGTCGCGCTCCCACTGGCCTGCGTTGTCGGACTGATGGAGGCCGCGACTCCGTTCCTGCTGAGTGGCGTTTTTGATACCTGGCTTGGTGATGCGGCAACGTCGAGTTCCAGGTCGTTTCTCGGCATTCCTCTGGATCTTTCTTACCTCGGCGGCACGACGCTCCTGGTACTCCTGATCGGCGTGACAGTTCTCAAGACTATCGCCGAGTACGGTTCGGTTGCTGCAACGGCATGGCTCGGTCAGGCAGTCGTTCGGGATCTGCGCAACGATGTTTTCGGCCGGATACTTCGCCAGCCTCTTCAGTTTTTTCTTCAGAGCTCGACGGGCGAACTCGTTTCCAGAGTGTCTGCTGATATTGAGCGCGTCCAGATGGCGAGTTCGGAGACTCTTGCGGAGTTTTTCAAGCAATCGGCGATACTTATTTTCCTGACAATCGCAATCTTCGTCATCGACTGGAGACTTTCTCTCGCTTCGCTGACGCTTATCCCTCTCGTCTTTTATCCAACCGTCTGGTTCGGAAGGAAGCTGCGCTCGCTGAGCCGATCCAATCAGCAGGAGCTTGGGGAAATGTCGAGCGTGGTCACCGAGGCTTTTTCGGGAAACCGCATCGTGAAAGCGTTCCTAATGGAAGACGCTGAAAACCGCCGCTTCCAGAGCATTACGCAGCGTCTCTTCCGGACTAATCTTCGCCAGCGCATGACGCAGGCTCTCTCGTCGCCCTTGATGGAAATTCTTGGGATCCTTGTCGTCGCGGGCTTTGTGATCTACGCGCATCAACGGCAGATGAAGTCGGGATTGCTCATGGGGTTCGTGCTGGCGCTCGTCAAGTTGTATGACGGTATCCGCAGAATGAGCGGAATCAACAACTCGTTCCAGCAGGCGCTCGGCGCATCGTCGCGGATCTTTGAGATCCTGGCCTTGAATCCGGAACCTGACAGCGGGGGAATGGACCTGCGCGGGTTTCAAAGCATGATCGAGTTTCGAGACTTGGCCTTCGAGTACACGCAGGACTGCCCGGTACTGCATCACATCGATTTTGAAGTCAGGAAGGGTGAAGTTGTTGCAATCGTTGGAGCGAGCGGATCTGGAAAGTCTACTTTGGTGAACCTCGTCCCTCGATTCTTCGACGTTACGTCAGGACGAATCCTGATCGATGGGATCGATATCCGTGATTGTAAACTACAGTCGTTGCGCGCGCAGTTGGCAATCGTCACCCAGGACGTCATCCTGTTCGACGACACCATTGGCGGAAATATCTCCTATGGCAAACCGGATGCGCCACGCGAACGTGTCCTGGCGGCGGCCAGAGCTGCCCTTGTGGATGACTTCGTTTCCGTGCTGCCTCACAAATACGAAACGCGGATCGGCGAACGCGGGCTTCGGCTTTCCGGAGGCGAGCGTCAGCGCATTTCGATTGCCCGCGCGATTCTCAAGGACGCGCCGATACTGATTCTCGATGAGGCAACCTCGTCTTTGGATTCCGAATCGGAAGTGTATGTCCAGCGCGCTCTGCAGAATCTGATGCAGGGGCGCACAACGATTGTTATCGCGCATCGCCTCTCGACCATTCGCCACGCCGACAAGATCGTCGTTCTGCAGGACGGGGTCGTGCAGGAAATAGGACGGCACGAAGACCTTATCGCAAGACGGGGAGCCTATTGGAGATTGCATAGTATTCAGGATTCGGGAGCCGTGAGGAAAATTTGAACTGTAGGCGCGGTCTATGACCGCGCAGGATTGTAAATTTGAAATCTCGCGCGGTCATAGACCGCGCCTACAGTTTCGATTTCCCCCTCCACGTTAAGGAGTATTCATGATCACAAGTATGACGGGCTTCGGTTCCGCGCGGGCGGAGGGGCCGAACCTGACGGTCCTCGTCGAAATCAAAAGCGTGAATCATCGGTACGTCGACATCCACGTCAAGATCCCGGGCGAGTTTCAAAACTTCGAGAACCAGATCCGCCAGAAAGTCGCCAGCACCTTCAAGCGCGGACGCTTTGACGTCTTCGTGCGGATCGACTACAAGCGTACGTCTGTCCGGCTGGACGCGAACGAGTCGCTGATCCGCGCCTACGTGGATCTGCAGGACCGTCTTAAAAAGCAATTCCCCCTCGAGGGCGGCCTTTCCATGGAAATACTGTCGAAAATTCCTGGGCTGATCTCGATCTCTGATAGTGACCTGACGGAGCAGGAACTAGGCCTCATCTCGGCAGCCCTCGATGGCGCTACGGGGACTGCGTGCCAAAAGCTTTTTCAGATGAGGACGACAGAAGGTCAGACTCTCACGCGGGACTTAGATACACGTCTTGCCTCAATTGCGCGTCACGTTGACACCATTATGGGTGGTGCCAACGGTTTCGTTGAGCACTACCGCGCTCAATTGCTCGCGCGGATCGCCGAATTGGCGCCGGAACTGGTCAACGAGAGCAACCATCGTCTCGAAACCGAAGCGCTCCTTTATGCCGAACGGAGTGATGTTACGGAAGAAATCACCCGTCTCCGCAGCCATCTTGAACAGTTTTCGGGCCTGAAATCCCTCAATGACGAAGCTGGGAAGCGCATGGACTTCATCCTCCAGGAGATGAACCGGGAGGTGACCACCATCCTCTCGAAGACTTCCGGTCTAAATGAGCGGGGAGCGGCTATCGGCCAGGCGGCGATCGAAATCAAGGTCGAAATCGAAAAATTGAGGGAGCAAGTCCAGAATATTGAGTAGAATATAAGGCTCTTCGGATGCGCGCCAATGTCTACATTGTCTCGGCCCCGTCGGGGTCAGGTAAGACGACGCTGTTACAAAACCTTCTTAAGACGTTTAAGGATCTGAAATTTTCCGTTTCTCATACCACGCGCCAGCCCAGGCAGGGCGAGCGCGATCGCGAGGACTATTTCTTTACAGATCGAACAGCGTTCCGCGAGATGGCGGATCGCGGAGAGTTTCTCGAGTGGGCGGAATACTACGGCCAGCTTTACGGAACATCCCGGAAGTTCGTCGAGGAGCATGTCAGTGCAGGCCTTGATGTGATCCTGGACATCGACGTCAATGGAGCGCGTCAGGTGAAGGAGAAAATCAGGGACGCTATCTCGGTCTTTATTATGCCGCCATCGTTTGACGAGCTTGCGAGAAGGCTACGCCTGCGGCGGCAGGAGTCTGATGAGGCGATTCAGCGGCGCCTGGAAATCGCGCGAAGTGAAATCGCGATATGCCGCGACTATGACTACATCGTAATCAATGACGTTTTGAACGAGTCCATACAGGTTCTCGAGGCCATCGTGCGTGCGGGCCGCGCGCGACCGTGGCGACAGCAGGCCCGGATCGAAGAGATCATCGCATCTTTTGGAGGTATCGCTTGATTCAGATTCCAGATAATGTCGACAGCAAGTATCGTTTCGTTATTCTCTCCGCTCTTCGCGCTCGCCAGATCCAGAGCGGCAGCATCCCCTTGATCAAAGAACCCAGCCACAAAGCGACCCAACTCGCCCGCAAGGAATTGCAGCAGGGGCTTGTCAAATTCCGTATTCCCGATGCCAGTGAAAAGAAGAACAACAGCCAGGAAGCGCCTCAGGAAGAGTAGCCGGTGAATCCATGAAGATCGCGCTCGGGGTCAGCGGCGGGATTGCCTGTTACAAAGCGGCGGAGATTCTCCGCCGCCTGCAGGATCGCGGCTTCGATGTCGCTGTTGTGATGACAAGGGGCGCAGCGCAGTTTGTCACACCGCTCACTTTCCGCGCTCTTTCCGGCAACAAGGTCTACATGGACATCTTCGAAGGCGCCTTGTCTGGTTCCGATCCGGCCAGCCCCTACGATCACATCTTCCTCGCCCAAAAAACGGATCTGTTTCTCGTTGCACCCGCTACGGCCGATTGCATTGCGAAAATGGCAGCGGGCATTGCCGATGATTTTTTCACGACGTTTCATCTCGCCGTCCAGTCTCCCACCGTGGTGGCGCCCGCGATGAATACACGGATGTGGGAGCACCCCTCCGTTCAGGCGAATCTTCGAACGCTTCAAGGGCGCGGCGTGCAC
>Ga0105248_10000558_pt1 | contig 42249 bp, 43 predicted proteins | sample KBSS34metaG_FD_81524 | JGI IMG/M metagenome (GOLD analysis project Ga0105248, IMG submission 81524) | Switchgrass rhizosphere microbial communities from Kellogg Biological Station, Michigan, USA - KBS S3-4 metaG | ecosystem: Host-associated > Plants > Roots > Rhizosphere > Soil | place...
GCCGTCGGTCGCCGCCGCCTTGAGTTGCGCCGCACCGGCCGGACCATCGCCGTCCGAAACGTGCAGGAAGATTCCGTTGAGATAGTAGCGCGTTTCCTCGGTCGAGATCGCGAATCGCGTCTTGTCGATGATCTGCTTGAGCGTCTCGGCGGGCAGCTCGAACACCGTCGGCAGCTCGCCCTCGGCGATCACCGGGAAATCATCGCGCGGGAGCGTCGCGAGCGTGAAGCGCGCGCGCCCCCCGACCACCTGGATGCGGCCTTCCGCGGCATGCAGTTCCACCTGCGAGCCTTCGGGCAGCTTGCGCACGATGTCGAACAAGGTGTGCGCCGAGATCGTGGTCGCGCCGGGCTGGTCGACCGCGGCGGGGATGGTCTCGTCGATCTGCAAATCGAGGTCGGTCGCCATCAGGCGCATCGCGCCATTGGCTTGCGCCTCGACGAGCACATTCGACAGGATCGGGATCGTATTGCGCCGCTCCACCACGGACTGAACATGGCTCAGTCCCTTGAGAAGCGTCGCGCGTTCGATCGTGGCCTTCATTTGCTCCAAATCCCCCGGGCCGCCGCCGCTGCTCCACCAAATGCCGGTTCAAGAAAACGCGCCCGGTGGCAATTCTAGGACGCGCATCCTTAACGTGAAAAAGGGCCGGAGCAAGCCGCTCCGACCCTTGTTTCAGTGGAAGAATCGCCTCGATCAGAAGCGCAAGCCCACCCCCGCCACGACCTGATGCCTTTCGACACGCGCATCGTAGGCGGTGAGCTTGTCATATTTCGAATAGCGATACTCGGCCTTGGCGTAGAGATTGCTCCCCAGCCTCTCCTCGACGCCGGCACCGAGGCGATACCCGTCCTTGGTCTGATGACTCTGAACGCGCGCGACGCCGGGGGCGGAATAGTCGGTGTCGAAGCGCCCGTTGGTGTATCCCGCCTTGGCATAGAGCAGGGTGCTGGGAGTCAGCGTCGTGCCGATGCGTCCGCCGACATAGATGTCGCGACCGGCACCGACGACGAGTGCGTCGTTCGGCGCGAACGCGCCCGAATTTCGATTCTTGGCGGAGGAATCTGTAAGTTCGGCTTCGGCACCGACGACCAGGCCGCCGGTATTGATGTCATACCCCAGCGCTCCTCCATAGGTCACGCCGTCGGATCGATTCGAAGGGTGGCCATCCTTGACGACATCATAGCCGACGATTGCTTCGGCGCGCGGTCCCGTGAACGGCGCCTTGTCCTGCGCGAGGGCCGGGGTCGCGACCGTGACCGCGGCGATGGCAGTAAGAAACAGCGTACGCATAACTAAACTCCAGATTGAACGCCCTTTTTCGGCAAGGGACTGCGCCAATGCGTGAACGGCGCCGGGCGTTTCATGAACCTCACACAACGGGACGGACTGTTGCCAGCAAGCCACAAGGGGAGGCCCGACGGGCGACACCGGATGCGGAGCCAGCCGCCGAAAACCGTTGCGTTGCGGATCGGGGCCGTCGACACTTGCCTGCCATGATGCTGCTCTTGTTGTTGCTGGCACTACAGGGCCGCGCGTCGCTCGGCGTGTTCGAGCGCTGGGGCGCGTTTCGCGATGCTTCGCCACGGCATTGCTTCGCGATCGCCGAACCAAGCGGGGATCGTCCGGGCAGCACGCGGCCGTTCGCCAGCGTCGCGACCTGGCCGAGCGACGGCGTGCGCAACCAGCTCCACGTCCGGCTCAGCCGCGACCGACACAGCGGGGCGAGCGTGACGCTCTCGATCGGCGAGCGCCGTTTCGAGCTGATCGCAGGCAGCAATGACGCCTGGGCGCCGGACCCACGCACCGACGCGGCGATCGTCGCCGCGATGCGCGGCGGTCGCAGCATGAGCGTGGAGTCGCTTGGCACTAGCGGTGTGCCGTTCGCGGACGTCTATTCGCTCAAAGGCGCCGCGACGGCGATCGACGCGGCGGCGCTGGGATGCGTCAGGCGCTAGCCGGGCGCGACGACCGGACAGCATGGTTTCTCCCTGAGAAGGGGCCTGCCCGATCTGGCTATTTTGCCGCCGATCACCTATGTGCGCGCACATGCAGACAGCGTCGGCAGCTCCCATGCCCATTCCGGGGCACATCGATCCCGTGCCCGCGGCGCGGCCCGCGGTCGTGCGCGACGACGGCAAGACCGACCTGATCGGCCTTGCCAAGCCGGCGATCCGCGCCGCGCTCGAAGCCGCGGGCATGGAACCGAAACAGGCCAAGCTGCGCGCCAAGCAGCTGTGGCACTGGATCTATAATCGCGGCGTGACCGACTTCGCGGCGATGACCGACATCGCCAAAGTGCAGCACCCGTGGCTCACCGAGCGCTTCGTGATCGCGCGCCCCGAAGTAGTGACTGCGCAGGTATCTGGCGACGGCACGCGCAAATGGCTGCTGCGGTCGCCCGACGGCCAGGATTATGAGATGGTGTTCATCCCCGACGCGGATCGGGGCACGCTGTGCGTCTCGAGCCAGGTCGGCTGCACGCTCAATTGCCGTTTCTGCCACACTGGCACGATGCGGCTGGTGCGAAACCTGACTGCGGGCGAAATCGTCGGCCAGGTGATGCTGGCGCGCGATTCGCTCGGCGAATGGCCGAGCCAGCCCGAAGGGCGAATGCTCACCAACATCGTGATGATGGGCATGGGCGAGCCGCTCTACAATTTCGAAGCGGTGCGCGACGGGCTCGCGATCGTGATGGACGGAGACGGGCTCGCGTTGTCGAAGCGCCGAATCACGCTCTCGACGTCGGGCGTGGTGCCGATGATGGCGCGCGCGGGCGAGGAGATCGGCGTCAACCTCGCAGTCTCGTTGCACGCGGTGACCAAGGAGATCCGCGACGAGATCGTGCCGCTCAACCGCAAGTACGGGCTCGAGGAATTGCTCCAGGCCTGCGCCGATTATCCCGGCGCGAACAATGCCCGGCGCATCACCTTCGAATATGTGATGCTCAAGGACAAGAACGACAGCGACGCGGATGCGCGCGAACTGGTGCGGCTGCTCCGCAAATACCGCCTCCCCGCCAAAGTAAATTTGATCCCGTTCAATCCCTGGCCGGGCGCGGCCTATGAATGTTCCACGCCGGAGCGGATCAAGGCCTTTTCGAACATCGTGTTCGAAGCCGGCATCTCGGCGCCGGTGCGCACACCACGCGGCCGCGACATCGACGCCGCCTGCGGCCAGCTCAAGACCGCGGCGGAACGCAAGAGCCGCAGCGAGCTCGACCGGCTCGCCGAGGAAAAACAGATCGCGCTCGGCTGAGCGGTTTGGAAAAGCGCCCTCCGGGCGCATGCGAAATGCCCACTTCCGCGCATTTCCAAACAACAGGAGCGGCATTCCTTCGTCGAGCGGCAAATGCGCTGTTTCCGCCGCTCGCCGGTTCGCGCTATGCAAGTGCCATGGCCGATGCAGAGCCGCGACCCGAGCTGCCCGCGCCGCCGCGGACGATCTACCGCCACCGCGTCGCGACGCGGCTGTGGCATTGGGTCAATGCCGTCGCGATCCTGATCATGCTCGGCTCGGGACTGATGATCTTCAACGCGCATCCGCGGCTGTATTGGGGCATCTACGGTGCCAATTTCGATCATCCCTGGCTGCAGCTACCGCGCTGGCCGGGCTGGGCGACGATCCCGGCGCATTATAATCTGGCACTGGCGCGGCGGTGGCATCTGCTGTTTGCGCTGGTGCTCGCGTTCGGGCTGCTGCTGCACTTGGTCGTCAGCCTGATCAATGGCCACATCGGCAAGGATCTGCGGCTGCGTCGCGCCGAACTCGCACCGCGCCACCTCTGGGCCGATTTCAAGGCGCATCTCGCGCTGCGCTTCCACGATCCGGCGCGGCCCGGTGCGTACAATATTTTCCAGAAGCTCTCGTACATCCTGGTGATCTTCGTGCTGGTCCCGCTCGCGATCTTCACCGGCCTCTGCCTTTCGCCCGGCTTCAATGCCTTCGCGCCATGGCTGCTCGAACTGTTCGGCGGCCGACAATCGGCGCGGTCGCTCCATTTCATCGTCGCGGCGGCGCTGACGCTGTTCATCGTCGTCCATCTCACGCTGGTGATCCTGGCCGGCGCGATCAACGAGATCCGATCGATGGTGACCGGCTGGTGGCGCGTGCCCGAGGAGGACGCATGACTATCCTGACGCGCCGCACGTTGCTCGCCGGCGCGAGCGCGGGATTGCTTGCCGGCTGCGATTCGGTCGCGAACAACCCGCTCGGCCGCAAGCTGTTGCTATCGGACGAAAAGCTGCATCAGCCGCTGCAACGGCTGTTGATCGGCCGCACTGCACGCGCGCCCGAATATCGCCGCGACCAGCTGAGCCCGATCTTCCGTATCAACGGCAACCGCAAGCCCGACACCCCCGCCTATCAGGCGCTGCTCGACGGCCAGTTCGCCGACTGGCGGCTGCGCATCGACGGACTGGTCGAGCGTCCGCTCGCACTGACGCTGGCGCAACTGCGCGCAGTCCCGGCGCAGACGCAAATCACGCGGCACGATTGTGTCGAGGGCTGGAGCGCGGTCGGGGAGTGGCACGGGCCGCGCCTGGCACTGCTGCTCGATGCCGCACGGCTGCGGACGCAGGCGAAATACATCGTGTTCCACTGCATGGATCGCTTCGCCGACACGCCCTATTATGAGTCGATCGATCTGGTCGACGCGCTGCATCCCCAGACGATCCTGGCCTGGGGCATGAACGGCAAGGCGCTCTCGGTCGGGCATGGCGCACCGGTACGGCTGCGCGTCGAGCGGCAGCTCGGCTATAAACAGGCCAAGTTCATCGAGCGAGTCGAGGCCGTCGCCAGCCTGGACGGCATCGGCGGCGGACGCGGCGGATATTGGGAAGATGTCGCAGACTATGAATGGTATGCGGGAATCTAGGGCTTGCGGCGGCGGCTTGGAAATGACTAGCCTCGTCGAATGGCGCTGATCGACACTTTCCTTTCACGTCTGATCCGTCGCGGCCAGCTCACGCTGATCCGTTCGAACGGCAGGCAGACCACCTTCGGAACTCCGTCGGACGAACTCCAGCCGGTGACGATGCGGTTCACCGACAATGGCGTAATCCGGCACATCGTTCGCGACCCCAGCCTCGGCGCCGCCGAAATGTTCATGGCCGGGCGGCTGGTGCTGGAGCAGGGCGATATTCTCGCGCTGCTCACGCTGGCGAAGGCGAACAACCCCTGGGAAGAAGATGACAGCGCGCTCGACCCGACGCTGCTCCGCCGCGCGCTGTCCGGCGTCGTCTATCGGCTTGACCAGTTCAACAAGGCGCGGCGGTCGAGGCGCAACGTCGCGCATCATTATGATCTTTCGGACCGGCTCTACGATCTGTTTCTCGACACCGATCGCCAGTACAGCTGCGCCTATTTCACTGATCCGGCAGTCAGCCTGGAGCAGGCGCAGCGCGACAAGAAGGCGCATATCGCCGCGAAGCTCGCACTCGCACCGGGCATGAAACTGCTCGACATCGGTTGCGGCTGGGGCGGCATGGCGCTCTATCTCCATGAGAAGACCGGCGCCGAAGTGCTCGGCATCACCTTGTCCGAGGAACAGCTAAAGGTCGCACGCAAGCGCGCTGCGGACAAGGGTGTCGCCGACAAGGTGCGGTTCGAGCTGATCGACTATCGCGCGATCGAAGGGCAGTTCGACCGCATCGTCTCGGTCGGCATGTTCGAGCATGTCGGCACGCCGCACTATCGCACCTTCTTCCGCAAGTGCCGCGAGTTGCTCAAGCCGGACGGCGTAATGCTGCTCCATACGATCGGTCGATGCGGCGGACCGGGGGTGACCGATGATTTCACGGCCAAATATATCTTCCCTGGCGGCTATATCCCTGCCCTGTCCGAGATCGTGCGCGTCACCGAGAAACTCCGGTTCATGATAACCGACGTCGAAGTGCTGCGGCTGCATTATGCCTATACTCTCAAGCATTGGTACGACCGCACGGTCGCGGCGAAGGCGGAGATCGTCGCATTGTACGACGAACGCTTCTTCCGGATGTGGACCTATTATCTCGCTGGATCCTATGTGAGCTTCGTCTATGGCGAGCTCGTCAATTTCCAGATCCAGTTCGCGCGCACGCGCCGAGCGCTGCCGATCACCCGCGACTATATGCAGACCGTCGAGCAGGCGCTGCAGGACGAAATCGCTCCGCCACTGACGGCGGCTGCGCCCGCGAGCGTGCCCGTCGTGGCGTGATCGTTACAGCGCGTCAGCCGAACGCCACCGACTCGAAACGCACGGGCTGGCCGACAGCCGAATTGGCCAGCGCGCCGTCCCACATCACACGGTTGCCCCTGACGATCGTGCCGACCGGCTTGCCGGTGAGCGCCATGCCGGTGAAGGGCGACCAGCCGCAGCGCGAAGCGAGCCAGCTGTCCTCGATCGTCCATCGCGCCTTGAGGTCGACGAGCGTGAAATCGCCGTCGTAACCGGCAACGATCCGGCCCTTGCCGACAATGCCGAATACACGCTGCGGCCCGGCGCTGGTCAGGTCAATCAGGCGCTGGAGCGTCAACCGGCCTTCGGCCACATGGTTGAGCATCAGCGGCAGCAGGGTCTGCACGCCCGGCATGCCACTCGGGCTTGCCGGATAGGGCCGCGCCTTTTCCTCGCGGGTGTGCGGTGCGTGGTCCGAGCCGAGTACGTCGGGCACACCCTGCCCCAGCCAATGCCACAGCCCTGCGCGATGTGCGCCCGAGCGGATCGGCGGGTTCATCTGCGCGAAGCTGCCGAGCCGCGGATAGGCTTCCTCCCCCGCAAGCGTCAGATGTTGCGGCGTGACTTCGCACGTCGCGATGTCCTTGTGCTGCGCGAGCAACGCGAGTTCATCGGGAGTGGTGACATGCAGCACATGGATGCGCCGCCGCGCCGCGCGCGCAAGGCGAAGGATCCGCTGAGTCGCGAGGAGCGCGCTTTCATCGTCGCGCCACACCGGATGCGACGAAGGATCGCCTTCGACACGCTCGCCGAGCCGCGCGTTCATGCGCGCTTCGTCTTCGGCGTGGATCGCAACGCGGCGCTTGCCCGAGGCGAGCACGCGCGCGAGCTCGCTGTCCTCGGCGACGAGCAGGTCGCCGGTCGAAGCGCCCATGAAGATCTTGACGCCGGCGGTGCCGGGCAGCCGCTCGAGTTCGGCAAGCTGCTCGGCGTTGGCCGACGTCGCTCCGACATAAAAGGCATGGTCGCACCACATGCGATTGGCCGCGCGCGCGAGCTTGTCGGCGACGGCATCGGCGCTGTCGGTGTTGGGCTTGGTGTTGGGCATCTCGAACACTGCGGTGACGCCACCAAGCACCGCCGCGCGGCTGCCGCTTTCGAGATCCTCCTTGGCTTCGAGCCCGGGCTCGCGGAAATGCACCTGGCTGTCGATCACGCCGGGGAGCACCTCGAGACCGCGGCAATCGATCGTCTCACCGGCATCGCCGACGCCACCGATCGCGACGATCTTCCCGTCGCGTACGCCCACGTCGACCTCGGCGGCCCCGCCCGGGAGATGCACACGCCCACCGGTCAGCTTCATGTCGACGTTCATGACGCCACCTCTTTTCCTGGAACCCAGCCTCCCCTACCTCCGTGCCATGATGGAAACCAGCCCCGGCACCCGGCTCGAAGATCGCGCGCTGATCCGGCTGTCCGGCGAGGATGTGCGCGGCTTCCTGCAGGGACTGCTGACGCAGGACGTCGCTGCCGTCGGGCGGGACGCGCCACAATGGACGGGGCTATTGACCCCGCAAGGCAAGGCACTGTTCGATTGCATCCTGTGGGCTGACGGGGACACGGTGTTGATCGATTGCGAGGCCGACCAGGCCGATGCGCTGGCGCGGCGGCTGGCCATCTACCGGCTTCGGCGCCCGATCGAAATCGAACGTGCCGAAGGGCATGTCCATTGGTCGCCGACTTCCGGGAAGGGCGTCCCGGACCCGCGACTGAAGGAACTTGGCTACCGCTGGCTATCCGCGGACGCGGGCGCGCCCGCCAGCGGCGCGTGGCGCGCGCACCGGCTGCGCTTGGGAGTGACCGAGGGCGTAGCCGAACTCGGCCAGGACAAGACCTTGTGGCTCGAATGCAATGCAGCCGAGCTGCACGGCGTGAGCTTTGCCAAAGGCTGCTATGTTGGCCAGGAGAATACGGCGCGAATGCATTATCGCGCCAAGGTCAATCGCCGGCTGGTCGTCGCACCGCTCGGCGATATCAGCGACCGCACGCGCATCACCTATCCCGAACTGGGGTTGATGATCGAACTGCGGCGCGTCGAGGCGCTGGCCGATGCGCTGCGCCCATCCTGGCTCGAGGCCGCATTATCCGAGATCGCTGAAGACTGAACGACGCGTAGCAACGCGGCAATCCTCCCAAGGGCACAAACAAAAAAAGGGAGGCCGGTTGCCCGACCTCCCAGATTTTCTACCGAAGCCCTGAGGCTTACTGGCCCGAACCCGGACCGTAGGTGATTTCCACCCGACGGTTCTGGAGTTCGCGGACGCCGTCGGCGGTCTCGACGCGCGGCTTGCTTTCGCCGAATGCCTGCGTCGTGATCACGCCAGCCGGGATGCCCTTGCCGGTCATGTAGGTCTTCACCGAGTCAGCGCGGCGCTGCGACAGGCCAACGTTGTAGCTCGCCGAGCCCGAACGGTCGGCGTGTCCGGCCAGCATGACCGAAGCGTTGCCGCAGTTCTGGTAGTTGCTGATCGCGTTATCGAGAATGCCGGAAGCCTCGGGCGTAATGTCCGACTTATCCCACTCGAAGAACACGATATACGGTCCCGGCGTACACACCACCGGCGGAGGCGGCGGCGGGGGCGGCGGGGGAGGTGGCGGCGGCGGCGGCGGCGGAGGCGGCGGCGGCGGCGGAGGAGGCGGCGGGGGCGGCGGCGGAGCGCCGAAATTGTAGGTCAGGCCGCCCAGAATGCTGTGCGACTTGAACTTCGCCGTGTTAGCCTTGCCCTGCACGTCGATCAGATTGAAGCGCTCGGTGTTGAAGAAGCGGTATTTGAACGTAACGTCCAAACGGTCGCTCAGCGGCGCGCGCAGACCGGCAAGCACTTGCCAGGCGAACACCGTATCCGAATCGTTGAGATAATAGCCGTAGCGCGTCAGGCCGTACTTGCCGCTGACGCGCGCCACGCCGACGCCGCCGCCGAAGAAGCCCTGCAGCTCGTCGTCCTTACCCACGTCGATCAGGCCGTTGACCATGAAATTGAGCGCGCTGGTGCGACCGCCGGCACTGGTGAAGCTGCCCGAGGGCGTAACCCCGATCGCACCGGTCGAAGTGTAAAAGGGTGTGGGAACGGTATAGCTCAGGACGTCGAGCGAGGCACGGCGGTAACCGACTTCGGCCTCGGCACGGAATCCGCCGAAATCGTAGCCGATCGTTCCATCGACATCCCAACCATAGTTGCTGTCGACTTTCCGGCCATCAGCAACGCCTCCGACATTGTAGTGGATGTCCTCGACAATCATCGAGCCACCCTCAACGCCAATGTACCAGGCATCCTGCTTAGCAAGCGCGGGAGTCGCTAGCGAGCTCGAAGCGAGTGCCAGTGCGACGGCAAGCTTCCGCATCTTATTCCCCTTTCTTGATTGTCACTACGGACAGCGCAAACTCCCTACCGGAAGCTTAGTTTCCACGCAAGGCAACAAAATTCGGGGACTGTTGCACGAACGTCACAGTTTTATCGCGCCGCTCAAGCCGCTCGATTTGCGCGCCCACACAGCGCGTTGCGCCATTCCGCCGGCAACCTTCCCTGACTATCGTTCTACGGATGCTGCAGCGCGGGAACCGCACTTTGGTTCCCTCGGTTCATCGCATCCACGCAACGCTTCGTCTCCCTGCGCGCATCGCTATCGCGTGCATTCGTTACTTTAACGTAACTGTCGCGCGCTATGCGCTCGTGGCGCCATGGCGCTAATGGAGATGGCGCAGCTTATCGGGATTGCGCATGACGTAGATTGCGCGGATTTGATCGCCCTCGATGTCGAAGGCAGTGGTCTGGAGTTCACCGTCGCTTTCGCGGGAGATGAAGCCGGGCAGGCCATTGATCAGGGCAACGCGCAGCAGTTGCGAGCCGTGCTTGCGAAACAGCACGGCGAGTGCCTTGTGCACCTGGAGCACCGCGCCGCGGCCGAGCACCGGCCGGAGCGCTGCGGTACGTTTGCCACCACCGTCCGAATGAATGCTTGCGTCCGCGGCGAGCATCGCGCCGAGTACGGCCATGTCGCCGCTGCGCGAAGCGGCGAAGAACGCCTCGGCGAGTGCGAGCCCGCGCTGCTTTTCGATCTGGAAGCGCGGCCGCGCCTCGCGGACATGCGCGCGGGCGCGGCTGGCGAGCTGGCGACACGCTGCGGCATCGCGCCCGATCGTCGCCGCCACTTCGTCGAACCCGAGCCCGAACACGTCGTGGAGCAGGAAGGCGGCGCGTTCGAGCGGCGACAAGCGCTCGAGCGCAAGCATCAGCGGCAAGGTGACGTCTTCCTCGGGCTCTTCCTCGACGATCGGATCGGGCAGCCAGGGTCCGACATAGATCTCGCGCGCGTGCCGCGCCGACTTGAGCTGATCGAGACACAGCCGCATCACCGTGCGGCGAAGATAGGCCTCGGGCTCGCGCACCGCGGCGCGGTCGGCCGCCATCCACCGCAGGAACGCCTCCTGCACCATGTCCTCGGCATCGGCGACCGAGCCGAGCATGCGATAGGCGACGCGCGTCAGCCGCGGGCGCAGCGGGTCGAAGCTTGCCGCCGCGTCCGCGGCTTCGGCGGCCGTCACGCCGCCGCTCGCGCCGGGGCGACCTCGGCCCATAGCCCAAAGCCGACCGCCAGCCGGTTCCAGCCGTTGATGACATTGATCATCAGCGTGAGCTTCACTTGCTCCTCCGCGCTGAACTCGGCGGCAAGCGCGGCATGGGCTTCCTGCTGGCTGTGCCCTTCGGACAGTCGCGTCAGCGCGTCGGTCCAGCCGAGCGCAGCGCGCTCGCGCGGGGTATAGCACGGCGCCTCGCGCCAGGCCGCGAGCAAATACAGGCGCTGCTCGGTCTCGCCCTGCGCGCGCGCCTCCGCGGTGTGCATGTTGAGGCAATTCGCGCAGGCGTTGATCTGCGACGCGCGGATCTTGACGAGTTCGATCAGGCTGGGTTCCAGGCTCGCCGCGACGGCAAGCGACGTGCCCATCCATTGCTTCATCAAGGCCGGCGCGGCGGCAAACGGGTCGAGTCTGGCAGTCATGGCTTGGTCCTTCTCGCTTGCAGTTCGTTGCCATGACGAGCCAGCTGCGGCGGATGTGACATCGCGCGCGAAGAAATGCGGGGCCACGTCAACCGCGTGACCCAATCGCAGCCTGACGACCGCGTTCGCCCCGATGGTTGAACCTCCCCAGCGACGTGTTTCGTAGCTCAGGCGGCGAGCGCAGCTTCCCAGGCCCGGACTTCGTCCTCGCGCCGCGCGTGGATCAGCGGCGACGCGGCGGTTCCGGCGGCGAGATCGACTTCGATCGTGGCGTCATACAGGAAGGTCGCATTGCCTTCGATGGTCACGCGCGCGCCATCGGCAGGCGCTTCGGCCATTGCGCGCACCCGCCCGCCCTTGTTGAACACGGTGAGGAACTGCCCGAACGGCTGTCGCCCGCTGAGGCCGGCGGCATAGGTCGAGGCTGCCATTGCGCTGCCGCAGCTGTCGGTCAGCCCGACACCGCGCTCGAAGGTGCGGACATAGATCGCCTCTCCGCGCAGTTCGACGAACGAGATGTTCGCGCGCCGCGGCAACTCGGGCGGCGCGCTCTCCGCCCAGTGCCCGAGCGCAACCAATTCGTCCTCGTCGATGCGATCGACGAACGCGATCAGGTGCGGATTGGGAATCGCCACCGCCGTGAAAGACCGACTGCTCGGCACGCCCGGAATGACGACGTCGACTGCCGCGTCGAGCCCCGCCGCGAGCGGAATATCGGCAGCGCGAGTGGAGGCGGGGGCGGCACGCGTGCGGATCGTCGTCACGCCCGGCGCGATCGCTGGCGCGCGCGCGACCTCCACGCTGCTGGTCTTGAGCCGCACCCGCGCGGCATCGATCCCGAGCGCCTCGAACCCGAGCCGCGATACGCAGCGCAGCCCGTTGAGGCAGGTCTCGGCCTCCGTGCCGTCCGAATTCCACATCCGCATCGCGAAGCCGTGTTCGGCGTCGCCGGGAAACAGCGCGAGCAGTCCGTCACCGCCGACCGGACCGTCGCGATCGGCGAGCAGCCGTGCGAGCGTCGCCCAATCGGACTCGGCAAGCGCCATCGCCCGCGCGTCGATGAGCGGGAAATCATTGCCCGAGCCATGGCATTTGACGAACGCGACCTGCATCGCCCGCGATCTAGGGGGCACGTCGCGTGCCGACAACTGCGCAACCGCTTCGCGAGCCCCGCGACGACCTGTTTTTCAACCCTGCATCCCGCCGCGATCTTGCCCTTACGCCGTTATTGCCGCGAAGCCGCCGGCCCGGGGCCCGCGCCCAGCACCATCGGGTCCCAATGCTCGTCGGCCTTGCCGTCGACGAAGCGCCACATGTCGAACCAGGTGGTGGTGTAGGTCTTGGTCGGATCGTTCGGCAGCTTCATCTCACGAACGTAGCTGACGGTGACATAGTCCCCCTCGGCTTGCACCGCGACAACCTTGGTTTGCATCTTGGCTGGAATCGGCTTGGGCTGCACCTTCGCGACATCGACGAAATAATGCGTCACGGCATCGAGCCCCGACGCGGCGACCGGGTTGTGCTGAATGTACTTCCTGGTGAGGAATTCCGAGGCACGCTCCCAATGGCCGGCCTCGAGCAGGATCTTGACGATCCCGAGCGCGGCCTGCTTGTTCCTGTTGAGCGTCGGATCCTTGCTGGTGAACAGCGCCTCGGGATCGGGCGCGGCGACGACCGGATCGCTCAGCGCCTGAGCGTGCGCCAGCGCGCTTGTCATCATCAGGGCAGCGGCGGCGGCGAGCGCGAGTGTGCGTTTCATGGTCCCCTCCATTGATTCGGAGCGGGTGGTCCCGCTCGACGGAGCGACGTTGACCATGTCCGAAGCGATTAGGGAAGGGGGGACGCACGTCAGGGCTCGGTCGCGGGCGTCCGCCAAGGCAGGAGCGCGCGGAGGCGCGCGTCGCGAAGATAGAGCCCGCCCCAAGCCAGCACGCCAAGATAGCCGCCGAACAGGATGTGCGAGAACAGCGGGCTGCCGAGCCGCAGATGCGAGGCGATCGCGCCACCCATATAGCCGGTCAGCAGGATCGCCCCGAGCACGGCGGTGCGCGGATAGGCGTAGAGCGCGGTGCACGCCAGCGCGAGCACGCCGAGCCCGCGTATCAGCACCGGCGACGGCGGATATCCGAGCGCGGCAGTCGTGGTGACCACCATTTCGAGCGGAACCAGCTTCATGCCGCCATCGAGCAGCAGGAACGCGATCACGAGGCCGCTCAGCAGCCAGCCGGAACGCACGGACCAATGCGAACGGATCATCGCGCGTCTTCCGGCGCGTGCGTCCGCTTGAGCAGGGCGACGATCGCCATGGCATGGCCATGGCCGAGCCCGAACTCGTCCTTGAGCGCGGCGACGATCGCCCCCGGCTTGATCCCGGGTACGAGGCCGGTGCGGGTGGCAAATCCCTTTTCGGCGCCCCAGGCGCGAAACTGTTCCGGGCTCTTGCCGGTCTTGGCCTGAATATTGTCGAGATAGGCTTGGAAGCTCACGCCCGAATCTCCCCTCGCGCCGGCGACAGCGCCGGCGGAGGCGACATAGGCTGGCCGGCCTCGCCTGTTTTGTACGAGAACGACAATTGCGGTCGCTCGCGCAGCAGACGGCCAGGGGTCATCCCGATCAGCAGCCGCACCGAACGCGTGAGATGCGCCTGGTCGAAATAGCCGGCGTCGAACGTCGCATCGAGGATCGAACTGCCGCCGGCCAGCAGCGCGGCGGCATGGCGTGCGCGCGCGATCTGCTGATAGCCGGTCAGCGTCATTCCCGTGGCGCGGCGGAAATGCCGCTGGAACGAGCGGCGGCGCGTCCAATCGACATCGCCATCGGCCGCCGCTTCCGTCTGGCCGCTGCGCGCGATCACGCCGGCTCGCGCGAGACGAGCCACGAAATCCTCCGCGTTGTCGTATCCGGGAAGCTCCCACGCGCAGCCGCCGAACCAGAAACGACGATCGGCAAGGACCGGGAAATGCAGGTCCTGGCGATCGATCAGCGCCGCGGTCGGGATCCGCGGCAGATAGGTTCCCAAGCGAAAGCGGATCGCGACCCATTCGCCGTCGGGCGGGCATTCGACCAGCGTGCCGCGCGATACCGGGCCACGCAACGTCACGGCCTGGAAGCCCGGCAGTCGCGTCACGACGAGCTCGATATTGCCTTCCGCCATCGACAGGAACGCGCCGCCGGAGCGGCTCCGGCTGCGCCAGACGCGTTCGACATAGGGAGAGGAGGACTCTCGATGCTCGAATTCGATCAGCACCAAGGCGTCACGCCAGCTCGCGCACCGCGGGGCCGCCCATTGCGTCGACCGTCGCACAATCGCTCGCGATGATCGCCGCGAAGCTCGGCCGCGCATGGATCGCCGCAACATAGGCGGCGGTCTTCGGCCAGCATGCGGCATCGATCTTCACGCCGATCGTGCCGAGCGTCGCGAACGGACTGGCGACTGCGACATCGGCGAGCGTCAGCCGATCCTCGACCAGAAACCCGGACTCGGGCACCACGCGCTCGAGATAATCGATCACTGGCGGCAGCGCGTCGCGCTCGGCGGTGTCGGCGGCGTCGTGATCGCAGTCGAGCTTGAAGAAGCGCGGCTTGACGAAGCGATTGAAGAAGATCGGCACGCCCGCAGCCATCACGATCGTGTCGGCGAGTTCTTCGTACCAGATCGCCCGCGCCCGAGCCCGCGGCTCAAGCGGGATCAGGTTCGGCTCGGGAAATTTGGCTTCCAGATAGGTGATGATCGCCGTCGAATCGGAAATCAGGAAATCGTCGTCCTTGAAGCCCGGCATCTTGCCGAACGGACTGGCCGCCTTGAAATCCGGCCCACCCTGGCCGAGCCCGGCCGGCTGAAGTTCGAGCTCCAGGCCCTTTTCTGCCGCGTAGACGGCAACCTTGCGGACATAGGGCGACAATGTGGAACCGAACAATATCATCATGGGCCCTCCCGACTCTGCTGTCCCACCATAGGCCATAAGCGTGCGCAACACACGCCTTGCGGTGACGCGCACGCCGTGCGACGGACTTGCCACAAGGGCGAATCTATACGACAGGTAGAAAACCAATCCGGTTCGTTTGGGGGCAGATTTGATCACCGCGATTCGCGAAGTGCGCCGCGCCAAGGGGCTGACGCTCGAGGAGGTTGCACAGCGGTGCGTTCCTCCCACGACCGCGCAGACGATCGGACGGCTCGAAACCGGTACGCGCACCGTCTCGGTCGGCTGGCTCAATCGCATCGCCGCGGCGCTCGGCGTCGACGCCGCCGACCTCGTGCAGCTACCCGATCGCCCGGACATTGCAGTGGCCGCTGTGCTCGACGCGAATGGCGCGCATGCCCCGGTACGTTCGGCGAACGTCGTACCGCCCAAGGCGGCGCCCGAGCTGGTCGCGGTCACCGTGGCGGCGGGAGTCGGCGACTATCGTGCCGGCGACGAAATCTGGTGCGAGCGGTTCGCGCCCGAGGCGTTCGGCGCCGCGCTCAACCGCGACGTGCTCGTGCCGCGTCCGGCTGGCCGCTTCCTGTTCGGCCGGCTGATCGGGCGCGAGGGCAGCATGCTGCACCTGCTTCCCCTCGCCGCCGGGGCACGCCAGCAGGTCGTCAACGATCCGGCCTGGATTGCCGTCGCATCCCGGCTTGTGCGTTCGCTGTAGAAATCCGAATCGGTTCGGCCTGCGTACACCTACGCCGTGCTAGAAGCTGCGCATGACAAACGAAAATGACGCTTGCGAAGGGTCCGAACCGGGCGCATCCTGTGCCCATAACGGGAGAGGAAGAACCATGCGCACCATCTTCACGGCAGCTGGCCTCAAGGCCGCCGGCGCTGCCGCGTTGTTCATTGCGGTCCCCGCTCTAGCCGACGATTGGGATTTCGTGCTCACCAATTCAACGGGCAAGGAAATCAAGACGGTCGAGCTCGCGCCGGCCGGTACGACAACCTGGCAGCCGAACAAGGTCGAGCCGGATCAGAAGGCCAAGTCCTTCACCGCCGGCATGCGCACGACCATCCATTTCGACAAGGGCGCCAAGGAATGCAAATGGGACCTCAAGGTCACTTTTGCAGACGCGACCACGGCGGTGTGGAGCAATGTGAACGTGTGCGACAACTCGTTCGTCACGCTGCGCTACAACCCCGCCGGCGCGCCGGTGTTCGCGGCCAATTGACCTGGCAGCCAATTGACCGGCGGAACGTGCCCGGAGCCGATCCGGGCGGGTTTTCGACGAAGACAATGGTAGGCGGTAACCCCACCACGATAGAGTAAATTAGCGGCTGAGAATGCCGAGATCGTGACCGCCGCATGCATAGCGGATCGCTAGCTTTGCCGCTTCGAACACTTTGGGCGACGGTTGCTCCGCCAGCCGGTCGCCGAGTTCCGTCACGGGGCTCGCCCAGCTAAATCGGCCTTCTGCTGAGCGATGATCCGATAGTCGATCCACGAAGAAGTGCGATGCGCCCGATGCCGAAGCAGGGGAATATGATTATGCTAATCGAGGTGCGGCAGCGGTGATGAACGCCAGCGAGGGCACCGTCAGTGACTGGAAGCAGGCACGTGACTCGTTCGACGAAGGGGGAGAGGCATAGACGTGACCGCAGACCGAGTCTGCCAAAAGTTGATGCAGGGCGACAACTAGTGAGCGAGGTGCCGGCATGACCCGGCGAGGGAAGCCCGGGCCTTTCGCCGGCCTCTCTCGCGACAGTTGGCTGCTCGCGTTGGCCAGCCTGTTCTCCGACATATCGACCGAAATGCTCTATCCGGTGCTACCCGTCTATTTGACGCAGACCTTGAAGACCGGCGGCCTCGCCGTGGGGGTGATCGAGGGCATCGCGCAAGGCGCACAGAATCTCATCCAGGGCGTTTCGGGCACGCTGTCGGACCGGCTCCAGCGGCGCAAACCGATTGCGTTGGTCGGCTATGCGGTGTCCGCGCTCGCTAAGCCGCTGATCGGGCTGTCGGTGGCCTGGTCGGCAGTGTTGGGTGGGCGTCTGCTTGATCGGCTCGGCGCCGGGTCACGTTCTGCGCCGCGCGACGCGCTGATCGCAGCATCCGCCGACGAGGCCAGCCGCGGCCGGGCATTCGGCCTTGAAGGCGTCGGCGACAATCTTGGCGCCTTCATCGGCCCTTTGATCGCAATCGCGCTGCTCTTGTGGTGGCGCATCGACTTGCGTTCGATCTTCTATCTCGCGGTCATTCCGGGCTTGCTCGCCTTCGCGACGGTGCTGCTGGTCCGCGAGCGGCGGGTCGCGCAACATGCCAAGCCTCGGCTCGACGTGAACTTATGGCGCATGCCGCACGACTATCACCGCTATCTCGTTGCGACACTCGTGTTCGGTCTTGGCAATTCTAGCAACGCCTTTCTGATCCTGCGGACGCGCGATCTCGGTGCTTCGCTGGAAACGACAATCTTGATCTATGCGGGCTTCAACCTAGTCGCGGCGCTCGTCTCCTATCCCGCGGGCGCGCTGTCGGACCGGCTCGGCCGGCGTAATCTCCTGCTCGTTGCATTCGGCATATTCCTGATCGCCTATCTCGGCTTCGCGCTCGCTTCCTCCGTCGTGTCAGCGGCCATGCTGTTCGCGCTCTATGGCGCGTTCCAAGGGGTGTTCCGTGCGACTGGCAAGGCACTGGCAAGCGATCTGGTCTCTCCGCAAATGCACGCCAGCGGGATCGGCTGGTATGGCACCACGGTGGGCCTGTCGGGGCTTGTTGCCGGCGTCGTCGCCGGACTGTTGTGGGACGGGGTCAGCCACACAGCTGTGTTCGTCTATGGCGCGGCTGTGGGAGTCGCCGGCGGCTTGGCGCTGGTGGTGCTGGTTCCGGCACGTACGCACGCCACGGAATAGTCGAAACACTCGCGCCCGGCTCAAAATGCGTGACCATTGGATGCGCGGAACCGGATCTCACATCTTCGCATCAGAGTCGGGCGGCGCAGGGACATCCGAACCAGGGACGGCGGTGTCGGTGTGAATGGAAGCGATCCTCGCCCAGAGAACCAAGGTCACGAACGTTGGCTCATATTTCAACTTGCGATCTTACTCCGGCGCATCCGAATGCGGATGTGGCGATTGTAAGGCTGCGTAACATTGCGGATTCAGCGAGGAGATCGGGTCCCGCAAACCGACCCCAGTTGGATCGGAGCTGGCTCATGTCCCGTCTTGGCTTCCATGCCGCCATCGGTGCCTTCGTGGCGAGCGTCGGCTATGGCGTTCCGCAGGTTCTCCAGGTGGCCGGTGTCCTCCCGACTCCGCTCGATCGCATCCTGATCTTCGCACCTTCATTGATCCTGGCGCCCTGCTTCGTGCTGGCGCTCGCGGCATCCTACGAGGAGGGGGTGCGGCCGTTTCGCGTGTGGCGTCTAGGGGCACTGGCGATGGCTCTGCTCTATGCCGGCTTCGTCAGCATCGTGTACGTCAACCAGCTCGGCGTGGTGTTGCCGCGCGAGATGGCGGGCCAGGCGGAGGGCTATTCGCTGCTCGCCTGTTGCGGGTTCCGCCAGCCCTTCACCGTGATCGACCTGCTCGGCTACACCTATATGAGCGTGGCGACACTCTTGCTGGCGCCGACCTATGCCGGTGCCTTGCGCTGGGCGCTCCTGCTCAACGGACTGCTGGCGCCGGCAATCTTTCTGCAGCTTTTCTGGCCGTGGCTTATCTGGCTCGCCTCGCCTTGGCTCGTCCTCTTTCCGCTCGCGATGCTGCTGCTGGCCTTGCGTTTGCGGCACTCTGCAGCGGCGGATTCCGCGTGATGGCCGGCGCCCGCCTTGGCCGACCCGAGCGTTACCTGGCGCGAGGCGCCTCGAGGATCCAGCGCGCGGCAGCATGGACCGTGCTTGCCGTGGCGCTGGCGGTGACGGCGGTGGCGGTTGTCGCCGCGTGCGGCGTCCTTTTCGACTTCTGGGTGTGGGCGAACCTTTGGCTGCAGCCATGAGCGCAGTCGCGAGCGGACCCGTCCGCGCGCTTTCGACGGTGTTGCAGCCCGAGCCCGCGCGGGTCGTGTTGCGGCCCTTTGTGCCGGCCGAGAATGGCTTCGTGACAGCCGGGTCGCCGCGCTCGCGGGTCGAGCGCATTTTGGAACGCGTGCTCGCACTCGCGGAGCCGGACTTGCAAGTCGAACTCGACCGCGTCGTCGGCAGCCTGACCGATCGCCATCACGACGTCGAGCGCGTCCTCGAGCGCCGCTTCTCCGATCTCGTCGAACCCTTCGTGGGCGGGCGCGAGGTCAATTCGAGGCAGGCGCTGCTCGTAGGCGCCTATTTCGTAGAGGAATATTCGTTCGAGGCCGCCGCGCTGTTCAATCCGAGCATCGTCGCGCACCCTGATCAACGTGGCGTTCCAGACGGCGCGCTCCGCCTCCTATTGTCACTGCGTGGGGTGGGCGAGGGTCATATTTCGTCGATCGTGTTGCGCACGGGCATGTTCACCGCCGCCGGCGAGCTGACGATCGATCCGCCGAGCCGCTGGGCGGTGTCGCCGCAGATCGAGAACATCCCTGGAGGCGCCGCGGACGACCCCGGGGTGCGGCTGTTCTACGGCGCGTTGGCCGACCTGTCGGAGATCGTCATTTTTCCGGTCAGCTACCGGCAGCGGCACGGGATCGAGGATCTGCGGCTGGTCCGCTTCACCGACGACGACGGACATTCGACCTATCTAGGTACCTATACCGCGTTCAGTGGCGAGGCGATCCGTCAGGAATTGCTGCGGACGACCGATTTCGTAACCTATGAGCTGAATGCGCTCCGCGGCAGGCTCAGTGGTACCAAGGGAATGGCGCTCTTCCCGCGGCGCGTCGGCGGCCATTATGCGATGCTCGGCCGTCAAGACCATGAGAATATCTGGCTGCTGCGCTCGAACGATCTCTACACCTGGGACCGCGGCGACGTGATCGTCGCGCCGCGCTGGCCCTGGGAGTTTGTCCAGATCGGCAACTCGAGCCCGCCGATCGAAATCGACGAGGGATGGCTGTGCATCCTCCACGGCGTCGGGCCGGTTCGCAACTATTGTCTCGGGGCATGCCTGTTCGACAAGCAGGACCCCGCCAAGTTGATCGCGCGCTCGACCGAGCCCCTGATCCGTCCGAGCGCGGGCTCGCGCGACGGATATGTTCCCAATGTCGTCTATAGCTGCGGAGCGCTGGTCCTCGGCCGGACGCTTCTCCTGCCCTATGGTGTGGCCGATTCCTTCACGACGTTTGCGACCATCGGCATCGACGAACTGCTGCGCACCATGGCGTGAACGAGCGGGCGCCGTGGGAACCGATCCGTAACTTTCCGCATAGGGGCGCAAGGGCACCCGCCATAGCCTTCGAGCCTCAATCAAGGAGGCGACCATGAAGAATGTGCTCGTGCTGATGCATGACGATGCCGGTCAGGAAGCTCGCTTCCAGGCCGCGCTCGATCTGACCCGCATGCTCGACGGCCATCTCACTTGCGTCGATGTCGCGATCGTTCCCGTGACCATCAACGACTATGCCGAGTTTGGCGGCACCGCGTTGCTGATGTCGGATGAGCAAGCGCGCGAGAAGGCCAACCGGGCGCAAATGGAGGCGCGGCTCCGGGTGGAAGATGTGCCCCATGACTGGATCGAGGCAAGCGGGCTCCTTGCGCCGTGCGTGCGTGATGCGACTGGGCTTGCCGATTTGGTCGTGCTCAATCGCAAGCTCGACAGCATCGACTTTCCGGACATGCGCACGCTCGTCGGCGAGCTCGTGATCGAGACTGGCAGGCCGATTGTGGCGGTGCCCGAGGACGTCAGGTCGTTCGACGCCTTCGGCCATGCGGTCGTCGCGTGGGACGGCTCAGCACAGGCTGAGGCCGCGCTGCGGGCCGCGACGCCGCTGTTGCAGCACGCCAGGGCCGTGACGATCGTCGAGGTCGATGACGGCTCTCTCAAGCAGCCGGCCGCCGAGGCGGCCGAATATCTGTCGCGCCACGGCATCCATTCGACCATCCGTCGCGAGGTCGCCGTGGCCGATCGTCCGAGCTCGATCCTGCTCGACACCGTCGTAGAACAGCATGCCGCCTATCTCGTGATGGGCGGATTCAGCCATAGCCGCTTCCGTGAAGCGACGTTTGGCGGAGTGACCAGGCGCATGCTCGCGGAATGCCCCGTGCCGCTGTTCCTCGCGCACTGAGCAATGCTTGGGTCACGCTGGCGCACGTCGGCTTGGGGACCGCCAACGTGAGCGTCCGGTAGGAAACTGCCTGGCGGCGGGCGGATGGAATGACGCTTGTAGGTCAATGGGCGGAATAGCCTTGCGCCACCGGTCGTGCGAGGCGGCGCCGGCGGACCGGATCCACCTATGAGTCCACCCGCCTGCCGGGACGGAGAGCGTCGCGCTCAGGCGGCGTTCGCGCCCAGTTCGACCCTCTTGTCAAGCCACTCGATGCGAGCCTTGGCCTCATCCTCGACATTGCCGATCAACGAGCTCGCGACCTGCTTGATGTCGGCGAACTTGAGGATATTGCGTTCGAAGCTCTTCATGCTGTGGGCGCCGAAATAGAAGCGATGGAAGATCGCGGGCATACCCATCGTGACCACCAGTCGCGCCGAGCGCCCGCCGAGCAAGGGCTTGGGCATAGCGCCTTCATCGGCATAGGCGTCTGCGAGGGCCTGGACGAAACGACTGCGGTCGCGATCCGGGTGACCATCGATCAGAAGGACGTTGCGCATGGGGCCATGCTGCCCATGCGCCCGCCGAGCGCCGATACGTAAGACTACCAATCGAGCCGCAGCGGGGTGGCGTCTTACTCGAAGGGTGGTCGGGGTCCGGGCGTCGCGATCCGGAGATGGGGAATGGAGATGATGCGAGCCGCATGCGCGCGCCGCTTGGGTGATCCGATGGGGGAGCGGGATCGGCCGATTTCGGCAAAACCGCAGCGAGATCCTCGTCCGCGTGCTCGTCGGCGGGCTGCGCGCTCGCACCTTCGAGCCGGCAGCGTTGAGGGAGGGCGCGGTGCAGGTCCATTGGAGGCGCGTACGATTCCCAAAGCGACGATCCAGATTCCCCGCTGGCTTCCGTCCGAGAGCGTCCGTGCGACGCCAGGGCAACAAGGCACGCTAGGCTGATGACATCCATTGTTCAGATCAACCCGACCGCCCGCCCGAGCCTGTTGCTCGTCGAGGACGATGACGGAATCCGCCGCTCGCTCCAGCTGCTCCTCCAAGGTCAAGGATTCGACGTCCGGTCCTTCGGATCGTCAAGACCTGCGCTCGCCGATCCGATGACCGCTGACGCGCACTACCTGGTGATCGACTATGTACTGACGGACAGCGATGGTATCGCCGTGCTTCGCAGGTTCAACGAGCGCGGCTGGAAGGGCGTGGCCGTGCTGATCACTGCGTTCGCCTCGCCCCAGGTTCGCGCGTCGGCGATTGCAGCAGGATTCGCCGCTGTGCTCGACAAGCCGTTTCGCGATGACGAACTGGTCGCCGCGCTAGCGCACTAGCGATCGTGGCTGCCATTCTTCGGCACTTCCTCCTGGCGAGTTGCGCGCCCGGATCCTTCCTCCGATCGGCCCCCCTGACATTTCCCCTCGGCAACATTTGTGGCAATGTCGCGCGGGGACTTCCGATGTCGACCTGCGCTGGCCAGACAATTTTCGGCCCGTGTCGAAGCTTTGTAGAGGCGGGATGAGCGTTATGCGAGCCTCTCGAGCACGCAGCGAGCTTATGGGCTATGGCATCGGGCTCGCCTCGGTGCTCGTGGCTACTGCGATCCGCGCCGGCCTCGACAATTGGCTCGCGGGCCGCGACCATTTTCTCCTGTTCACGACAGCAGTCCTGATCACCGGCATCTTCGGCGGCGTCCTGCCTGCCGTACTGGCGGCGACTCTCGCCGCGCTCCTGGCCTATCTCCTCGACTGGGTATCGGCGCCTTCGGGAATCGCCGAGCTGCTACTGTTCGGTCTCACTGCGGCGATCATCACCGGAGCGGCCCATTATATCACCAGGCTGCAGCGCCGGCTGGCCGAGGGCGCTCGTGAAGCAACCAAGCGCGGGGCGCGTACAGATGAGCTCGCCGAGGAGCTCAATCTACTGATCGACAGCGCGACGGGCTACGCGATTTACATGCTCGATCCCGCTGGCCTGGTGACCTTGTGGAACAAGGGCGCCGAACGCCTCAAGGGCTGGTCCGAGAACGAAGTCATCGGCAAGCCGTGCTCAATCTTCTATCCCGAATCCGCGGTGGCCGCCGGCAAGCCCGCCGCGGATCTCGCTCGGGCCGAGGCAAGCGGACGCTTCGAGGAGGAGGACTGGCGGCTGCGCAAGAACGAGTCGGAGTTCCTTGCCCACGTCACGATCGTACCGCTTCGCGATGCCGATGGGCGGCTGCGGGGATTCGGCAAGGTCGTCCGTGACGTCACCGAGGATCGCGCCTCGGAACTCAAGCTCAAAGCGAGCGCCACTCAGTTCCGTTCGATCCTGTCGACGGTCCCCGATCCCATGATCGTGATCAACGACAGCGGCGTGGTCCTTTCCTTCTCGGCGGCGGCGGAGCGCTTGTTTGGATTCGAGGAGGCCGAGGTGGTCGGTTCGAATATCAGCCGCCTGATGCCCGCACCCGACCGCGAGGACCATGACGACTATATTCGTCGCTATATTTCGACGGGAGAGAAGAGGATCATCGGGCGCGGCCGGACCGTCGTCGGCCAGCGCCGCGACGGAACGACCTTTCCCATGGAGCTGGCGGTCGGCGAAGCGGTCACCGAGGGCGCGCGCGTCTTCACCGGGTTCATCCGCGACTTGACCGAGAAGCAGGCGACTGAGGAACGCATCGAGGAACTGCGTTCCGGCCTGGTCCATGCCGCGCGCGTGAGCGCGATGGGAACCATGGCGTCGACGCTGGCGCATGAGCTCAACCAGCCGATCACCGCAGTGGTCAACTATGTCCGCGGCGTGCGCAATCTCATGCGCGAGAGTGATCCGCATGACCTGCCGATGATCCAGGAAGCGCTCGACGACGCGACCGAGGAAGCGATGCGCGCGGGCGGTATCGTCCGGCGGCTCCGCGATTTCGTGGCTCGCGGTGAGGTCGAGAACGCGGTCGAGGACCTGCCCGCACTGGTCGATGAAGCCGCCAAGCTCGCGCTGATCGGCGCGCGCGAGAGAGGGATCGAAACCGTGTTCGCGCTCGACTTCGCCGCCAGGCCGGTGCTCGTCGACAAGGTCCAGACCCAGCAGGTCCTGATCAACCTGATGCGCAATGCGATCGAGGCGATGTCGGATTCTCCGCGCCGCCAGTTGAGCGTGTCGAGTCGCGCAGACGGGCCCGGCTTTGTTCGCGTGACGGTGGCCGATACCGGACCAGGTATCGCGCCCGAGATCGCCGAGAATCTGTTTCGTGCCTTCAACAGCACCAAGGCTGACGGAATGGGGCTGGGACTGTCGATCTGCCGCACGATCGTCGAGGCCAATGGCGGCCGCATCTGGACGGAGCCGCGCGAAGGCGGCGGCACCGAATTCCATTTCACCCTGGTTCACGCGGATACGGAGGCTCTGGAGTGACTGACAAGCGCATCATCCACATCATCGACGACGAAGATGGCGTTCGCCGCTCGGCGGCATTCATGCTCAAGACCTCGGGCTTCGCGGTCCGGCCCTGGTCCTCGGGAGTCGAGTTCCTGAAAGAGGTCCGGCATGCCGAGACGGGATGCATCCTGCTCGACATCCGCATGCCCGAGATGGACGGGCTCGAAGTCCAGCAGGTGCTCAACGAACGCGGTGTGACGATGCCGGTCATCGTGCTCACTGGCCACGGCGATACCGCCATCGCGGTCAGGGCAATGAAGGCTGGTGCCGTCGACTTCCTCGAGAAGCCGTTCGATACCGATGTTCTGCTCGAGGCGATCGAGCGCGCGTTCGGGAGGCTGGATTCTGAAAAAAACGTGCTGGCCCGCGCCGCCGAGGCCGATGTCGTGCTCGGAGCGCTCAGCGGCCGCGAGCGCGAAGTGCTCGATGGCCTTGCGCAGGGCTATCCCAACAAGACCATCGCCTATGATCTCGGCATCTCGCCGCGAACGGTCGAGGTCCATCGCGCCAACATCATGACCAAGCTGCGCGCGCGAAGCCTGTCGGAGGTGCTTCGAATTGCGTTCGCCGCAGGGATGGGCGAGGGCCGGCCCTGAGCCTGCTCAGCCCGCAGCGACTTTGCGGCGGACGAGCACCTCGGATGGACAAGCGGCATCGGGGATCGTGATGAAGCCCGCCTCGCGCTCGAGCGCGAGCGCCGCATGGTTCTCGCTGCTTTCCACGGATTCGACCATCTCGATGCCCTCCGCCGCCGCGTAGCGCATGACGTGCTCGACCAGCGTCCAACTGACGCCCTTGCCCCTGAAATCGTCGCGCACGGCGATCGCCAGCTCGGCCCGGACATGGTCGGGATCGGCCGCGAGCATCGCACTCGCGACCAACATGCCCTCGGCAAAGGCAAGGAAGTTGATCGTCCGGCGATAATCGACCTGCGCCATCGCCACGAGCCGATCGCGGCCGACGCTGGAGATCCCGGTGAGGAAGCGGAAACGCAAATCCTCGGGCGACATGTGCGCGAACAGATCGGCGAGCGCATCCTCATCGTCGGGCACGACCGGACGAACCCGCAGCTCGAGCCCGCTCCTGGTGATGAGCGTGGCGGCCCATTCGACCGGAACGGGCCGGATGACCAGCCGCGAGGCGGCGCCCGCCGGCGCGATCCGTGCCCGCGCATCTACGGCGATCACGCCATCGGCGGTCGCGATCAGCGGATTGATGTCGAGTTCGACGATCTCGGGGAAATCGATGGCAATCGCGGACAGCGCGTTGAGCACGCGGATCAGCGCCTGGCGGTCGACCGCAGGGACGTCGCGATAGCCGCCGAGCAAGCGCGCGATGCGCGTCGCGTCGATCATCTGGCCGGCGAGGTCATCGTCGAGCGGCGGCAGACCGAGCGCGCGGTCGTGAAGGATCTCGACGGCCTTACCGCCCGCTCCGAACGCGATCACCGGACCGAAAGTCGGGTCGCTGGCGATGCCGGCGAGCAGTTCGTGGCCCGCGCCCGTCGGCACCATGGTTTCCACTTCGAACCCGGTAATCGAGGCCTCGGGGTGCTCATGCGTGATCCGTTTCAGCATCTCATGCGCCGCTGCAACCGCGTCCGCCGCGTTGGCCAGGTTGAGTTTGACTCCACCGACGTCCGACTTGTGCGACACCTGCGGCGAGACAAGCTTGACCGCATAGGGCGCCTCGATCTGGCTGCACGCCGCGAAGACCGCGTCGGGGGTGCGCGCCAGCCTGGCGTGGACGACAGGCACGCCATAGGCTTCCAGCAACGCCTTGGTCTCGGTCGCCGTCAACAGCTCCCGGCTGTCGTGACGGGCACCCGCGATCGAGGTGGCGGCGCACGCGCGATCCGCTTCGGCAATCGTGACATGCGCCGGGACGCGCATCAGCGCAGCCTGGCCGCGTGCCGCCTGGACGAGATAGCCATAGCCCCGCACGGCATCGTCGAGATTGTCGAACAGCGGTATCCCCGCCGCATCGAACGTTGCGCGCGCGGCGGCCGCGTTGGCGCCGCCCATCCAGCAGGCGATGACAGGCTTGGCGGCGGCGGTACGGTTGCCGAGCGCCTCGACCACTGCGCGGGCGATCGCTTCGCCGGTTTCGACGGCGGTCGGGCAATGGATGACGAGCAAAGCGTCCGCGCCCGGATCGGCGAGCGCCGCCCGGGTCGCGGCGGCAAAGCGTTCGGCACGCGCGTCGCCGACGACATCGACCGGATTGGCGCGTGACCAGCCCTGGGGCAGCACCGGATCGAGTGCAGCGACGGTCTCGGGCGCGAGCGTCGCGAGGGTAGCGCCGGTACCGCCGAGCGCGTCCGCGGCCAGCACGCCTGCGCCGCCGCCATTGGTCACGATCGCCAGCCGGTTGCCCGGCCGCGGGCGATAGCGGCAGAGGATCTGCGCCGCGTCGAACAATTCGCTGAGCGTCTCGACCTGGACGATGCCGGCGCGCGCGAACGCTGCGGCGTGAACATCATAGGCGCCGACCAGTGCGCCGGTGTGCGACATCGCCGCCTTGCCGGCCGCCGCCGACCGGCCCGCCTTGATCGCGATGACTGGCTTGATGCGCGACGCGGCGCGCGCGGCGGACATGAACTTAGCCGCGTTGGTGACTCCTTCGACATAAAGCAGGATCGCATCGGTCGTGGGATCGGCGGCGAGCAGGTCGATCAAATCACCGAGGTCGACATCGGCCATGTCGCCGACGGAGAACACCGCCGAGAAGCCGACATGCTTGTCGGCCGCCCAGTCGAGCATCGCGGTCACCAGCGCGCCGCTCTGCGAGACGAAGGCGAGACGCCCAACGGCGGCGGGTCGCGGCGCGAACGAAGCGTTGAGCTTGGCGTGCGGCAGCAGCATGCCGAGGCAATTGGGACCGACGACGCGCAGCTGATGCGGGCGCGCTGCTTCGAGCATCGCCCCCCGCAGCTTGGGATCCTGCAGGCCCGCCGAAATGACCAGAGCAGTCTTGACTCCCTTGGCGCCGAGCTCGGCGGCGATGTCGGGAACGGTTCTCGCGGGCGTTACCACGATCGCGAGGTCGGGTACCTCCGGCAGCGCGTCGATCGTGCGTTCCCACGTCACGCCTTCGCACGCGACGCGTTTCGGATTGACCGCGAAAACGCGGCCTTCGAATCCGCCTTCGATCAGGTTCGCGAGGACGTGCTGGCCGAGCGAGCCCGCGTGGCTCGAGCCGCCGATCACCGCGACGCTGCACGGATGGAGCAGCAATTCCAGATTGCGAATCGACATGGCCGTCTTCCCGACACGAGAGCAGCGCGGCAACGCGCGCTCCAACCACGGCTATTCAACGTCGCAAAGCCTTCCGAGGCGATAAGTATAGAACCGTATGTCCGCATCGCGTGGGATCGGCGACCCTCCATCGCACGTAGAATGGAGGGAAGGATGAGGCACCGATTGCTCGCCGCCCCGGAGTTTCTCCTGCATCTCGTGGCGCGTCAGCCCCGCGTCGCGATCGGCGCCTCGGGACTTTTGACGCTCCTGCTGGTTCAGGCCGTGATCAGCCTCGTGCTGCGCCAACCGATCTGAGGGAATCGCCGTGACCGACCCGCCCGATCCGATTCGGCATCTCGTCGTGCTCGGCCATCCGGCGCCGCGAAGCTTCAACCGCACGGTTGCCGAGACCTATTGCGAAACGGTATGCGCCTGCGGCCATCAGGCCGAGCTGCGCGACCTCTATGCGATCGGGTTCGATCCGCTACTGAAGGCCGACGAACGGCGGGCGACGCCCAGCTTCGAACCCGCGCCCGATGTCGCAGCGGAACTCGAGCTGCTGCGCGCGAGCGAAGTCGTGGCGCTCGTCTATCCGATCTGGTTCGGCATGCCGCCCGCGATCATCAAGGGCTATGTCGACCGTGTGCTAGGCGCCGGCTTCGCTGCCCGCAACGTCAGGCACGGGGCCTCGCACCCGATCCTCCAGGGCAAGCATCTGATGATTCTGAGTTCGTCGGCTTCGACGCGGGCATGGCTCGAAGAGCAGGGCCAATGGGTGTCGCTGCGCCAGGCGTTCGATACCTATCTGACGATGATCTTCGCGCTTGAGAGCCACCACCATCTGCACTTCGATTCGATCGTCGAGGACTGCCAGCCGCATTATCTCGAGGAATGCCTCGAGTCCGTCCGCGGCGACGTGCGCTCCTTCTGCGCACGTCTGTTCGATGAACGGCGCCGCGCGAGGCGCACAGGCACTGAGGCAGTGCGCTGACAGCGCCGCGCGTGCGGATTCCATGGCAGATATCTGTTGCCGGCGGCGAGGTATCGCACTCGCTGGGCGGTTGCCGCCGGGCGTTGCCTGCAGCGGCAGCGATGCCTGCAGCTCGAGAGCGATCACCGTCCCCCGCCCGGGGGTACGGCGCACGCGGAGCTTGAAAGCCCGTCCGGCACCAGCACCGCCGCGCCTTCGACCAGCCCCGCACGCAGGTCGGCCAGGGCCTCGTTGGCGCGCGACAGGGGATAGGCCCGAGTCGAGGTCCGCACCGGCACGCGGCGCGCGACATCGAAGAAGGCCCCACCATCACTGCGGGTCAGGTTGGCGACCGACTGGATCGAGCGCTCGCCCCAGAGATCGGCATAGGGAAAGGCGGGGATGTCCGACATATGAATCCCCGCGCAGATCACGCGGCCGCCCTTTCGGACCGCGCGTAGCGCGACCGGCACGAGTTCGCCGGCGGGCGCGAACAGGATCGCGGCGTCCGCGGGCTCGGGGGGAAGCGTATCCGAGCCGCCGGCCCAGGCGCATCCAAGCGACCGCGCGAAATCCTGAGTGGCGGTGTCGCCCGGCTTGGTCAGCGCATAGACGATGCGGCCCTGCCAGCATGCCACCTGCGCGACGATATGCGCCGCCGCGCCGAACCCATAGAGTGCGAGGCGCTTGCCTTCGCCGGCCATCGCCAGCGCGCGATAGCCGATCAACCCGGCGCAGAGCAAAGGCGCGGCTTCGACGTCGCCGAATTCTTCCGGGATCGGCAAGCAATAGCGCGCGTCGGCAAGCGCGTGCGTCGCATAGCCGCCATCGCGCGACGCGCCGGTGAAGACGGCGCCGTCACACAGATTCTCATGGCCCGAGCGGCAGAAGCTGCATGCCCCGCAAGTACCACCGAGCCAGGGGACGCCGAGCCGGTCCCCGATGGCGATTCCCGTCACTGCGTCGCCCAGCGCCACCACCCGGCCGACGATCTCGTGGCCGGGAACGATCGGATAATGCGCTGCCACTTCGCCATCGGCGACATGAAGGTCGGTCCGGCAGACGCCGCAGGCCGTGACCTCGAGCAACAGGTCGTGCCCTCGCGGCGTGACGAAAACTCGCTGCACGCGGCGGAGCGGGACGCCGGGCGCGTCGAATTGCAGGACATGGCCTTGGATCATCTCGCAAGCCTGCCGCGATGCATGTGTACGGGGAATAGGGGATATTGCGACCTGCGCCCCGGCGCCCGCCTGCTGACGCTGTGGATGTCGCTGGCCCTCGGCATGCTGTTGCTCCGGCGCCTGCGCCGCACGCCCGCTAGGTAATCTACCCAATGGAGGGCCGGGGAGCCCGGCCATAGCCTCGCTGTCTCCGAACCGAGGAGGTTGTCATGACGGGCGATGCACGAAACCAAGGCTATGCAGACGCATGGGCCGCCGCATCCGAATGCGGCGAGGCTGCGCGCCAGCTCCCCCTTATCCTCTTCACCAGTTGGTGGAACGCGATCGGAGCTGCCGACCTGTTCGGCCATGCACGCCGTCACGCCGGGCCCGCATTGGACCATGCCCTGACGGTGCCGGAGCCGATCGAAGACGAGGGCGAGCACGCATTGTTCGCCTGAGCCTCGCCGGCTCCGGATCCCCGAGACCAAAGAAGGAGTGTAGCAATGACTGACCTGACCGTTCCCGCCAAGGACCGCGCTCCGGCGCCGACTCCGCTGGGCTGGCTCCGCACCGAGATCGATCGGCTGTTCGACGATTTCGGGCCGGCGCGCAGCATTTTCAATTTCAGTGCGGACGGCTTCGCACCGGTACCCGCGCTCGAGATGACGTCGAGTGAGAAGGAATATCGCCTCACTGCCGAGCTACCGGGCACCCAGGAAGCGGATATCGAGCTCAGCGTCGTCGATGGCGTGCTGACGCTGAAGGGCGAGAAGCGCGAAGAATCCGAGCGCAAGGAGGATGGACATTTGCTGAGCGAACGCCGCTACGGCAGCTTCGCGCGCAGCGTCTCGCTTCCCGCCGATGTCGACGCCGACCAGATCAGCGCCGACTTCAGCAAGGGGGTGCTGACCATCGTCCTGCCCAAGGACGCCAAGGCGGCCGAGCGCACGCGCAAGATTGCCATCGCCAGCAAGGACTGAGCGCGGCGATGCCGTCCTCCGCCGGCTTCCCCGGCGTTCCCTCGGCGGAGGGCGGCCCCCGGCCTTTCTGGAGCGAGACGCCCGAGCGGCTTCTCGCCCAACTCGCGGCGCGGACCGAGGGGCTGTCGTCGAGCGAGGCGGCGGACCGGTTCGCGCGCTTGGGGCCAAATCGCGTCGGCGACGAGCGCAGCGTCTCGGCGGTGCGGCTGCTGCTGCGGCAATTCGCCAGCCCCTTAGTGCTGATCCTGGTGTTCGGCGCCGGCGTTTCGATCGTGCTGCGCGAGTGGGTCGATGCGACGATCATCCTCGCGATCGTGCTTGGCAGCGCGCTGCTCAGCTTCTTCCAGGAATATCGGGCATCCCAAGCCGTGCTCGCGCTGCGCCAGCGACTGGCCTTGACCTCGCGCGCGCTCCGCGACGGCGTGGAGCAGCCGATCGATTGTGTCCGTCTGGTGCCAGGCGATATCGTGCTGCTCTCGGCGGGTAACCTGGTTCCCGCCGACGGCCTCGTGATCGAGGCGAGTGATTTCCTCGTCACCGAGGCTGCACTCACCGGCGAGTCGCTGCCGGTTGAGAAGGGATGCGGCGCGGTCGCGGCAGATGTGCCCGCGAGCGGGCGCACCAACGCCGTGTTCATGGGCTCGGCGGTGCGCAGCGGGACCGCGCGCGTGCTCATTGCCGAAACCGGCCGGCGCACCCAGTTCGGCGGCATCGCGGCGCGGCTGCGCCAGGAAGAGCCCGAGACCGATTTCGCGCGCGGGATTCGGCGTTTCGGTGTGATGCTGCTCCGGGTGATGATCGTGATCGTGATCGGCGTGCTCACAGTCAACCAGCTGCTCGGACGACCGATCGCCGATTCGCTATTGTTCGCGGTCGCACTCGCAGTTGGGCTGTCGCCCGAATTGCTGCCAGCTATCATCAGCGTGACGCTGTCGGCTGGTGCCCGGCACCTCGCGCAAGGCGGCGTGATCGTGCGACGGCTCGACGCGATCGAGAATCTCGGCAGCATGGACGTGCTGTGCACCGACAAGACCGGGACCTTGACCGAAGGCGCGGTGTCGCTCGCCGACGCGCTCGACGCTGCGGGCAAGAGCAGCGCCCGTGTTCGCGAAGCCGGCTTCCTCAATGCATCGTTCGAGACCGGGATCGCCAATCCGCTCGACGAGGCGCTGGTGGCGGCGGCCAAGGCGCAGGGCTGGTCGGCCGCGGGGTACCGCAAGCTCGGCGAGGCCCCCTATGACTTCCAGCGGCGCCGGCTCAGCATCGTCGTCGCCGACCCGCAGTCGCCGGGCGGGCAGCGGCTGGTCACCAAGGGCGCGTTCGCCGACATGCTCGCGGTCTGTACCCGGGTAACCGACGTGGACGCGACCGTCCCGCTCGACGGCGCGCGCCGCGCCGCGCTCGAAGCCCTGTTCCAGGCGCAGGGCGAGGCAGGGTTCCGCGCGCTCGCGGTCGCCGAGCGCTTGCTTCCCGATGACAAGAGCTGCAGCCGCGACGACGAGCGCGACATGGTTTTTCTGGGCCTGCTGACCTTCCTCGATCCACCCAAGCCCGATGCCGCCGTGGCAATCCGCGATCTCGCCGCGCTCGGCATCGCGATCAAGGTGATCAGCGGCGACAACCGGCATGTGACCGCGCATGTCGCCGCCGCGGTCGGCCTCGATCCGGGCGCGATGCTGACGGGCGCCCAGGTTGCCGCCATGTCCGCCCCCGCGCTCGCGCATGCGGCCGCCCGTACCATATTGTTCGTCGAGGTCGATCCGCAGCAGAAGGAGCGGATCGTCCGCGCGCTCCAGCTTGCCGGTCATTCGGTCGGCTTTCTCGGCGACGGGATCAACGACGCGCCGGCGCTGCACTTGGCGGACGTCGGCATTTCGGTCGACCAGGCAGTCGATGTGGCGCGCGAGAGCGCCGATGTCGTGTTGTTGCGCCGCGACCTCGACGTGCTGCGGCGAGGAGTCGAGGATGGCCGCCGGACTTTCGCCAACACGCTCAAATATATCGCCATCACCACCAGCGCCAATTTCGGCAACATGGTGAGCATGGCGCTCGTCACGCCTCTGCTGCCGTTCCTGCCGCTCTTGCCCAAGCAGATACTGCTCAACAACTTCCTCTCCGACCTGCCGTCAATGGCGATCTCGACCGACCGGGTCGACCCCGAGCATATCGCCCGCCCGCAGCGCTGGGACGTGAAACAGGTCCAGCGTTTTATGATCCTGTTCGGACTGGTCAGCTCCTGCTTCGACGCCCTGACTTTCGCGCTGCTGCTGCTCGTCCTCCACGCAAGCGAGTCCCAGTTCCAGACCCTGTGGTTTCTCGTCTCACTTATGACCGAGCTCGTCGTGGTGCTGGTGCTACGGACCCGGCGTCCGGCGCTGCAAAGCCGAGCGAGCCGACTGCTGCTGGTCAGCACGCTGCTTGTCGCGGCGCTCGCGCTGCTGTTGCCATGGCTGGATACCGCCGCATCTTTGTTCGGGCTGGTGCCACTATCGCCGGCTATGCTGACCGCGAGCATGGCGATCGTCCTCGGCTATGCCTGCGCGACCGAATTCGCCAAGCGCCTCTTCTATCGCGCATCCGCTCGCGGCGGGACGACGGTCACTACGCGACTCTCCTGATTCAAACCCCGTGAGCACGAGCCGAGGGTCGGGATGCCGGGCAGCAGGCGCGGCAATTCCTGATCTGGAGGCATGACATGAAGACGGACAGCGAACTGCAAAGGGACGTCCTCGACGAGCTCTCCTGGGCCCCGGACATCGAGCATGGGCACATCGGCGTGGCCGCGCACAAGGGCGTGATCACGCTCACCGGCCATGTGCCCAATTATGCGATGAAGGCGGCGGCCGAGCGCGCCGTCAAGCGCGTCCGCGGTGTCAAGGCGGTGGCGCAGGAGATCGAGGTCCGCCTGATGAGCCAGCCCAAGACGTCCGACGAGGAGATCGCCGGGCGCATCCTCCAGCTCTTCTCTTGGGACGTGACGATTCCCAACGACAAGATCCAGGTCAAGGTCGAGAAGGGCTATGTGACGCTCACTGGCGAAGTCGACTGGAACTTCCAGAAACGGGCCGCCTATACCGCAGCCGGCCGGATCAGCGGCGTACTGGGCGTCGCCAGCTACCTCACGGTCCGCGCCCGCCCCACGGCATCGGACGTGCGCGAGCGCATCGTCGCCGCGCTCAAGCGTTCGACTGAAATCGATGCGGCCAGCATCGACGTGCATGTCGATGGCAGCAAGGTCCGGCTCGGCGGCTCGGTCCATGGCTGGAACGAGCGCAGGATAGCGGAGGCCGCCGCCTGGGCCGCGCCCGGGGTGCTCGCCGTCGAGGACGACATCGTCCTTGCATGAACGCATGCATGCCCCGGGACGGCGCGGCGTCCCGGGGCATGTGGCACGGACGAGCGGGGGCGACCGTCCGGACGGGTCTGGCGCTCCTAGAGTGTACGTAGTCACCACAATTGGACGGCCGGCGCGGCGCGCGTAGCACTCCTCACATCGGGAGACTTGAACAGCCCCCTGCATTCCGATCAGTGCTGCGTCTTGGGAGCCTCCGGTCCGGCGAGCAATCAACACCGTCGCGAGCCCCTGTCCAACAAGACGACGAGTAAGAAATTGGTCCGATCGGCATAGCGATCGGAAACTAGGGAGTGTGTCTCATGGCTCGACTCGAAGTTGGCGCGCTGGCGTGCGCTGCGGCCTGCGCTGTTGGTCTGTCCGTCCCGGCACAGGCGCAGCCGTTCCAGGTAGTGAATGGGAGCTTCATCACTCCCACGGGTTTCAATGGCTTCGAAGGAATCGGCCCGCATGCCGGCACTTCGCCGACGAGCCCTTGGAGCGGACCGTATACCGAGGGTGGCATCACCGTTCAGTCGATCGGAGGTGATCGGGTAGTGACCACGTATCAGCACGACGGCCTGTACAGCTGGTACGATGGATCCGGGCAAAATATCTATACCAAATTCACTACCGCGGACGGCGGCCCGATGAATGCTTTCCAATTCGATGCGACGACCCAATTGATCCAGCCGATCGGTACGTTTCCAAAATTCTATTACCAGTTACTTCGTAGCGGCAACGTGGTGGCGACTGGCGGCGCGGGCGCGTTATGCGACACGATAAACGTCTGTTTTCACACCTATGGCTTCCAGGGCGGCCTATTTGACGAAGTGCGCCTTCAGACCAACCTCGTCGATGGCGCATTCAACGCAAACCGCGCGGGTGCCAACGTTATGCTGTTCGACAACATCAAAGTGCGCGAGGTGCCCGAGCCCGCGACTTGGGCGTTGATGCTGCTCGGCTTGGGCGCGGTCGGATACGCCATGCGTCGGCGACCAGAGGTCGGTCGGGCGGTACGTCTCGCCTGAGCATAATTCGGTCGATCGGGGCTGGGGTCGGGTCCTCTGGCCCTGGTCCGCCGCTCAAGCTCGCTGCGCGCCCGCACATGGCGCGGCAATGATCCTTCGCACGAGCCGGATAGCGCTGGCGCTACTTATGCTGGTCGCCATCGTGCAACCGGCAGCGACGCAGCAGCCGCTGACCGGCGGCACCGTGATCGAGGCCGTGGAGCGGTTGAAGCCGGGCGAGTTCCTATGGGCGCCCGAGCTCGCGCCCGATGGCCCGGCGCTGCTGATCGTCAGCGTCACTAGCCAGCGCGCAATCCTCTATCGCAATGGCGTGCCGATCGCGATTTCGACCGTGTCGACCGGACGAAAGGGGCATCGCACGCCGACCGGCGTGTTCACCGTGCTCGAAAAGCACGTCGAGCATTATTCGAGCCTCTACGACGATGCGCCTATGCCGTTCATGCAGCGCCTTACTTGGCGGGGCGTTGCGCTGCACGGTGGCAATTTGCCGGGCTATCCCGCCTCGCACGGCTGTATTCGTCTGCCGCATCGCTTTGCCGAGCTACTCTACGGCGTGACCCGGCTGGGCATGACCGTGATCGTCACCGACGCCGCCCAAATGCCGCGGCTTGCCCCCTTCGACGGCTCGATCGCGTCAGGACCGGCTGCGGCGCCCGAAAGCACCGATACTACCGAATGGCATCCCGAGCGTGCGCCGAGCGGGACCGTGTCGATCGTCATCAGCGCCGCCGATCGTCGTATCGTCGTGCTGCGCAACGGCCGCGAGATCGGAAGCGCGCCGGTCACCATTGCCGGAAGCGTCACCACGACCACCGCCTATGTGCTGCGGGAGGCCGATCCGGCCGGCGCGCACTGGCTCACCGTGCCGCTTTCGGGCGAGCCGGTCGCCGAGCCGGTCGCCGCCGATTTCTGGCAGCGTTTCGCGGTCGACTCCGGTTTCCGTGCCGCGGTCGCGCAAGTCGTGACCCCGGGAACGACCGTGTTGCTCACCGCCGACACCCTGGTCGCGGGCAGCGCGGGGCAACAGAGAACGGTGATTGAGGCCGAGCCCGAGGGAAAGCGCTAGCGCCGACCCTTCAGGCCGCCGCCATGCCGCATACTGTGGCGGCGATGTGCCAGCCGCTCGACATCCTCGCGGCGGGCAAGCCCGGTTCCCGGCCGCCGGGATGCGGCGCGACGTGCCTGGGGCCGATGCTCAATGTTCCCGATCGCTACGGACTATTCCCTATCCTGAACCGCGCGCCGCGCCGCTACCTCGGAGCCGTTCCAGATCAGTTTCGAAGGACCATGCGATGCGCCCGATGCCGGTTTCCGCCAGCAACGCCGTTCCCGCAGCGTGTCGCACCGGACTGCACCGCGCGCCGCCGGATTCGCGTGGCGGGGACGCCGGCGCACGGCTCTTCCCGCGCCTGTCGCGCAGCGCCCGCCGCATCGCACTGGTCGGCAACGCGCTGCCCCGGCTGTGTGGGCTTGCGACCTATACCAGCCATGTCCATGACGCGCTGCGCGCACATTTCCCGGGCATCGCCGTCGATCACTATGCGATGGTCGATCCCGGCAGGTGCTATGATTTTCCGGCCACGGTCTGCCGCACGATCGACCAGGAGGACCGTGCGAGCTATGCTGCGGCGGCGCGGGCGATCGACGCGAGCGGCGCCGACCTGATCTGGGTGCAGCACGAGTTCGGCATCTATGGCGGGTTCGCAGGCCGTCACCTGCTCGACCTGCTCGACCACAGCGCGGTGCCGGTCGCGGTGACGCTCCACACCGTGCTCGAGACGCCCGATGACACGCAGCGTTATGTCATGGACCGGCTTGCCGGCCGCGCGGCCCTGCTGATCGTGATGGCCGAGCGCGCCCGCGATAACCTGGTTTCCGAATATGGCGTGTCGCCGGCGCGGATTGCCGTCATCCCGCACGGCGTGCCCGACCGACCCTATGTCGCGCCAGCCGATGTCCGCTATGCGCTTGGCCTGGAGGATCGCAAGACCATCCTCACCTTCGGCCTGCTTTCGCCCGGCAAGGGGATCGAGACGATGATCGCGGCGATGCCGGCGATCCTCGCGCGCTGCCCCGAGGCACTCTACACGATTGTCGGCGCGACCCATCCCAATCTCGTCGCGCACGAAGGCGAAGCCTATCGCGAGCGGCTCGAGGCGCTCGCCGCCGAGCTCGGCGTTGCCGATCATTTGCGCTGGGATGCCAGGTTCCTCGACGAGGAGGCGCTGCTTCACCGGATCGCCGCCGCCGACGTCTATGTCACACCTTATGGCAATCCGGCGCAGATCACTTCGGGCGCCTTGTCCTATGCCTTCGGACTCGGCAAGCCGATCGTCTCGACCCCCTATGTCCATGCCGCCGAGCTGCTCGCCGGCGGGCGCGGGCGACTGGTCGGGTTCGGCGACGTCGCCGCGATCGCCGAGGCGGTCGCCGACTGGCTCGCCGACGATGACGCGCGCGGGGCGTGCGCCGCTTCGGCCTATCGCGACGGCCGGGCGATGACCTGGCGCCGCATGGCCGAGCGTGTGGTCGAGCGGTTCGACCGGTTGCTCGCCGCGGAGCCGATCCTCTATGCGGAAGCCTGATCCGGTCGAAGGGCCGCCGTTTCATGCCTTGCCTGTGTGTCGGCGCTGTCCGGACGAGGCGCGGATGAACGCAGGTTAGGCCACGGCGAGCGCTCCTTCGCACGATATCAGCGCGCAAGCAGCGCCTCGAGGCGGTCGAGCAGCGGCAACTGGCTCGGCAGCATCATCCTGTGCGCCTCGGCAAGGTCCATCCAGCGTGCGGCATCGACCTCGGGAAAGGTCGCCTGCCGACCGCTACGAGCAGGCCATTCGCGCGTTACTGCGTTGCTCCGGATCGCCTCGGCATCGAGATCCTGCTCGAGCGCGAAGCCGTGCACGATCTTGCCCCCGGCCTGCCGGACCGTGCCGAGCGGAACGAGGTTACCCGTAAGTGCGATGCCGAGTTCCTCGCCAGCCTCTCGGCGCGCCGCGCCGGGCGCGTCCTCGCCGGGCTCGATCTCGCCCTTGGGGATCTGCCACGCGCCGCGATCCTTGTTGCGCCAGAACGGCCCGCCCGGATGGACGAGCAGCACCTGATCGACCGGCAGCGCGCGCCGGTAGAGCAGGACGCCGGCGCTGATCCTCATTTCGGTCTTCTCCTCGGTCGCCCCACCCTTGCCATAGGCCATCGCGGTACGACGGTCGCCTGCGGCCATCGGGGAATTGCGTATTTCGGGCACCGCACGGGCGGCGGAGAGTGACGGCATGACCTGGACCCTCATCCGCCTCGAGCTCGCGCGCAGCCCGGAATTTCCCGAAGGATCCGCCGCCCATGCCTATCTGCTGCGCGTGCCGCTCGACGGCCATGCGATCGCCGACAGCGATGCATTGCGCGCGCATCCCGAGCGTGCGGAGGTGCTCAGGATCTGGCCTGACGAGCCCGACCAGCACGGCTATTTGCTCCATCACCGCAACCGCTGGATCTTCTCCTATGCGCCGGGCGAGGCGGATGACGAGCCGGTCTTCCACCTCGAAACGCATCCGCTGCGCCTGGGCGAATATGTCACGATCACCGAGCGCGACGGAACGTCGCTATGCTTCCGGATCACGCGCTGCGAGGCGCTCGCGGAAGCGTAATCCTCACGCGGCGTTGCTTCAGCGGGCGCGAGCCCGATGACGCCCCGAACCTCGCTCTGGTGCGACTGAGGCATGGGAGCGCTCGCGGGCCGGCCAGGCATCGCCGATCAGGCGAAGCGCCCGTGCGACGACCTCGGGCAGCGCCATCTCAGCGTCCAACCTCCGCCAATCCTTGGGCAGGGGCGCATGCACCTCGGACTGCGCGACGACCACTGCGGCATCGGCATCCGACGCGTCCGCCGCGCGGGCGCAGACCCGGCTCAGCCGGACGTCCTCGAGCGCTTCAAGCCAAAGCCCGACGAACGGCGCATGGGCATGGGCCGCCACATGGGCGATGCCCGCGCGCTGGTCCGCCTCGGCCGCCACGGCATCGACGATCACCGATATGCCATGGTGGAGATGCCGCCCGGCAAGGTCGGCGAGCAGCGCATAGACCGTGCGGCTCGCGAGCGGACTGTAGAACGACGCCGGGAGCCGCTCCTCGGGCGGCACATGCGCGAGCCGCTTGCGCAGCACGTCGCTGCGCAGGACGCGCGCGCCCGGGATGGCGCCGAGCGCGCCGCCGAGCGCACGCGAGACCGCGGACTTGCCCGTGCCCGAGAGCCCCGCGATGGCGACAAGGATCGGCGCGGCGGGAGTGATCGACCGTTCCGCGAGCGCGAGGAAGTCGGCGGCGAGATGCGCATCGGCGGCATCGCCGCTCCGCGCGGCGGTCGCAGCGAGCACATGTGCGCGGATCGTCGCGCGAACCGAGGCGAACAGCGGCAGCAGCCGCACGCCGTCTTCGTCGCCGGACAGGTCGATATAGCGATTGAAGACCAGATTGGCCTCGGTGCGAAGATCGCGGTGCCACAGGTCCATGAGCAGGAACGCCAGATCGTAGAGTGTATCGGTCGTGGCCAGGTCTACGCTGAATTCGAGGCAATCGAACGGCGTCGGCTCGCCTTCGACGAGCGCGACGTTGGCAAGATGGAGGTCGCCATGCACATGCCGGACCTTGCCCTTGCGCCCGCGGGCGTCGAGCAGCGCGGCATGGCGCGTCAGGACAGCGCGCTGCGTATCGAGCAGCCGCGTGACGCGCTCCTCGCCCAGCTCGGCGACAAAGGGCCGCAGGCTCTCGGCATTGCCTTCGACAACCTCCCGGAAGCGCGTGGCACCATCGGGCATGACCACCGCCTCGGCTTCCTCATGGAAGGCATGGATGCGGTCGGCGAGGCGCATCATCAGCGCGGCGTCGAGCGGCCCCTCGCCGGCGAGCTCGTCGAGCAGCGCTCCGTCGGGAAAGCGCCGCATTTCGAGAATCCAGTCGACCGGCGAGCCTGTGCCGCCGATCGCGAGCTTGCCGTCCATGCAAGTGATCGGATGCACCGTCCGATAGAGGCACGGTGCCGTTCGCCGATTGAGCCGCAGCTCCGCTTCGAGCGCGGCCCGCCGCCGTTCCGGGGTCGAGAAGTCGAGATAGGGGTAGCGCACCGCGCGTTTGAGCTTCCAGGCCCGGTCGCCGGCGAGGAAGATGCTGGCGGCGTGCGTGTCGATCCGCCGGCAGGGGCCCTCCTGCGCCAAGCCTGTGCTGCCTGCGAGGAAAGTCAGCACCGCGGCCTGCTCGGCGTCGCGCGGTTCGGTACTATCGGTCAGCGGCATCGTCGGTGCTTCCTGTCGCATACCTCTTGCCTGCGACTTGCCGCCCCCACGCGTCAGTGCGTGAGGAAGACGGGAATCGGACACTCGCGGAGCATGCGCTTGGTCACGCCCCCGAGTGCGGCCTCGACGAACCGGCTGTGCCCGAAACCGCCCATCACCAGATAGGAGGCGAGGAGCGCGTCGATCGTGTCGAGGATGACCGTGCTCGGAATGTCGAACATGGTCGTCTCGCGCCGGATCGCCGCGTTGATGTGGTGCCGCGACAGATAGTCGGCCGCCTCGCTTGCGGGCTGCTTGATCGACCCGTCCTCGACTTCGAGCAGCGTGACCGCACTTGCATGGGCGAGTAGCGGCACCGCGGCGCGCAGCGCCGCATCGGCTTCCTTGCTCCCGTCCCACGCCACCAGCGCATGGCCGCGCGCATCGAACCCGCGCGCTTGTTCGGGCACGGCGAGGACCGGGCGGTTGGCGCCGATCAGAACTTCGCCTGTGATCTCGCGCATGTCGGGACGGCCGCCTTCGAGCGCGCGATTGAGTACGATCACGTCGGCGAGCCCTGCGGCATCGCGCACGCTCGGGCTGAGATAGCCGATCGTCTCGATCCAGCTATAGGCAAGCTGAGCGGCCTTGAGCTGTGGCTCGATCCGCGCGCGGTTCTCGCTTTCGCGCTGCTGCTCGCATTCGAGTACGATCGCCGTGGCGCGGCAATCGTCCATTCCGGTGACGATCGCGGGCGGCATTTCGACCACATCGAGGCAGGTCAAATGTCCGCCGAGCACGCGCGTGAGGTCGAGCGCCGCCCGGAAGCGCGCTTCCTGACCGGGATCGTCGTGCATCAGCACGAGAACATTCTTCATGGTTCGCCTCCATCGGGCGGGGTCGGATGGACGACGCTAGGTCTCGCGAAACGCGCACGACATAGGGGTTGTTACGGAGGGTGTGATAGGGTGGCACTAGATGCTTTGCGCAGCTATTCTCGCGCGATGGCACCGCCAGCGCTCGCCCGGCTCAAGCAGGCGAGCGCGCGATGCGCGGTTCGCCGTCGCACAGTTGGGACAGATGACAATTTCGCCGTCGGCTATTTCTCAGACTCCGAGCGCGGCGGTGCTTCGCCACAACATATAGGCGGCGACCGCGAAGATCAGGATGGCGAACAGTTGCGCCAGCTTGCCGGAGCTGGCCAGGCGCCGCGCGACGAGCGTCCCCCCAATGCCGCCCAGTACGCCCCCGCCTACGAACACGCCCGCGAGCGGCCAGTCGATCATGCCCGAGGCCGCATAGTTGAGCGCGGTCGTCAGGCCGAACGCGGCGACCGCAACCAGCGAGGTTCCGACCGCATTGATCATCGGCATGCCGGTCGAGGCGATCAGCCCGGGCACGATGAGGAATCCGCCGCCGATACCGAAAAAGCCCGAGAAGACGCCGGTGCCGAGCCCGAAACCGAATACCTTGGGCGCGTTGGTACGGTTGCATTGCACGTTGGGCATGTCGTCCGCGTCGCGCTTGCGCAGCATCAGCACGCCGACC
>Ga0105248_10000559_pt1 | contig 42238 bp, 43 predicted proteins | sample KBSS34metaG_FD_81524 | JGI IMG/M metagenome (GOLD analysis project Ga0105248, IMG submission 81524) | Switchgrass rhizosphere microbial communities from Kellogg Biological Station, Michigan, USA - KBS S3-4 metaG | ecosystem: Host-associated > Plants > Roots > Rhizosphere > Soil | place...
GCCATCGCCCGCGCCTACGAGACCGGCGCCCTCAACTACGACGTCTATTGCTGGGCGACGGGGGCGAGCACCGCCATCGACGCAGCGCAAATGACCGATCGGCTCGCCGCCCTGATCGACAGCCCGGACCTGCGCGCGACCATGGGCGCGGCGGGGCGCGCCCGCGCACGGCAGGACTTCGACTGGGCGGTGGTCTATCGCCAGTACCAGGCGCTCTGGGCGGAGCTGGGCGAACGCCGCAAGGCCGCGCTCGCCGACCCCGCGCGGCTGGCCCGGATCACCGCCGCGCCCCGAGCCGGGTCCGCCCACCCCGACCCGTTCTACGCCTTCGCCCACTATCCCAGCGCCAGCATCGCCCCGAGCACGGCGGTGCGGCTCACGCCGGGCGGCTCGGCGGCGGACCTCGACGCAGTGCTCGGCCACATCCTTTTCAGGGACCTCTCAACGCCGCACGAGCTGCTCCGGCGCATCTGGGGCGCCATCGAAGGCGGCGCCGGCAGCGTGCAGGCGGTCTCCGCGGCGACCAGTCTCAACATGGCCCTGGTCGCCCGCGCGATCGGCACGCTCGCCAAGATCGGGGTCGTCACCCTAGCGTAGAGGCGGGGCGTAGAGCAGGCCGGGCTTGGGCGCGCTCCACAGGGCGTTGAGGCCGCGGTCCAGTTTCAGCGCCGAGCCCGAGCCCACGTCGCGCTGGAAGATCTCGTGATAGGCGCCCACCTGGCGGATCACCTGGAAGGCCCAGTCGCGCGACAGGCCAAGCATGGCGCCATAGTCGCCCTCGACGCCCAGCAGCCGCCGGGTTTGCGGGTCCGACGCGGTCTCGCGGGCCTGCGCCACGGTCTTGGACGTCAGACCCAGCTCTTCGCCCAGGATCGTCGCATAGACCGTCCAGCGGACGATATCGGCCCACACCGGATCGTTCTGCCGCACCACCGGGCCCAGCGGCTCCTTGGAGATCACGTCGGGCAGGATCACGTGGGCGCCGGGGTTGTTCAGCACCGAGCGCGAACCGGCCAGCGCCGAGACATCGGCCGTGAACACGTCGCAGGAGCCGCCTTCGTAGAGCCGCCGCCCCTCGGCCTCCGAGGCCACCACGACGGCTTTGTAGTTCAGGCCGCGGGCGTGGAAGTAGTCGGCGAGGTTGTCCTGGCTGGCCGTGCCGGCCTGGACGCAGATCCGCGCCCCTGAAAGCTCCTGCGCGCTCGTCAGGCCGAGCGCCTTGGGCGCCAGGAACCCCTGCCCATCGAAATAGGTCACCGCGGCGAAGTCGAGCCCCAGGCCCGCGTCGCGGCTGAACGACCACGAGGTGTTGCGCGAGAGGATGTCGATCTCGCCCTTCTGCAGGGCGCTGAACCGGTCCTCCGACGAGATAGCGGTGAACTTCACCTTGCTGGCGTCGCCCAGCACGGCGGCCGCCACCGCGCGACAGACGTCCACATCGAACCCGCGCCAGGCGCCGCGGTAGTCCGGATAGGCAAAGCCCGGGAGCCCGGGATTGACCCCGCAGGCCACATAGCCGCGCTTGCGCACCGCGATCAGCACCTTGCTGGGGGTGGCCCGGTAGTGAGCCTCGGCCGGGGTTGCGGTCTTTCCCGGCGGGGCGGCCACCGGCGCGGGCTTGGAGCTGTTGTCGCAGGCGCTCAGTCCCAGCATCACGCCGAGGACCAGGACACTCGCTGCGGCCAGCCGCCGGATCATCGGTGCTCCTCAACGCGGGTAAACTTGCCGGACGCGGCAGCCTTGAAAGAGGGCAACCCACGGGCTCTAAGTGCGCCGGGCACCTTCGCCCGGCAGTGCATGGCTCCGCAACCCGTATGGCTCCCCGAAAATCCAATACGGAACGGCTTGGGGGACCGCCGTCCACGGGAAGCGAGGCCACCCGGCTGATCCGCGCCGGCCAGGCGCCGGAGACGCTGGCCAAGACCGTCGGCCCGCCGATCCAGAAGGGCTCCACGGTCCTGCTGCCCAACGCCGCCAGCCTCTACGACGACGCCAATTATCTGACCTACGGCCGCCAGGGCCTGGCCGCCCAGACCGCCCTGCAGGACGCCCTGGCCGGGCTGGAGAACGCCGCCGGCGTCACGCTCTATCCGTCCGGCGTCGCCGCGCTCTCCGGCGCGCTGCTGGCCGTGCTGAAGACCGGCGACGAGATCCTGGTCACCGACGCGGCCTACAAGCCCACGCGCCGGTTCTGCGACCACGCGCTCAAGCGCTTCGGGGTGAAGACCACCTACTTCGACCCCCGCACCCCGCCCGAGACGCTGCTCGGCGAGGCCGCGCCCGCGACGCGCCTGATCCTCATGGAGTCGCCGGGCTCGCTGTCCTTCGAGATGCAGGACATGGCCCGCGTCGCCGAGCTCGCGAAGCCGCGCGACATCCTCACCGTCGCCGACAACACCTGGGGCGCGGGCTATCTCTACAAGCCGCTCGACCACGGCATCGATATCGCGCTGCAGGCCCTGACCAAATACGTCGGCGGCCACTCCGACACCTTCATGGGCTCGGCCGCGACAGCCGACCCGAAGCTGCTGCGCGCGCTTAACGACGGCGTGCTCCACCTGGGCTGGGCGGTCTCCGGCGACGACGCCTACCAGATGCTCCGCGGTCTGCGGACCATGCCCACGCGGCTGGCCCGCCACGGGACCAGCGGCCTCGAAGTGGCCGCCTGGCTCCGCGACCACCCCATGGTCGGCGAGGTCCTGCACCCCGCCCTGCCCGGCGCCGCCGGCCATGACCTCTGGAAGCGCGACTACATCGGAGCCAGCGGCCTGTTCGGCTTCGTCCTACAGCCGGGCCCGCAAGCCGCCGTCGACGCCTTCCTCGACGAGCTGGACCTGTTCGGCCTGGGCTTCTCCTGGGGCGGTTTCGAGAGCCTGGCCATCGCCTGCGACCACCAGCTCACCAGCCGCAAGCTGCTGCGCAGCTATCCCGGCCCGCTGATCCGCCTGCACATCGGCCTGGAAGACCCCGCCGACCTGATCGCCGACCTGGCCCGCGGTCTCGACGTCTACGCCGCCCGCCGGGGCTGAGCCCGCCATGAGAACCGCCATGACCGCCCCTGACCTCGACGCCTTCATGGCCGAACACGGCCTGGACGAAGGTTTCCGGCGCACCGCCGAGATGGTCTGCGAGCCGCTGGCCGCCCGCGCGCACCGCCGCCGTATCGACCGCAAGCGTCCCGCCGTGATCGGCCTCTGCGGCGCCCAGGGCTCCGGCAAGTCGACGATCGCCGCCTGGGCCAGGCAGCTGCTGGAGGCCCGCGGGGTCCGCACCGTCGCCCTGTCCCTCGACGACTTCTACCTGACCCACGACGCCCGCCAGCGACTGGCCCGCGAGGTCCACCCCCTGCTCGCCGTGCGCGGCCCGCCCGGCACTCACGACGTTGCGCTCTGCGGCGCCGTGATCGACCAGCTGCGCAACGCCGGCAAGGTCGCCCTGCCCCGCTTCGACAAGGCCACCGACAACCGCACCCCACGCGGGACCTGGGAGACGCTGAAGTCGCCCGTCGACGTGGTGATCCTGGAAGGCTGGTGCGTGGGCGCCGTGGCGCAAGGCTCGGCGGCGCTGGCCACGCCGGTCAACGCCCTGGAGCGCGACGAAGACCCCGACGCCATCTGGCGCACCTGGGTCAACAACCAGCTCGACGGCCCCTACCAGTTCCTGTTCGCCCGCCTGCAGGACCTGATCCTGCTGGAAGCCCCCAGCTTCGAGGTCGTGGCCGGCTGGCGCACTGAGCAGGAAGCCAAGCTGCGCCTGCAGGGCGGCGGCGGCATGCCAGACGCCGCCATCGCCCTCTTCGTCGCCCACTACGAGCGCCTGACCCGCTGGATCCTGGCTGAAATGCCCGGCCGCGCCGATTGGGTGATCACTCTGGACGCCGATCGAAAGGTCTACGCGTAGCTCCTGGCGCGCCCGTTCGAACAAAGTTCGAACTGCCCTTGGAAGAAGATTGGGCGGCCATGCCGAAAGGAATGGCGCGCCCGGCAGGACTCGAACCTGCAACCGCTCGCTTAGAAGGCGAGTGCTCTATCCGGTTGAGCTACGGGCGCGTGTCGCGCTGACGCCTAATGGGTCCACGGGACCTTGCGGCCAAAGGCGAAGTTGTCCGCATAGGCCTTGATGATCCGCTTCGTCGGATGCGGGTCGATGAGCTGGAAGGCGATGCCGTGGTGGTCGGCGTAGCGCACAGCTTCTTCCTTCGTCTCAAAGGACAGCCGCACCTGGCTCGACTCGGTGTCGCCGGTCTGGGTCCAGCCCATCAGCGGGTCCTGTCTTCGCGCGTCCTTCGGTTCGAACTCCAGCACCCAGGCCAGCGAGTTGCCCTTGCCGGACTGCATGGCGGTCTTGGACGGACGGAAGATGCGCGCGAGCATGCGTTGGTCCCAGTTGTTTCAGCCGGCGGTGGTCGGGGCGGCAAGATTCGAACTTGCGACCCTCTGCTCCCAAAGCAGATGCGCTACCAGGCTGCGCTACGCCCCGAGAACGCCGGCGGCCCTGCGATATAAGCGTTTTGCCCTTTCGGCAAACCAAACGCGCCGCCTAGGCTTGGCCCCAAATCGGAAAAGCCGAGGAGATGCCGCATGCTGACGCTCTATTTCGCGCCGGGATCCAGCTCCATGGCGCCGCACATCGCGCTCCATGAGATCGGCCAGCCCTTCGAGGCGATCCCGCTCTCCTTCCATCGAGGCGAGAACAAGACGCCCGCCTACCTGGCGCTCAACCCGCTGGGCCAGGTCCCGACCCTGGTAGTCGACGGCCGTCCGCTCACCGAAGTCGCCGGCTGCCTGTTCTACCTGGCCAAGGCCTTCCCCGCCGCACGCCTGCTGCCCGAGGACGCCGAGGGCCAGGCCCACGTCGTCTCCTGGATGAGCTTCATCGCCGCCACCGTCCACCCGGCGCGCCGCCAGGGCCTCGACCACGCCCGGGTGATCTACGCCCAGGCCGACCGTCGCCTGGGCCCTAACGACTGGGCGGTCGGCGGCGGCTGTTCCATCGCCGACATCCACCTCTTCCGGCTGTTCTGGCGGTTCAACAGCTCGCTCAACCCGCCACCAGAGGAATTCCCCAACCTCATGGCCCACCACGCGCGCATGCTGGCTCGGCCCGCCGTCCAGGCGACGCTGCAGGCCGAGGCCGCCGTCGGCTACGAACTGCCGGGCCAGGGCGGGCCGGAGCGCAAGCCTTCCGCCTAGCGCTGGGCTCGACCGCACCTGCGTATGCGTGCAACCTCGGTTACGGGGCGATTGGGGACCAAGGTCGATGAGTGAGACGAACCGGCTTTCGGCCGCGGCGGACGACCGTGCGTTCTTCGGGCATCCGCGGGCGCTGGGCTATCTGGTCGGCGTCGAAGGCTTCTGGATCTTCTCCTACTCGGGCATGCAGTTCCTGCTGACCCTCTACATGACCCAGCGGCTGCTGCTGCCGGGCCATGTGGAGCATGTGCTGGGCTTTGGCCTCTATCGCAGCCTGCTGGAGCATGGCGGGCGCGCCATGAGCGCCCTGGAGATCGCCTCCCAGACCTACGGCCTGGCGACGGGCCTGATCTACGTCCTGCCGATGTTTGGCGGGATCATCGCCGACCGATGGCTGGGCCGCCGGCGGACCCTGACGGTCGGTCTGGTCTTCCTGGTGGCCAGCTTCGCGCTCCTGGCCACGGAGGCCGGCTTCCTCATCGCCATCGGCCTGATGATTGTCGGCGTGGGCCTGGTGAAGCTCACCCTGATCAACCAGATCGGCGACCTTTACGCGCCCAACGACGGCCGCCGCACCCAGGCCTTCGCCTACTACCTGATCGCCGCGAACGTCGGCTCGCTGATCACGCCCCTGGTCAGCGGCACCCTCGCCGAACGGGTTGGCTACCGCTACGGCCTGGCGAGTCTGGCGGTCAGCATGGCGCTCGGGCTGCTGGTCTACCTCGCGGGCCGGCGCGCCATTCCGGCCGACCGGCCGCAGCCGAAAGCCGTCGTTGAGACCGGCCCTTCGCGCCCGCGCTGGGGGGCCCGCGTGGTCGTCGCCCTCCTGCTTTTGCTGGTCGCCGAGGTCCTGACCTATGCGACCTACAACCAGGCCTTCAACATCTTCCCGGTGTGGGCCAAGGCACACGTCGACCTGAACATTTTCGGCTTCGAAATGCCCGTCACCTGGTTCAGCACGCTGGACGGCCTGCTGACCATCGCCGGCGCCCTCGTCACCGTCCGCTTCTGGGCCTGGCAGCGCCGCCGCGGGCGCGAAATGAACGACGCCTCGCGTATCGTCGTGGGCTGCCTGCTGACCGCCGTGGGCTTCCTCTCCCTGGCGCTGGGCGCGGTCGCCTCGGGCGCGGGCAAGACGTCGATGGCGCCGGCGGTCGGCTTCTTCCTGTTCGCCGACCCCGCCATCACCTGGGTCGACACCGTGATCATCGCCGCCATCTCCCGCGCCGCCCCGCGCTCGATCGCCAGCATCATCCTGGGCGTCTACTACCTGGCGATCGCTGTCGGCAGCATCGCCGACGGTTGGCTGGGCGGCTTCTACGAGACCCTGGGGCCCACGGCGTTCTGGCTGACGCACGCCGCCATCATCGGATCGGGCGCGGCCTTCTTCTTCGTCCTGCAACCCTGGCTCACCAAGGCCCTGGCGCCGGCGTCAGAGACCGAAGGGCCCCACGCCGAGCCCGCGCTTGCCTAACGGCTGCGGTTCATCAGCTTGAAGACGCCCGAGCAGCGGATCACGTCGTGGCCGCCGACCCAGGCGCGGCCCTCGGCGAAGGCCACCTCCTTGGTCACCCGCGTGGCCCTGGCTTCGCCGAACACCCATTCGCCGGCGCGGGCCATGTGCAGGAAGTCGATGGAGAGGTGGATAGTCACCCCCGCCCGCCCGGCGCCGCGCCAGACCGCGCCGGCCAGCACCCCGTCCATGAACGCCGACAGCATGCCGCCGTGCACCAGGCCCATGCCGTTGCAGTGGCGGTCGAGCGCGAAGAACGCCTGCTCGGCCATCGGCCCGTCGCCGGCTTTGTGGAAATAGGGCCCGTTGAGCGTTGAGAACCCGCCACGCCCGGTGGCCGGCACATAGCCGTCCGGCGGCGTCGGCTCGGCCTTGGCCCCGCCTTCAGCCCCCGTTTTTTCAGCCACGGGGGGCCGTGAAGATCCGGTGATCCACCTTGTCGCCGGGCAGGATGCCCAGTTCGGCGGCGCGGCCCGCCCGCAGCTCCAGCACGCCGCGGATCGTGCCGCCCGCCGGCACTGGGGTCTCGTCCAGCGCCGGGACATTGCGCGCGATCGACAGCACGTGGCCGTCGGGCGTGATGTAGACGATGTCCAGCGGGATGATCGTGTTGCGCATCCAGAACGCCACGCCGGTCATCGGCGCCTTGAAGTCGAACAACATGCCGCCGAACGCCGGCACCGACTTGCGGCACATCTCGCCGTACTCGCGCGTGCGATCGGTGTTGGCGAACTCCACCATGAACTTCACCGGACCCTTGGCGGTCTCGATGGTCAGCGGCTGCAGCGGCTTCAGCACCGGCTGGCCGACGCAATGCGCCGCGTCCATGCGCGGGATGTCCTGCGCCTGCGCCAAGGGCGCGAGCAACAGCGACGCGGCGAAGCTCAGAAGCAGTGGGTGACGCGCCCGGCTAATCCAGCTCGGAGGATTCAATCTCGGCGACAACAAGGCCTTTGGGTCCCTCGGCGAAACGCACCAGGACGTCATCGCCCGGCTGCAGATCATCCATACCCGATCTGCGCAGGGTTTCGATATGCACGAAGATGTCGCCAGGCTCGCCGTCGCGCACCACGAAGCCGTAGCCCTTGGTGCGGTTGAACCACTTCACCTTCGCCTTCTCCAGCGGTCCGGAGGCGGCCGGCGGGCGGCGCGGCGCTCGGGTCGAGAAGTCGCCGCGCGGGGCGGCGGCGTCGCGGCGGAAACCGTCGGCGCTCGGCCGACGCTCGGCCGGCGGCGGCGCGGCGCTCTCGTCGAGCTCGACCACCTCGGCCACCTGCCAGCCCTTCGGGCGGCGGACCACGTCGCAGGTGATGATCGAGCCTTCCAGGCAATGCTCACGCCCTGACGAGCGCAGGCTGGTGACGTGCAGCAGGACGTCCTTCAGATCGGTCTGGCTCGGATCGTCGGGGATGATGAAGCCATAGCCCTTGCCCGCGTCGAACCACTTGACGCGGCCGCTGATCCGCACGGCTTCCGCCGTGGAATCCGCTTCCTCAAATTCGTAACCAGCCATCTGCCCCTCGGCCCGTTACTCTCCCGCTCCCGTCTGCGGGTAAGGCCTACTATAACACTGTTCTGGTAAAGCTACTCACGTCAACGCAGAATTATGCACGCCTGAGGGGAATCGGCACATGCGGCCCGCCCCTTCATTTGCCGTGCTCCGACCTGCGAGCGGTCTCAACTTCGCCTATCCCGCGAATTCCGGCCGACGCCAAGTCGTCAGCGCTCCGGCGTCCGGCGATGACTGTTGAGCCCAAGTGACCTCTGCTCGGCGATGCCATAAACGGCGGCGCGGCCCGGGGCGTCATCAATTTGTCGAGGATGGCCGTTGCGGCGCCGCGGCGAATTCGTCGGCTGCGGCCTGGCAGTCCCTAGGGGAGTCGAACCCCTCTTTTCAGGTTGAAAACCTGACGTCCTAACCGATAGACGAAGGGACCGCGTGGCGCGAAGTCGCGCTCTATATCCGCCTTCCCTGAGGGGTGCAAGACCGGGGGCCGGCGCTTAGGCCCTGCGCGGGTCGGCGACGTCCTCGATCTCGAATTCCACGCCTTGCCGGCCCTGCCAGTCGTCGGGTTTCAGCTTGCCCGCCACATGGATCGCGCCGCCCTCGGCCATCAGCCGTTTGCCGGCCTCCGTGCCCTCCACGCGCCAGGCCACGGCCTTCAGCCGCCCGCCCGACCCATCGGTCAGGGTCACGCGCACGTGGCCGCCGCGCAGTGGCATCGGCCGTTCCACGCGCACGTCGGCCAGCGCGAACAGCGGCTCGACGTTGCCCGGCCCGAACGGCGCCATCCGCTGGAAGTCCTGCCACAGCGCCCGGTCGGCGCCGCGGGTCGCCACCAGGGCGTCGATCTCCAGGCAGTCGTCAGCCGCGGCCACCAGGCTCTCTGCCGCCAGCCGCTCGCACAGGAAGGCCCGCAGTTCGGGGATCGTATCCGGCCGCACCGACAGCCCCGCCGCCATGGCGTGGCCGCCGCCGGCCAGCAGCAGCCCCTCGTCGAACGCCGCCTGCACCGCGCGGCCCAGGTTCACCCCGGGCTGCGAGCGCCCGGAGCCCTTGCCGATATTGGCCGCCCGGTCGACGCCCACCACCACGCAGGGCTTGCGGTACTTCTCGCGCAGCCGCCCGGCCACGATCCCGATCACCCCGGGATGCCAGTCATCGGCCGCCACCAGCAGCATCGGCGCGTCCGGCGCGTTGCTCTCGGTCTCGATGTGGGCGATCGCGGCCTCGGTGACCTCGCGCTCCACCTCCTTGCGGGACCCATTCAGCGCATCCAGCTCCTCGGCCAGCGCCCGCGCCTCGTCCGGATCGTCCGTGGACAGCAGCCGCGCGCCCAGGTCCGCTCGGCCGATCCGCCCGCCGGCGTTGATTCGCGGCCCCAGGATGAAGCCCGCGGTGAACACCGAGGCCGCCCCTTGCGCGCCGGCCACGTCCATCAGCGCCTTCAGGCCCGGATTGCGCCAGGCCGACATCACCTTCAGCCCCTGGGCCGTCAGCGCCCGATTGAAGCCGCGAAGTTCGGTCACGTCGCAGATCGCGCCCATGGCCGCCAGGTCCAGCGCCTGGCGCAGGTCCGGCTCGGTCCGGCCGGCTTGAGTAGGGTCCCCGAACAGTCCCCGCTTGCGCGCCTCGCGGTTCAGCGCCGCCGTCAGAACGAACGTCACGCCGGCCGCCGCCAGATGCCCCTGCCCCGAGACGTCATCCGGCCGGTTGGGGTTCACCAGGGCCGCGACGTGGGCGATCTCCTCGCCGCGCATCAGGTGGTGGTCGATCACCACCACCTCCAGCCCGATCTCCGCGGCGCAGGCGAGCGCGTCGTGCGCCGCGGCCCCGCAGTCCACGGTGATCACCAGCTCAGCGCCCTCAGCCTTCAGCCGCTTGAACGCCGCCGGCGAAGGGCCGTAGCCCTCCAGAATCCGGTCCGGCACATAGATCGGCAGGTCCGCACCCATGGCCCGGAACCAGCGGACCAGCTGGGCCGCCGAGGACGCGCCATCCACGTCATAGTCGGCGAACACGACCATCGGTCGCTTCCGCTCGAGTCCGTCCACCAGGATCTCGGCCGCGCGGTCCATATCGGCGAACGATGACGGATCGGGGAACAGCGCCTTCAGCGTGGGGTTCAGGTAGTCGCCCGCCTGCTCGGCCAGCACGCCCCGCGCCGCGAGCGCCCGGGCCAGCGGCTCCGAAAGGCCGAAACTCAGCTGATGGCGCCGCACCAGATCCGGATCGGCCGCACGCTCACGCCATGCTCGCCCGCTGAGCGACCGCGTCACGCCGAGATAGCCTAGATGCGCGCTTCCGTCCGGCAACCGCCGCTCCTCATTCCCGCCGCCCGACTATCGACCTGCCGACCACGAGTCGCCAGCGGCCAGCCTGATTTGCGCACAGCCTTGCGTCACAAACGGACGTACGCCACGCGTTAAACGCGTTGCGTCCCGCGCACGCATCGGGAACAACCAAGCGGCGGAGCCCTTATGGATTGACGATGAGCGATCTGAAGGCGCCTCCCATCCCCCTGCCCGCCGATGAGCGCTACCGCCTGCTGGTCGAGGCGATCACCGATTACGCGATCTACATGCTGGACCGGGACGGCCGGATCACCAGCTGGAACCCGGGCGCGCAACGCTTCAAGGGCTACACGTCGGACGAGATCATCGGCGAGCACTTTTCCCGGTTCTACACGCCGCAGGAACGTGAAGCGGGCGTGCCCCAGGCGGCGCTGAGGACGGCGACAGAAGAGGGGCGGTTCGAAGCCGAGGGCTGGCGGGTCCGCAAGGATGGGACGCGCTTCTGGGCCCACGTCGTCATCGATCCGATCCGCACGCCGTCCGGAGACTTGTTGGGGTTCGCCAAGATCACCCGCGACCTGACGGAGCGCAGGGCGGCGGAAGAGTCCCTGCGGCTCAGCGAGGAGAGCTTCCGGCTGCTGGTTCAGGGGGTCACCGACTATGCGGTCTATATGCTGGACCCTCAGGGCCGGGTGACCAACTGGAACGCCGGCGCCCAGCGGATCAAGGGCTATGCGCCGGACGAGGTGATCGGCGAGCACTTCTCGCGGTTCTACACCGAGGAGGACCGCGCAGCGGGCGAACCCGCCCGCGCGCTCAGAGTCGCGACCGAGGAGGGACGGTTCGAGAAGGAGGGCGTCCGGGTCCGCAAGGATGGAACGCGCTTCTGGGCCCACGTGATCATCGACCCGATCCGCAGCGCCTCCGGCGACCTCCTCGGCTTCGCCAAGATCACCCGCGACATCACCGAGCGCCGCGAGGCGCAGGAGGCTCTCGAAAACGCCCGCGAGGCGCTGTTTCAATCCCAGAAACTGGAGGCGATCGGCCAACTCACCGGCGGCGTCGCCCACGACTTCAACAACCTCCTGATGGCGATCCTCGGCAGCCTGGAGCTCGTCCGCAAACGCCTGCCGCACGACACGAAGGTCACGCCCCTCATCGACAACGCCGTGATGGCCGCCGAGCGCGGCGCCGCGCTGACCCAGCGGATGCTGGCCTTCGCCCGCAAGCAGGAACTGGCGATGCGGAACGTCGACCTGCCGTCCCTGGTCCGCGGTCTGTCGGAGCTTCTGCGCGGATCGCTCGGGCCGTCGATCACCCTGGAGATGCGGTTCCCCGCGGGTCTGCCGCCCATTCACACCGACCCAGGGCAGCTGGAAAGCGCGGTGATCAACCTCGCCGTCAACGCCAGGGACGCCATGCCCGGCGGCGGAACGATCTCCATCTCGGCGACGGCCGAGGTGTTGCCGGAGGGTTCGAGCCTTGGCCTTCCGGCCGGCGACTACGTGCGCCTGGCGGTCACCGATACCGGCGAGGGCATGGGCGCCGGCACCTTGGCACGCGCCGCCGAACCGTTCTTCACCACCAAGGGGATCGGCAAGGGCACCGGACTTGGCCTGTCGATGGCCCACGGCCTGGCCGAGCAATCCGGCGGCCGGCTGAAGATCGAGAGCACACCCGGGCGCGGCACGACCGTGGCGTTCTGGTTTCCGCAGGCCACGGCGGGTGACGAAGTCCAGATCTTCACGGGCGCCGCTCTCGAAAACACCATCGAGCCGACGCCGCAGCTGGTCATCCTGGCGGTGGACGACGACACGCTCGTGCGCCTGAACATGGTCGCCATGCTGGAGGACCTCGGCCACCGCGTGTTCCCAGCCTCGAGCGCCAGCGAGGCGATGGCGATCCTGCGCGCCGAGCGCATCGACCTGGTGATCACCGACTATGCCATGCCCCAGATCACCGGCTTGCAGCTGGCGGCCCGGATCAAGGTTGAGGCGCCCGATCTGCCGGTGATCCTGGCGACCGGCTACGCCGAGCTGGGCGTCGGGGAAGAGACGGACCTGCCCCGCCTCGCCAAGCCGTTCTTCCAGCGCGATCTCGCCAACGCCATCCGCCGCGCCATGGCGTTGGAATAGCGGTCTATCGTCTTCTGCAAGACGGCCGCGATTGACGCCGGCGCACGCGCCACGTCTCCTCGGCGGATGTCGGGGTTCATCTCGCGCCGTCAGGCGCTCGCGCGGTCCGCCGGAGCGTGGCTTCTCGCCTCGGCCTCCCCGGCGCTCGCCGCGCGCAAGGCGCCCGGCGCCGCCTCGGCACGCGCCGCGCTGACCCGCCTCTTCGGCCCTCGCGCCCGCGACATCGCCCTGTCGTTGGAGCCTTCCCCCCAGGCGGGATCACGGCCCTGGTATGCCGTCGGGGCCCGCCACGGAAAGCTCGCCGTGCGCGCCGACTCGCCCGTGGCCCTGGTGCGCGGCGCCTACGCCGCCCTGCGCGACGGCGGCTACGCCCACGTGAGCTGGGAGGGCGACCGAGTCGCCTTGCCGGCCACCCTGCCCGACGCCGCCGCCCGGCGCGTGGAAAGCCCCTTCGCCCACCGCGCCTACCTCAACACCTGCACCTTCGGCTACACGACGCCCTGGTGGGGCTGGCCGCGCTGGTCGCGCGAAATCGACTGGATGGCCGCCCACGGCATCGACATGCCGCTGGCCATGGAGGGCCAGGAGTTCGTCTGGCGGGCCCTTTGGCGGGAGGGCGGCCTCACCGAAGCCGAACTGGCCGACTACTTCTCCGGGCCGGCCTTCACGCCCTGGCAGCGGATGGGCAACCTGGAGGGCTACCGCGCGCCGCTTCCCGCCGCCTGGATCGACAAGAAGCGGGACCTGCAGCGCCAGATACTGGCCCGCATGCGCGAGCTCGGCATGAACCCGATCCTGCCGGCCTTCGGCGGCTACGTGCCCAAGGCCTTCGCGCTGAAGCACCCCAAGGGCCGGATCTACAAGATGCGCGCCGGCCCGGGCTTCCACGAGACTTACTGGCTCGACCCCGGCGATCCGCTGTTCGCCGAGCTTGCCGGCCGGTTCCTGGCGCTCTACGCGCAGACCTACGGCGCCGGGACCTACTACCTGGCCGACTCGTTCAACGAGATGACGCCGCCCATCGCCTCCGACGGCTCCGACGCCGGCGGCGCCTTCAACGACGCCGCGGCCGCCTCCGCCGCCGCCAAGACCGTCGATCCGGCGTTGAAGGCCACGCGTCTCGCGGCCTACGGCAAGGCGATCCATGCCGCCTTCGCCGCGACCCAGCCGGACGCCATCTGGGTGATGCAGGGCTGGCTGTTCGGCGCCGACCAGGGGTTCTGGACCGCCGACGCCATCGCCGCCTACCTCAGCGAAATCCCCGACGACAAGCTGATGATCCTCGACATCGGCAACGACCGCTATCCGGACATCTGGCGCAAGGCCAAGGGTTTCGGCGGCAAGCGCTGGATCTACGGCTACGTCCACAACTACGGCGCCAGCAATCCGGTCTACGGCGACCTCGGCTACTACCGGTCCGACCTCACCGCGCTCACGGCCAGTCCCGACACTAGGGCCCTCGCCGGCTTCGGCCTGTTCCCCGAAGGCCTGAACAACAATTCCATCGTCTACGAGGCAGCCTACGACCTCGCCTGGAACGCCGGCGGCGCCTCCCAGGACGCCTGGCTCGCCACCTACGCCCGGTCCCGCTACGGCCGCACGACGCCGGAGCTCGAGGCCGCACTCGGCCAGCTCGTGGAGGCGGCCTACGCCACCCGCTACTGGACGCCGCGCTGGTGGAACAACAAGGCCGGCGCCTATCTGTTCTGCAAGCGGCCCACCGGCGCGATCGTCACCTTCGAGGGCCACCCCGGCGACCGCGCCAAGCTCGGCGCCGCCGTCCGCGAGCTGACCCGCCTGGCGCCGCGGTTCGCCGACCAGCCGCTGTTCATCATCGACCTCGTCGACGCCGCCCGCCATCTGGTCAGCGAGGAGATCGACCTGCTGCTGATCCAGGCCGTCGTGGCCTACAGCCGTCGCCCGGTCACCGCCCCCGCCGGCGACCGCGATCGCCGCAAGATCGAGGACCTCGCCCTGGCGCTCGACGCCCTGATGGGCGTTCGCGCCGAGACGCTCGCAACCTGGATCGACGACGCGCGGGCCTACGCCGACAATCCCGCCGACGCGCGCGCCTACGTCGCGAACGCCAAGGCTCAGGTCACCGTCTGGGGCGGCCAGGGCAACCTCAACGACTATGCGTCCAAGGCCTGGCAGGGCCTCTACCGCGACTTCTACCTGCCCCGCTGGACGCAGTTCCTGGACGCGTTGGCCGCGCCACGCACCGGCGCCTTCGACGAAACCCCTGTGGTCCGCGACATCACCGCCTGGGAACAGGCCTGGGTCGAGGCCGACACCGCGTACATCCGCACCCGCCCTGCCGATCCGATCGCGTCAGTCCGCGCCCTGCTCGCCCGCCTGGAGCAGCCGTGAGCACGCCGTCCACCCCCACGCGCGACCTGTCGCTGGACGTGTTCCGCGGCCTGGCCGTCGCCCTGATGATCGTCGTCAACACCCCCGGCCCCGGCGCGCATCCCTATCGCTGGCTGATCCACGCCAAATGGTTCGGCTTCACCGCCGCCGACTGGGTCTTCCCCTCGTTCCTGTTCGCCATGGGCTGCGGCATGGCCTTCGCCTTCCAGAAACCGACCTCGCACGGCGCCTTCGCCGTCAAGGTCCTGCGCCGCACGGCCCTGATCTTCCTCTTCGGCTTCCTGATGTACTGGTACCCGTTCGTGCATCACACCGACGCCGGATGGATCGCCAACCCGTTCGCAGACACCCGCGTCATGGGCGTCCTGCAGCGGATCGCGCTCTGCTACGCGATCGCCGCCTTCGCCGTCCGTTACCTCAGCCCCCGCCGGCTGGTCAGCCTCAGTGTTCTGCTGCTCGCGGGCTACTGGGCGATCCTGCTGGCCTATGGCGATCCCGCCGATCCGCTCTCCAAGCTCGGCAACGCCGGGACCCGCCTCGACCTGATGGTCTTCGGCCAGGCCCACCTCTACCGCCGCGACGGCGGCTTTGACCCGGAAGGCCTGCTGGGAACCCTGCCGGCCACCGTCAACGTCATCGCCGGCTACCTGGCCGCCCGCTACCTGACCCAGGCCCCCGATCGCCGTCGCGCCGCCCTGCTCATGGCGCTCGCCGGGGTCATCCTGACCTGCGGGGCGGTGGCCCTGAACCCGGCCTTCCCCATCGCCAAGAAGCTCTGGACGAGCAGCTTCGTCCTGCTCACCGTCGGCCTCGATTTGGTCCTGCTGGCCGCCCTGGCCGCCGTGTTGAAAGGCCGCCCGCCGAACCCAGCCACCCGGGTCTTCCAGGTGTTCGGCCAAAATCCGCTGGTGATCTATCTCTTCTCCGAGCTCTTCGTGACCACGCTGCGCCAGTTCGAGGTCGCGCCCGGCGTCGATCCCTACGACTGGGTCGGCCTCCAGTTCCAGGCCGTGGCGCCCGGCGCATTGGGTTCGCTGCTCTGCGCCATCGCCTACACCGGCGTCTGCTGGCTGCTCGGCTGGCTGATGGACCGCCGCGGGCTTGTGGTGAGACTGTGAAAGGATGACCCCCATGCCGACCCGCCGCGCGCTCCTGGGAACGACCCTGGCCGCCGCCTTGCCGTTGGGCGCCTTCGCCGCAGAGCCGTCCGCGCCGCGCGCGCCGCTGCTCACCGTCTCGCGCACCGAGGAAGGCCAGAGCGTCATCTACGACGCCTACACGTGGCGCCGCCGGGAGCTCACCAAGCGCCTGCCGCTGAACGAGCCCTGGCCGGGCGAGGGCCAGATGGCCGCCCAGTTCGCCCGCTTCGGCCTCGACAAGGCGCCCGTCCCGGCGGCCCTGCCGGTGCCGTCGCAGATCCTGCCCGGCCTCTATCTGGTGAACAGCGTCCCCAACCTGACCTACCTGATCGACGCCGGCCCCGAGGGCCTGATCATGATCGACCCCGGCCTGGAGTCGAACGTCGACGCGATCCTGAAGGCGGTCGACGGCCTGGGCTTCAAGCGCAGCGCCATCCGCTGGGTGATCAACACCCACGCCCACTTCGACCACGCCATGGCCGACGCCCACTTCCAGAAGCTGGGGGCCAATATCCTGATCGGCCGGGCCGACGCGCCCGCGGTCGAGAAAGCCACCGCGGTCACCGCCAAGGCCGCCCTGGGGCCGGCGGTGGCGGCCGCCTATCCCACCGCCAAGGTCGACTGGCCGGTGGACGACGGCGAGGAGCTGAAGCTGGGCGACAAGACCCTGGTCGCCATCGCCACGCCCGGCCATACGCCGGGGTCGACCTGCTACCTGCTCAATCTGGACGGCAAGAACCTGCTGTTCGGCGGCGACACCATCCTGTTCGACTACCGGCTGGGCGCCCAGGCCGCGGTGACCGCCGACAACGTCGCCTACCTGGCCTCGCTCAAAAAACTATCAAGCTTCTTCACCGTCTTCGGGACGCGCACCCGCTGGGACGTGCTCGTGCCCGGCCACGGGACGATCGTGCTCGACCGCGCCTTTTCCGACGTGACCAAGGGCGTCCACCAGGTGCAGTGGGACGTCGCCAACGGCGAGGAGGTCAAAGCCCTGCCGTTCAGCGAGGACGGCTACCGCAAGATCATGTTCGGACGACCCTGAGGCGGGGTCAGACCGGCCGCTTCATCCGCACTTCGCGCACCGTGCGCGTGGACGAGTTCATCACCAGGGTGTGGGTGTGGACGAAGCCGCCCTCCACCTTCACCCCGTCCAGCAGGGCGCCGTTGGTGACGCCGGTCGCCGCGAAGATCGCGTCGGCCCGGACCATCTCGTGCAGGTCGTACTTCTTGTCGAGATCCGTGATGCCTACCCGGGCGGCACGAGCTTTCTCGTCGGCGTTGCGGAACACCAGCCGGCCCTGGAACTGCCCGCCGACGCACTTCAGCGCCGCGCAGGCCAGCACGCCTTCCGGCGCCCCGCCCGAGCCCACGTACATGTCCACGCCCGTGGACGGATCGGCGGTGTTCATCACGCCCGCCACATCGCCGTCGGTGATAAGATAGACCCGCGCGCCCACGGCCCGCAGGTCCGCGATGATGTCCGCATGCCGCGGCCGGTCCAGCACGCAGACCGTGATCTCGTCGGGCTTCACGCCCTTGGCCTTGGCCAGCGCCTTGACGTTCTCGGACGGCGACTTGTCGAGATCGATGACGCCCGCCGGATAGCCCGGCCCGCAGGCGATCTTGTCCATGTAGGTGTCGGGCGCGTTCAGCATGGTGCCCTTGGGCGCCCAGGCCATCACCGCCAGCGCGTTGGCCATGGCCTTGGCGGTCAGCGTCGTGCCCTCCAGCGGGTCGAGCGCGATGTCGATCTTGTGCTTGCCACCCTTGCCGACCTTCTCGCCGATGTAGAGCATCGGCGCCTCGTCGCGCTCGCCCTCGCCGATGACGATCTCGCCGTCGATGTCGAGGTCGTTGAGCGCCGTGCGCATGGCGTCGACGGCGGCCTGATCGGCCTCTTTCTCGTCGCCCAGGCCGACCTGTTTCCAGGCGGCGATGGCGGCGATCTCGGTGACGCGGACCGCGTCCAGCACCAGGCTGCGATCCAGGATTTCGGAACTCATGTCGCTCAGCGTCTCCGGCCTATTCTTGTTCTGCGAGTCTTAAATGCGCGCGATGCGTAGCAGCCTGGGGCGGTCCAGCACAGCCGGGAGCGCCGCAATGCGCTCGATAGCCGCCGTCAGCACGGATTCCGCCACCGCGTGCGTGGTCAGCACAATCGGTACGCCATCGGCCTTCTCCACCGGCTTCTGCAGGAAGCTCTCGATGGACACGCCGGCGTCGCCCAGGGTCTCGGTGACCGCGGCGATCACCCCGGGCTCGTCCTTCACCGACAGGCGCAGATAGGCGCGGCCCAGGCTCTTGGACGGATCGACCGGGGTGAAGGGCGTAAGCTCCGCCGCCGGGCGCTGGAACACCGGCCGCACCGCGCCGGTCATCACGTCGGCGATGTCGGCGGCGACCGCCGCGGCGGTCGGGCCGGAGCCCGCGCCAGGGCCCTGGATGAAAATCCGCCCGACGCGCGCGCCCTCGATGAAGAGCGCATTCAACGCCCCGCCGGCCTGAGCCAGCGGATGGGCCAGCGGCGCCAGCGACGGATGCACCCGCACCAGCACGCCGTCCGGCGAGCGGTCGGCCGAGGCCACCAGCTTGATCCGATAGCCCAGGTCGCGGGCCAGCTGGATATCCAGCAGGTCGACGCCCTCGATGCCCTCGATCTCGGCGGCGGCGTAGTTGGGGGCGCAGCCGAAGGCCAGGGCCGCCAGGATGGAGATCTTGTGCGCCGCGTCGAAGCCGCCCACGTCCATGGTCGGGTCGGCCTCGGCGTAGCCCAGCCTTTGCGCCTCACCCAGCACCTCGGCGAACGAGCGCCCCGTCGCCTCCATCTCGGTCAGGATGTAGTTGCAGGTGCCGTTCAGGATGCCGGCGATCGAGCGGATGTCGTCGCCCACCAGCGATTCCCGCACGATCTTCACCGCCGGAACCCCGCCCATCACCGCCGCTTCGAACAGCAGCGGGACGCCCTTGGCCTCGGCCAGCGCCGCCAGTTCCGCGCCGTGCTCGGCGATCAGCGCCTTGTTGGCCGTGACCACCGGCTTGCCGGCCGACAAAGCCGCCTCGACCGCCGCCTTGGCCGGGCCGTCGGAGCCGCCGATCAGCTCGACGAAGATGTCGGTCTCGCCGGAGGTCGCCAGCGCCACCGGATCGTCGAACCAGGGCAGGTTCGAGATGTCGAACGGCCGCGGCCGCGACTTCGACCGCGCCGAGACCCCGGTGACGGTCGCCAGGCCGCCCGCCGGCGCGAAGTCCGGACGCTCGCCCAGGAAGCTCAGCAGGCCGGCGCCCACCGTGCCCAGGCCCGCGACGCCCAGCCGCCAGGTTTTCTGCCCGGCCATTACTGGGCCGCCAAGGCGTTATGGGCTCGCCCAAGGATGTCGTCGGCGTTGGCCAGGAACTTCTTCACGTTGCGGGCCGCCTGGCGGATGCGGTGCTCGTTCTCCACCAGGCCCACGCGCACGAAACCCTCGCCGTATTCGCCGAAGCCCACGCCCGGCGCCACGGCCACCCCGGCCTCCTCGATCAGCAGCTTGGAGAACAGCAGACTGCCGGCTTCCTTGAACTGCTCGGGCACCGGCGCCCAGGCGAACATCGAGGCGGAGGGCGCGGGAATATCCCACCCGGCCCGCTTCATGGTCTCCACCAGCACGTCGCGGCGCGACTTGTAGATCGCCCGGATCTCGTCGACGCAGTCCTGCGGCCCGTTCAGCGCCGCGGCCGCCGCCACCTGGATCGGCGTATAGGCCCCGTAGTCGAGGTAGGACTTCACCCGCGCCAGCGCCGAGCAGATCCGCTCGTTGCCGACCACCATGCCGACCCGCCAGCCAGCCATGGCGTAGGTCTTGCTGAGCGAATTGACCTCCACGGCGATGTCCTTGGCCCCGTCGATCTGCAGCACCGAAGGCGGCGGGTTGTCGTCGAAATAGATCTCCGAATAGGCGATGTCGGAGATCACCAGCATGTCGTGCTTCTTCGCCAGGCTGATGGCGTCGCGGTAGAAGTCGAGGTCCACGCACTGCGCGGTCGGATTGGACGGATAGCTGAGGATCAGCACGGTGGGCGGCGGCGCGGAGTGCTTCACCGCACGGCTGACGCCGGCCAGGTAGTCCTCGGGCGACAGCGCCGGCACGTGGCGGATCACCCCGCCGGCCATGATGAAGCCGTAGGCATGGATCGGATAGGCCGGGTTCGGGCAGACGATCACGTCGCCGGGCGCGGTCAGCGCCTGGGCGAGGTTCGCGAAGCCTTCCTTGGACCCCAGGGTGGCAATCACCTCGGTGTCGGGGTCAAGCTTCACGCCGAAGCGGCGGGCGTAGTACCCCGCCATGGCCCGGCGGAGGCCCACGATGCCCTTGGAGGCCGAATAGCGCCCGGACTTCGGGTCGCGGGCGGTCTCGATCATCTTGTCGACGATGTGCTTGGGGGTCGGCATGTCGGGATTGCCCATGCCGAAGTCGATGATGTCCGTACCCTGGGCGCGCAGGCGCGCCTTGATGCGGTTGACCTCCTCGAGGACGTAGGGCGGGAGGCGGCGGATGCGGTGGAAATCGGGGGTCATGTGAAGGGTCTTGCGCCGCGAAGTGCCCGGGTGCGGCTTTCATCGGAGGTGAGGTCGGGCATTGGATAGTCTCCGGGCCGGAGGCAGCCAAGCCATGGATCGATGAATTTTCTGCCTCCGCGGGGCCCTAGTGCTTGGCCGGCGGAGGCGGTGTAGCTCGCTTGCGCAGCGCCGCGGCGAACGCCTCGGTGTCGGCCGCGGCGCCGGCGGGCAGGTCGGGGCCGACCGCGGCGCGGGCCTCGGCGGCGTAGGTCTCGGTGTTCTTCTGCAGCGACCAGGTGTCGTCGGCCGTCGCCCGTTCCAGGTCGGCGGCGGCCTTGTCGATCTGGGCGGCGGCGATGCCGTACTGCTTGTGCGGCCGCACGTCCTTGGGGACAGGCGGCACGGCGGCGAAGGTCGGATAGGCCGCGTCGGCGCGGACCAGCTTCGGCACTTCCTTGGCGATCGGCGAGCGCGGATCGACCGTGGCGTCCTCGAACGGATTGCCCACGCAGCCGCCCAGCAGCGCGCACACGGCCATGCTCAAACTGGCGCAGACCATCAGCTTTGCAACTGTATGGCTTTGACGGGTCTTCACAAAAAGGCTCACGCGCGCATTCATGTAATGTCCGGTCTTATGCGATGATCGGCCAAGACGAAAGGGCGCGCGCGTATTGAGCGGCCCCTATGGCCCTGGGAAGGACCGACCGATGCGCGAGCAGACCTCGCCGACCAAGGCCGCCAAGAAGAAGTCCGCCAAGGGCTCGAAGGGCGATGGCAAGGCCCCCGGTAAGGCCAAGGGGGGCAAGAAGAAGGCCGCCAAGGCGGCCGGCAAGAGCGCGGCAGCGCCCCCGAAGAAGGTCGCAAAGCCGGCGCCGAAAGCCGCTCCGAAGACGGCCCTGAAAGCGGCGCCCAAGCCCGCCCCCAAGGCTGCGCCGCAGCCGCAGGCCTCCGCCGCGCAGCCGACGCCCGCGCCGGCCGCCCCCTGGCCGGCGCCCAACCTCGACATCGCCGCCCTGACCGCCGACCAGCGCGCCCAGGTCGAGAAGCTGTCCGCCAACCTCGCCCGCGCCGCCCTGACCGCCCAGGGCGCCATCGCCGAGATGGCGCTGCGCCAGGCCGAGCGCCCCGCCGCCCTCTCGCCCGACCCGTTCCACGTGGCCCCGGCGCTCACCGAAGTGATGGGCCGTCTCGCCGCCCAGCCGGACCGCCTGATGCGCGCCCAGGGCGACCTCTTCGCCCGCTACCTCGACCTGTGGCAGCAGACCGCCAAGCGCGCCCAGGGCGAGGCGACCGCCCCCGTCGCCCAGCCCGCCAAGGGCGACAAGCGCTTCGCCGACCCCGACTGGGCCGAAAACCCGGTCTTCGACGTGATCAAGCAGTCCTATCTGCTGACTGCGAACTGGATGAACGCCCTGGTGGCCGAGGTCGACGACGTCGACCCGATGGTCAAGCGCCGCGTCGAGTTCTTCATGAAGATGCTCACCGACGCCTTCTCGCCGTCGAACTTCCTGGCCTCCAATCCCGCGGCCCTGCGCGAAGTGATGGCCACCGGCGGCGAGAGCCTGGTCCGGGGCATGGAGAACTTCGCCGCCGACCTGGAGCGGGGCGGCGGCCAGCTGTCGATCGCCCAGACCGACTACGAGATGTTCAAGATCGGCGAGAACGTCGCGACCGCGCCCGGCAAGGTCGTGTTCCGCAACGAAATCATCGAGCTACTGCAGTTTTCTCCCACGACGGAGAGCGTCTGCGAGATCCCGCTGGTGATCTTCCCGCCGTGGATCAACAAGTTCTACATCCTGGATCTGCGCCCCGAGAATTCGATGATCCGCTGGCTTTCGAGCCAGGGCATCACGGTCTTCGTGGCCTCCTGGGTGAACCCCACGCCCGAGCTCGCCGACCGCACCTTCGAGGACTACATGCGCGAAGGCATCTACGCCGGCACGCAGGCGGCCATGGAGCAGTGCGGCGTCGATCGCGTGAACACCGTCGGCTACTGCATCGGCGGCACCCTGCTCTCCTCCACCCTCGCCCACATGGCCGCGAAGAACGACAAGCGGATCGCGTCGGCCACCTTCTTCGCCGCCCAGCAGGACTTCTCCGAGGCCGGCGACCTGCTGCTGTTCACCAATGAGGAGTGGCTGAAGGACCTCGAGAAGAAGATGGACGAGGGCGGCGGCGTGCTCTCCGGCCAGACCATGGCCGACACCTTCAACGCCTTGCGCGCCAACGACCTGATCTGGTCGTTCTTCGTGTCCAACTACCTGATGGGCAAGGAGCCCAAGCCCTTCGACCTGCTGTTCTGGAACTCCGACCAGACCCGCATGCCCAGGACCCTTCACCTCTACTACCTGCGCAAGTTCTACGGCGAGAATGCGCTCGCGAAGGGCGACCTGGTCCTCGACAACGTCCGCCTGGACCTGGCCACCGTGAAGACCCCGATCTACGTCCAGTCGTCGAAGGAAGACCACATCGCGCCCGCCCGCTCGGTCTACAAGGGCGCCAAGCTGTTCGGCGGCCCGGTCAACTTCACCATGGCGGGCTCCGGCCACATCGCCGGCGTGATCAACGCCCCCGTGGCGCACAAGTACCAGCACTGGACCAACCCCAGCCTGCCCGCGACGCTCGAGGAATGGCAGGCCGGCGCGTCCGAGACCGCCGGCTCCTGGTGGCCCCACTGGATCGGCTGGCTCAAGTCCCACTCCGGCGGCCAGGTCCCCGCCCGCGACCCCGCCAAGGGCAAGTTCAAGCCGCTGGGCGACGCGCCCGGTGAGTACGTGAAGGTGCGGAGCTGACCGAATGCGGAGGCTGATCGCAGCCGCGGGCGCACTCCTGGTCCTGACCACACAATCGGCTCACGCGCAGAAGCGACCCGAGCTCAACGGACCGACCCAGTCCGAGATCAACGACCAGGCCGGCCAGCGCTTCGACATCGCGGACAAACAGCTGAACGCGGCCTATGCGAAGCTCATGGCCACGACCTCGCCGGAAGGGCGTGAACGCCTACGCGCCGCGCAGCGGGCCTGGGTCGCGTTCCGCGATCTCGACTGCGAGGCCCGCGCCGGATCGCGAGGCGGATCCTTTCACCCTGCCGCCGTCTTGCTCTGCCGCGAAGCCGTGACTGATGAACGGACCCGCACGTTGAAGGACGAGCTTGCGTGCGAGGAGGGCGACCTGGGCTGCGGCGGGATCAGCAAGCCCTAGCCGGCCCGCTCCGCCTTGCCCGTCAGGAACGCTCGGATCTGCGGGCCGGTCAGGCTCCCCGGCGTCATCGGACTGGGCTGATCCTTGGCGAGGCGTTCGGCGAACGCATCCAGGAAGCGCTCAGGTTCGCTGGCGGGCAGCGTTGAGATCACCCGCGGCTCATAACGCCACCATGCGGCCTCGAGGAACCGTGCGATCAGCGGCTCTGGGAAGCGGTATCTGAGGATGCGCGCCGGCTGACCGACGACGATGGCGTAGGGCGGCACATCCTTCAGCACCAGCGCCCGGGCGCCGATGATGGCGCCGTCGCCGATCGTGACGCCCTGGCCCAGCATCGCCTCTTCGCCGATCCACACGTCATTCCCGATCGTGACCGGACCCATGTTCGACGCAAACGCGCTGACCGGCTCATTCCAGCCCCCGGCCGCCCTGTAGCTTCGCGTCGCGGGGTGGGCGTCCAGATCGTAGAAGACGTCGGAGGTGCCGGCCCAGGTGGTCGGGTGATTTCCGCCCATCCAGGAGATGCTGTGGGCCAGGGAACAGTATCGGCCGATACTGGCCTGCATGTAGAGGTTGGAATGGCTGTAGGAAAACGCGCCGAAGGCTCGCGGCAGGGTCGGGCCGCCGTAGATCTGCGAATAGGGCTCGATGGCCGCCTCGGGGTGAAACCAGAAAACCTCCCCGCTCTTCCACCGGGGCGACCCATCCTTCGACAGGAATATCCGTCGATCGGCCAGCAGCTGCAGCAGGCCGTCCGTGATGCGCGCGGCCGTCATGACCCACCCCCTGCCAACTACTCCGGCGACTGCGGCCGGGGTCGGTACCAGGCCAGCTGTTCGCTGGTGGCCAGCAGCTTGCCATCGCGGCTCCAGTAGCTGGAGCGCTCGTCCGAGGCGCCGCCGCCGCCCACCCGGCCTTCGTATTCCACCAGCACGAAGTCGTCGCCGATCGCCGCGATCTCCTCGGCCGTCGCGTGCAGGTAGACGGTGAGCGTGAGCGTGGTCGACATGACGCCCATGCCCAGCGCGTAGAACACCCGCGGCGGGGAGTTGTCGGTGATCATGCCCAGCAGGGCCTTGTCCAGCGGGCTGCGGCGCGAGCGCACCCAGGCGAGCGAGCGGGAGTCCGCGCCGGGCTTGGGCGGAAAGCCTTCCAGCGTGCGCCGCTCCAGGGCGACCGCGCCATAGTGGGTTCCACCGCCCGGCGAGGTCCAGGTCGGCAGCTCCTCCGGCGGGGTCGCGTCAGGCATCGTCGCGAACGCGAAGGCCGGCGTGACCGGCCGGCGCGCCATGGTGACGATGGCGTGGACGCCCACGTCGTCCGAGCCGGGGGCGCGCAGCTCGACTTCCCACACCCCGATCGAGCCGCCCTGCCGCAGCCGGCGCGTGCGGATGTCCAGTTCGCCCGACGGCAGGGCCGCGGCGAAGGTCAGGGTCAGCGACAGGGCCTCGCCCACCGCCTCCGGCTCGGCCTCGAGCACCCGGACGCAGAGCCCGATGGCGTAGCCGCCCCACAGGCCGCCGCCGGGATTGCGCCATTCCGGTCCAGCCACGGTCGTCCACCGGCCCGGGGCCACGGCGGTCAGGGGAATCGAAAGAGTCTCGGTCTCGCTCATGCCCGCCATCTACCCGACCGCCGCCGCGTCACGGAAGCCTCCGAGCGTCCTTTTTCCTTGACTTCAGCCCATTTGTTCCCTATTTGTTCTTTCCATGGCCGACCCCGCGCCCACGTCCGATCCGCGCCTGGCGATGCTGCAAGAGCTCGCCGAGATCGGCATGGAGCTGGTCCGCGACCTGCGCGACCAGACCCGAATCGAACCCCGCCCCGACGCCGGCCTGGTCTATGCCCGCATCGCGCGCGCCGTTCGCCAGACCCTGGCCCTGCACGCCCGGCTCGAAGCCGAGGCCAAGGTCGAGACAGCGCGCCACGTCCGCGCCCAGGCGGCCGGCAAGAAGAGCCAAGTCTCCCACATCGTCACCGATGTCATCGAGGCCGACGACGAGGCCAGCGACGGCGAGACCGTCGACCGCCTCACCCATCTCTACGAGCGCCTCGCCGACGCGGACGACTGCGACTTCGCCGACAAGTCCGTGCCCGAGATCGTCGCCCAGATCTGCCACGACCTCGGCGTCCCGTTCGATCCGCAGCGTTGGGAGCCTGCCGCGAGCCCCTACCTCCCCCGCGAAGCGGCGGGAGGGGGACCGCAGGCCGAGCGCAGCGAGGAGCCGGCGGTGGAGGGGGCAAGCCTCACGCTCCGCCCCCACCCCGTTCCCTCCTGACCTCAACGCCTGGGGCTTGCCCCCTCCACCACTCGCTCTCCGGCGAGCGGTCCCCCTCCCGCCATCGCTACCGCGACGGGGGAGGTAGGTTACTAAGGTTTAATGCCAGCTACCTTGCACCGCCCACTACCTAGCGATAGGTAAGGGGCTCGCAAGGAGGCGCCGTCGTGCCGGAAGCCATCGAGATCCAGCTGAAGAAAGGGGCGCTCGAGCTATGCGTGCTCGCCCTCCTCTCCCAGCATGAAAGCTACGCCTACGAGATCGCCAGCAAGCTCTCCGATTCCATCGGCATGGGCGAAGGAACGATCTACCCGCTGATGCGGCGGCTGCAGAACGAGCACCTGGTGGAGACCTACCTGGTCGAGAGCTCGTCGGGCCCGTCGCGCAAATATTACCGCCTCACCGAGGCCGGCAAGGCGAGCTTCAACTCGCAAAGATCCGCCTGGTCGTCGTTTTCCGGGGCGGTGCAGAGCATCCTGGGAGGGGTGAAATGACTCGTCAGGCGTTCATGGCCCGGCTGAAGGAAGGCCTTCGCGGCCTGCCCCTGTCGGCCCAGGCCGACATCGTCGCGGACTATGAGAACCACTTCAACGAAGGTCAGGCGGCCGGGCGCAGCGAGGCCGACGTGGCCGCAGGCCTGGGCGATCCGGGCCGCCTCGCCCGTGAGCTGCGCGCCGAGGCCGGGCTGAAGCGCTGGGAAGAAGAGCGCAGCGCCTCGGCCGGCGCCTCGGCGGTCTTTGCGGTCCTGGGCCTGGGCGCCATCGACATCCTGGTGCTGCTGCCGATGCTGATGGGCGTCGGAGCGACGATCTTCGGGATCGCGGTCGCGGTCATCGCGGTGTTCTTCGCCGGCGCCGTGGTGATGGCGGCGGGCCCCTTCACCGGCGTGCCCGGCGGGCCCGTCGTGGCGATCCTGGCGGGCATCGGCCTGATGACCGGGGCCGCCTCCGTGGGCGCCGTCCTGGCGATCGTCACCGTCGGCCTGGTCAACGCACTCGTCTGGTACGGCCGCCTGCACTACCGGCTGCTGAAGCCGGCGCTCGAACCGCAGCTCTAGGGGGACCTCGCATGATCCGCGTTCTCGTCTCGATCGCCATCGCCGGCTTCTTCGTCTCGATCGTCACCCTGTCGATCGCTGTCGCCATCGGCGGCCCCTCGGCCATCACCGACAGCGCCTGGGGCTGGGGCGGCTGGAGCTGGAGCGGCGACTGGGGCCATCATCATGGCCGCCACGGCCGCTGGGCCGACGGCCCGCAGGCCACCAAGGAGATCGCCTGGACCGGGACCGACAGCCTCGACGTCGATATCCCGGCGGACGTCACCTACACCCAGGCGCCCGGGCCTGCGAAGCTGACCATCACCGGTCCGCAGGAGGCGATCGACGCCCTGGAGATCGACGGCGGCCACATCGGGTCCGACCATCGCCACTGGCGCCACGGCGACCTGACCATCGTCATGACCGCGCCGGCGGTCACCCACTTCGGCATGAGCGGCTCGGGCCGGCTCGCCATCCAGGGCTACAAGCAGGACAAGCTCAGCTTCGACCTCTCCGGCAGCGCCGACGTCACCGCCAGCGGTGAGGCCAAGTCGGTGGCGCTGTCGGCCTCCGGCTCGTCCGACACCGACCTGTCCGGCCTGAAGGTGGCCGACGCCACCATCGACCTGACCGGCTCGGGCGAAGCCAAGGTGGCGGCGACCGGCGCGGTCAACGTCAACATCTCGGGATCTGGCGACGTCACCCTGCTCGGCCACCCGTCGAAGCTGCAGAGCAGCGTCTCGGGCTCCGGCAGCATCCACGAGGACGATGCGGGCGCGACCCCTGCGCCCGCGCCGGCCCCCGCGCCGCCCGCCCCGCCCGCGAAGCCCGGCAAGAAGACCTGAGGCCCGGGGCGGGCTCCCGCTAGGCCGGGATGAACTTCAGCGCCACGCCGTTGTTGCAGTAGCGCAGGCCCGTCGGCTTCGGCCCGTCCTCGAAGACGTGGCCGTGATGCCCGAAGCACTGGGCGCAGTGATACTCGGTGCGCGGGACGCCGATGGCGAAGTCGGCCTTCTTGGCCAACGCGCCGGGGATGAAGGTGTAGAAGCTGGGCCAGCCGGTGCCGCTTTCGAACTTCCACTCCGATTTGAAGATCGGAAGGCCGCAGCCCAGGCAGGCGAAAACGCCCTTGCGGTGCTCGTTCAGCAGCGGACTGGTGCCTGGCCGCTCGGTGTCCTCATGGCGCAGCACCTCGTAGGAGGCCTGCGGCAGCCGGGTCTTCCAGTCGGCGTCGCTCAGCTTGCGAAACGGCGAGGCGGCGTAGGGGTCGGTTCCCGCGGCCAGGGCGAAGCCCGGCGCGGCGGCGGCGAAGGCGGTGGCCATCAGGAAATGGCGGCGGGAAAGGGTCATGGGGGTCATGTCCAGGATACGCTCAACGGACGAGGATAGTTACACGCCGGGGCAAGATCGAGGCCGCCATTCATAGCAGACGTCCGGCGTCTTCTCTTCGTTGCCCTGGCCGTCGGTGAATTCCACGGCGACGAAGCCGCGGTCCTCGTAGAATCTGCGGGCCCGCGCGTTCTGCTGGAAGGTCCACAGGCGTCGCGGACGGCCATCGGCCAGGGCCTTGGCCAGCAGCGCCGGACCAAGTCCGCGCCCCTGGAACTCCGGCAGCACATAGAGGTGGTTGATCCAGTCGGCGTCGAAGCCGAGGTAGCCCACAACCTTGCCGTCGGCCTCGGCCACCCAGGTCTCATTGGCGGGCAGGAACCGCTCGGAGAAGAACGATAGGTCATCCGCCGCCGTATGCAGCTCCGGCAGGAAGCTCAGCGACACGCGCATGGCGGTGCGGTGGACGATGGCGATCGCCTGGGCGTCCTCAGCGGTCGCCCGGCGCAGGGTCACAGCCCCGCGCCCTCCTCCAGGCCCAGCATCAGGTTGAGGTTCTGCACCGCGGCCCCGGACGCCCCCTTGCCGAGGTTGTCCAGCAGGGCGACCAGCCGGACCTGCGCGCGGTCGGCGTTGGGGAACACGAACAGCCGCATGCGATTGGTGTTGTTCAGCGCTTCGGGGTCCAGCGCCGCCACATAGCCGCCGGCGCCCGCGCGGATCTTGGCCAGCTCGGCGCACTCCGCCCCGCTCGCCACCTCTACGAACCGCTCGCCGGCATAGGCCGCCGTGAGCGCGGCGTGCAGGTCAGAGGGATCCGGCTTGCCGGGCAGCGCCCAGAGCTGCAGCGGGACCTCGACGATCATCCCCTGGGCGTAGCGGCCCACGCTCGGCGCGAAGATCGGCGCATGCGCCAGGCCCGTATGCTGCTGCATCTCCGGTAGGTGCTTGTGCGCGAGGCCCAGGCCATAGACCCGGTAGGCGTCCTTCGTGCCCGCCGGCGTCGGCGCCTCGAACTCGGCGATCAGCCCCTTGCCGCCGCCCGAGTAGCCGGAGATGGCGTTGACGGTCAGCGGGAAGTCGGCCGGAACCAGGCCCGCCGCCACCAGCGGCCGCACCAGCGCGATGAAGCCGGTCGGATAGCAGCCAGGGTTGCTCACCCGCGTCGAGCCGGCGATCGCCGCGCGCTGCCCCGGCGCCATCTCGGCGAAGCCATAGGCCCAGTCCGGCGCCGTGCGGTGCGCCGTCGAGGCGTCGACAATCTTCACGCTGTTCGACTGCACCAGCGACACGGCTTCCCGCGCCGCGTCGTCCGGCAGGCAAAGCACCACGGCGTCCACCCCGTTCAGCAGCTCGGCCCGGGCGTCAGCGTCCTTGCGCCGCGCCGGATCGATCGACACGACCTCCAGGTCACGCCGCCCCGCCAGCCGCTCGCGGATCTGCAAGCCCGTCGTGCCGGCTTCGCCATCGATGAAGACTGTGTGGGTCATGACCTCGGTATCCAGACAAAGAGAAAGGGCGCTCCGGTTTCCCGAAGCGCCCTCGCCGGCACGGATTTTCGTCCGCGCGAACTAGCGCTTCGAGAACTGGAAGCTGCGTCGGGCCTTGGCCTTGCCGTACTTCTTGCGCTCGACCACGCGGCTGTCGCGGGTCAGCAGGCCATGGGGCTTCAGCACGCCGCGCAGTTCGGGCTCGTAGTAGGTGAGCGCCTTGGAGATGCCGTGGCGGATCGCGCCGGCCTGGCCGGAGAGGCCAGAACCCTGCACGGAGACGACCACGTCGAATTGGCCCGCGCGATCGGCGAGCTCCATCGGTTGCGCGATCATCATCCGCAGCACGGGACGCGCGAAGTAGACCTCCTGGTCGCGGCCGTTGATGGTGATCTTGCCCTTGCCGGGCTTGATCCAGACGCGGGCGATGGCGTTCTTCCGCTTGCCCGTCGCGTAGGAGCGGCCCTGGGCGTCGACCTTGCGCTCGTGGACGACCATCTCGGCGGTCGCCGTGCCCATGCCCTTCAGCGCGTCAAAGCCCTTGGCTTCAGCCTTGGGGGCTTCGGCGGCGGGCGCTTCGACGACGGCGGCGTCTTCGGTGGTGGGGGTCTCGGACATGCTTACGCGCTCCGCACGTTCTTGGCGTTCATACCGGCGAACGCGATGGTCTCGGGGTTCTGCGCGGCGTGCGGATGCTCCGGCGCGTTGTAGATGCGAAGGTGGGTCAGCTGCTTGCGGGCAAGCGGGCTTTCCTTGGGCAGCATGCGCTCGACAGCCTTTTCCAGCACCCGCTCGGGGTACTTTCCGTCAAGGATCTGGCCCGCGGTGCGTTGCTTCACGCCGCCCGGGTGGCCGGTGTGCCAGTAGTAGATCTTGTCGGCGAGCTTCTTGCCGGTGAACTTCACCTTGTCGGCGTTGATCACGACGACGAAATCGCCGCAGTCGACGTTCGGGGTGTAGTCGGGCCGATGCTTGCCGCGAAGACGGTTGGCGATGAAGGTCGCGAGACGGCCGACAACGGCGTTCTCAGCGTCGATCACGATCCACTTCTTCTCGACCTCGGCGGGCTTCAACGAAGCCGTGGTCTTCATCATGAGGAACTCATCCGGTATTGGCGGGGACTAAGAGGGTCCCGGCGTGAGCCGGCGCATATGCCGTCTCAGCTCCGCATTGTCAATCCAGTGAGCGCGATCTGCCGCCGTGAAACGTTCATAAAAACAGTGGATTAGCGAATACGGTAATATGATACCGTAACTATTTCGCCTCCGCGGCGGCCTTTTCCTCCGCCAGATAGGCCGCGCTCATAGTCTTCATCTGCTGCGCGGTGGGAATGAGCGTCGGGTAGAACTGCACGAAGGTCGTGTCGACCGCCCCGTGTTGCACGTGGCAGACGTTGCAGGCGGAGGTCTCCGGCAGGGGCGTGCCCGGCCCCCCTTCGCCGACGCCGAAGCCGAAGAAGCCCCAGCCGTCCTTCTTGAAGCGCGCGGTGTCCTTCACGTGGACCTCGACGCCCACACGGAGGGTCTGGAACTGGCCCTTCTTGTTGATCGATCCCTTGCCGGCGCCCAACCGGGCCTCCAGCACCATGACCGTCTTGTCGGGCCAGGTCCCCGTCTTGAGGAAGGCGTCGTAGGCCTCGCGGTTGACGAACACCGTGTCGAAGACATGGCGGTCGCCCACGCCGGGCACGTCGACGTAGGACATGTCCATCCCGGTCGAGAGGTAGACCCAGGTCCGATAGTCCTTGGGGAACACCATCTTGCCGTCGGCGGTGTAGGCGAGCGCGGAGGACTTGGGCTCGGCGTGCGACACAGCCGTCGCCGCCAGCCCGAAAGCGATCGCGCCCGCCAGCGCCACCGATACGATCCGCACTCGTGACATCCTGTTTCGCCCCTGGTTGCAGCCTAGTCAGCCCTGCCCTTGTCGGCTGATCGCGACAGCGCGGCAATGACCCCGGGCGGACGAATTCGGACTCGCCTACTCGGCGGCCAGGGGCTCGCTGCCGAAGCGTTCCCGATAATGCGTCGGGATCACCCCGAAACGCCGCTCGAAGGCCCGCCGGAACACTGCGCCCGACGCATAGCCCACCGAATCGGCGATGACGTCGACCGTGGCCGAGGTGCTGACCAGCCGCTCGGCGGCCTCAGCCAGGCGTAGGGCCTCGACGAACTCGGCCGGGGCCGCGGCGAAGGCCTCCTTGAACAGTCGCGCGAAGTGCCGTGGGCTGCAGTTCACTCGCGCCGCCAGGGCCTCCACCGACAGATCAGCGGAGAGATTGGCCGGGATCCAGGCGGCCAGGTCGGCGAACCGGCCCTTGGCGCGCACCTGGAAGCGCAGCGGCTCGGAATATTGCCGCTGGCCGCCGGAGCGCTTCACATAGACCACCAGCATCCTCGCGATCGCCAGCGCCGCGCTGGGGCCGAGGTCCTCCTCGACCAGAGCCAGCGTCAGGTCGATGCCGGCGGTGACCCCCGCGGAGGTGGCGAAGGCCCCATCGCGCACGAAGATCGCGTCGGGCTCCAGCCGGATCGCCGGAAAGCGCCGGGCGACCTCGCCGGCGTAGGCCCAGTGCGTGGTCGCGCGCCGCCCGTCCATCAGGCCACTGGCGCCTAGCGCCATGACCCCGGTGCAGACCGACACGAGCCGCCGCGTAACGGGCGCGCGCGCGCGCAGCCAGTCGGCGATCGGCGTCAGAGTCTCGGCCTTGCGGATGCCGACCCCGCCGGGGATCAGAATCGTATCGAGCGGCGGCGCATCGGCCAGCGCGCAGTCGGCGGTGAACAGCAGGCCGGATTCACTGCGGAATGGGGCCCCATCGGGGCTCAGGCAGAAGACCTTGTAGGCCCTGTTCGGGGCCTCCGCGCGGCCATCCGGCCAGCTTACGGCGTCGTTGAATACCTCGTGCGGCCCGGTGAGGTCGAGCGCATTGACCCCGTCGTAGCCGACGATCCCGACTGAGCGCATCGCCATCCGATCCTCATCAAGACTTGCCGCGCGACAATGGCGTCAGCCGCGCCCGTCTCCGAGTGAATTCAAGGTAAGGTCCGCCTACACCCGACGAACGCGCCAGGCGAACGCGACCGCCAGGCAGAGCGTCAGGGCCGCCGTCAGCTGGTGGACGACGCCCAGCCCGATCGGCACGCGGGCCATCAGGGTGGCGATCCCGAGCAGCGCCTGGACGACGACCAGTCCGGCGACCGCCAGGGCCAGTTGCTTGGAGGTCTGGGCCAGATAGCGCGAGCGAACCGCGGCCACGGCCATGCCGATCGCCACGACCACCAGCAGATAGGCCGCAAGCCGGTGATGCAGCTGCACCGCGCCCTGGCTATGGGCCAGGGTCGCCCAGACCCCATGGGCCGCGTAGTCCTGCGGCAGCAAATGGCCCGCGAACAACGGCCAGTCGTTGTAGACCAGCCCCGCCTGGTTGCCGGCGACCAGGGCGCCCAGCAGGATCTGCACGAAGATCAGCCCGACGAGACCCAGTGCGCGGCCGCCCCAGGGGCTGGGCAGGGTCTGGCGCGCCCAGCCGGCCCAGGCGTCGAGCGCCGTCCAGACCAGAGCGCCCAGCAGGGCGAAAGCCAGCCCCAGGTGGATCATCAGCCGTTCCGGCGCCACGTAGACCCGTTCGGAGAGGCCGCTGGCCACCATCCACCAGCCGACCACGCCTTGGAGCCCGCCGAGCACGAACAGCACGGCCAGCCGCCAGACCATGCGACGCGAAATCTCGCGCCGCGCCGCGAACCAGATGAACGGAATTGCGAACGCCACGCCCACCAGCCGGCCCAGCAGTCGGTGCGTCCACTCCCACCAGTAGATCGTCTTGAAGGCCGCCAGCGTCATGTTCGGATTGACCAGCCGGAACTGCGGGATCGCCTGATAGCGCCCGAACTCCACCTGCCAGTCGGCGGCGTTGAGCGGCGGCAGGGCGCCGGAGACCGGCTTCCACTGGGTGATCGACAGGCCAGAGCCCGTCAGCCGCGTCGAGCCGCCCAGGATCACCATGCCCACCACCAACACCGCCACAGCCGCCAGCCAAAGGGCCACGGCGCGGGAACGGTCGGAACGCAGAAACGAGGTCATGGGTCGGGATGGCGGGTCAGTGCGGCTGAACTGGGGCGGCCCGTAGCCCGGAAATCCGGCGGCGTCCACGCTTCCGCCGGCGGCGCCGGAGCGCTATGCAGCGGCGATGAGCATGCGCCTGCGCAAACTGATCGGCTCCTTCGCCATCCTGGCCTTCATCGTCCTATACGTGGGGGCGGTGGTGCGGCTGGCGGCCTACGTTCCTGACCACGGCGTCCTGCAGGCCGCCTTCTTCATCGTCGCCGGAATTTCCTGGGGAATCCCCATCCTGCCGCTCATCTCCTGGATGAACCGAGGCCGGTAGGCTTTTCGGGATTGCGGCGATGGAGATCGCCCGCCTATAAGGCGCGCTCGCCGCGAGGCGTCGGAGCGTAGCGCAGCCTGGTAGCGCACTTGACTGGGGGTCAAGGGGTCGCAGGTTCAAATCCTGTCGCTCCGACCATCGCGAAATCAGCCTCACTGATTTTCGATGATCGGCTAGGCCGCGCTCTCCAGGACCGCGGCGGGCGACGCGCCGCCCTGCCCCACCCGGTGGCCGCGCCACGCGTACCAGAAGATGTAGAGGTAGCAGGGCGCCGTGAGCGCGGCGAAGACCGCCTGGAAATCGTAGTGCTGCTTGAGCACGCCGAAGGTCTCCGGGATCACCGCTCCGCCGGCGATGCCCATGACCAGCAGGGCCGAGCCCGTCTCGGTGGCGCGGCCCAGGCCGCGGATCGCCATCGGGAAGATGGCCGGCCACATCATGGCGTTGGCGAAGCCCAGGGCGGCGACGAACCCGACTGAGACATACCCCTTGGTCAGGAACGCCCCGATCACCAGGACGACGCCCAGCAAGGCCGAGGCCCTGAGGTAACCCTCCTGGGAGGTGACCCGGGGGATCGCCAGCAGGCCCGCGACATAGCCCAGCAGCATGGCGGCGAGCGTGAAGGCCGTGAAGAACTTGGTCTGGTCCAGCGGCAGTCCGAACCCGCGCCCATAGACGCCGATGGCGTCGCCGGCGATCACTTCGACGCCGACGTAGACGAACAGGCACGCCACGCCGAGCCAAAGGTGCGGAAAGGCGAAAATCCCGCGGCCATCCGTCCTGCCGCCCACGTGGGAGTAGGAATGGGTGGCGTTGGCCTCGGCGGCCTTGATCTCCGGCAGGGGCGAGGCCAGCACGGCCACGGCCACCACCAGCAGCGCCCCGGCCATCAACAGGTAAGGCGTGTGGATCTTGGCGGCGAAGGCGTCGAGCAGCCGAGCTCTTTCGGTCGAGCCCGCCGCCTCGACCTGGGCGGAAAGATCACCGATCCCTCTCAGCACCAGGGAACCGATCAACAGCGGCGCGGCGATCCCGGCGGACTTGTTGCAGATGCCCATCAGCGCGATCCGCCGCGCAGCGCCGTCGATGGAGCCCAACATGCTGATGTAGGGGTTGATCGCGGTCTGCAGCACCGCCAGCCCGCCGCCGATGATGAAGAGGCCGGTGAGCGCGCCGGGGTACCAGCGGCGGGTGGCGAACTCGCCGAAGGTCGCAGCGCCGAGCGCCATGATCGTCAGCGCCAGGGACAGGCCCTTCTTCAGGCCTGTGACCCGCAGGATCCACGCGGCCGGCAAGGCCAGCACCAGATACGAAAGATAGAACACCATCAGGATCAGGAACGACCCTACATCGGTCTGCTCGAACGCCAGCCGCACGAAGGTGATCAGCGGCCCGTTCAGCCAGGTGAAGAAGCCGATGATGAAGAACAGGCCGCCCAGGATGGCGATGGACGTCGCCTGCGCGGACTTTGGGCCGGACCGAGACGTCTCGCTCACGAGGACCCCAGCAACGAGTCCAGCCGCTGCTTGGCTGTCTCCAGGTCGTGCAGGGCCTCAAGCAGGCCGCTGCGATCGCCGCTCGCCACGACGTGGGTCGTTGGAGCTGACGCGCGTCCTTCGCCGGCGCTCACCAGGCGCTTCAGGCCCTCTTCGCGGTGCAGGCGCTGGACGCCCTTGATGGTGTAGCCCTCGTCGTGCAGCAGCCGGCGCACGCCGCGCAGCACAGCGATGTCAGTGGGGCGATAGAACCGCCGCCCACCGGCGCGCTTCATCGGTCGGATAAAGGCGAACTTGGTTTCCCAGAACCGCAGCACATGCTGCGGCACGTGAAGCTCGTCCGCCGCTTCGGAGATGGTCCGAAAGGCTTCCGGGCCCTTGGCCACGGTCTAGGCCGCCCTCACCGGGCCAGAGCGCGATCGACCCGCGCCTTCATCACCTGGCTGGCGCGGAAGCCGATCACCCGCCTGGGCTCGATGGCCGCCGGCTCGCCGGTCTTGGGATTGCGCCCCATGCGCGCGCGCTTCGCCCGCACCTGGAAAACGCCGAAGCCGGAAAGCTTGACCTGTTGGCCCTTCTCCAGGGCCACGGCCATCAACTCGAGGACGCGCTCGACCAGCTCGCCGCAATCCTGGCGCGTCAGGCCCACTTCCTCATGAACCGCTTCGCAGAGGTCCGCCCGCGTGACTGTCGCGCCCTTCATCGTCGCCCGATCCCCCGTAACGATGCTGTCACCGTGCCCTGATTGTCGTATTCCGTCAAAGACTTCTAGCGTCCCGTTGCGGGAAACCCTCAGGCCTCAGAGCCGGAGTACGCAGGCGCCCCAGGTGAGCCCGCCACCCATGGCTTCCATGAGCAGCATCTGACCGGGCTTGATCCGCCCGTCGCGGACGCCCTGGTCCAGCGCCAGCGGGATCGAGGCGGCCGAGGTGTTGGCGTGTTCAGCGAGCGTGGTGATCACCTTGGCCTCGTCGATGCCGAGCCGCCGCGCGACGCCCTGCAGGATGCGGATGTTGGCCTGATGCGGGATGAACCAGTCGACGCTAGCCACCTCGATGCCGGCGTCCGCGGCCGCGGCGGTCACGGCCTCGGAGATGTTCACCACGGCGTGGCGGAACACCTGGTTGCCCTGCATGCGCAGCTTGCCGACCTGGCCGGTGGTGGACGGCCCGCCATCAACGTAGAGCAGATCCTGCTTGGTCCCGTCGGCGCGCAGGGCAAAGCCGAGCAGGCCGCGGTCGGCGATCGTCCCCTGCCCTTCGACCGGCTCAACGACAACAGCGCCGGCCCCGTCGCCGAACAGCACGCAGGTGCCGCGGTCGGTCCAATCCATCAGGCGCGTCATGGTCTCGGCCCCGATCACCAGGGCGCACTTCGACCGGCCCCGGGCGACAAAGCCGTCGGCCACCGACAGCGCGAAGACAAAGCCGGAGCAGACCGCCTGGACGTCGAAGGCGATGCCCACCGGGCAGCCCAGCTTGCGCTGGACGATGGCAGCCACGGCAGGGAAGGTCAGGTCCGGCGTGGTGGTCGCCACGATGATCAGGTCGACCTCGTCCGGCGTGCGGCCGGCGGCCTGGAGAGCGCGACGCGCGGCGCCGACGGCCAGGTCGGAGACGGGCTGGTCGTCGCTCACCCGATGGCGCTGGCGGATGCCGGTGCGCTCGATAATCCACTCGTCGGAGGTGTCTACGAACTTGGCGAGATCGTCGTTGGTGACCACGGTTTCGGGCAGGAAGCCGCCCACGCCGGTCACCGCGCTACGCAGGACGCTCGTCACTCTTGAACTCCTTGGGTCGCGCCGCCGTCTGCCGGGGCAACGGGCACAACCGCTTCAGCGGGTTCCGGCGCCGGCTCGGCCAGCGCGTCAGGGAGCCGCCTCATATTCCGTTCGATCTCCGCCGTGAAGTCGCTGCTGGCCAGGTCGACGGCGACCTGGATCGACATGGCGAAGTCGCGCTCCGTCGCGCCGCCGTGGCACTTCAGTACGATGCCATTGAGGCCCAACAACGGCGCTGCCGGCGGCGGGCTCAGCCGGTCGCGGAACTTGAGCAACGCCGGCCGCGCCAGCATCGCGCCAAGGAAAGCCAGCGGGCTGCTGCTCAGCGTCCCGCGCAGCTCATTGAAGAAGAAGCGCGCGGCGCCTTCCATGCTCTTCAGCGCCACGTTGCCGGTGAAGCCGTCGGTGACGATCACGTCGACCACGCCCTTGGTGATGTCGTCGCCCTCGACGAAGCCTCGGTAGTCGAGGTCGAGCTTGCCCGCGCGCAGGATGCGATGCGCCTCGCGCACCTCCTCGTGGCCCTTCATCTCCTCGGAGCCGACGTTGAGCAGGCCCACCGTGGGCTTCGGAACCCCGTGGGCGGCGCGGTGCCAGGCTTCGCCCATGATCGCGAACTCGACCAGCCGCTCGGCGTCGCAGTCGATGTTGGCGCCGGCGTCGAGGAAGGTGGTCACCCCGCGCGGGTTCGGCATGCTGGTGACGAGCGCCGGACGGTCCAAATCGGCGGCCATCCGTAGAATCAGCAGGGAGATCGCCATCAGGGCGCCGGTGTTGCCCGCCGAGACCGCGGCGTGGGCCTGGCCCTCGCGGACCGCCTCGATGGCGTTCCACATGGAGGTGCCCTTGCCCCGACGCAGCGCCTGCGCCGGCTTCTCGTCCATGGCGATCACCCGCTCGGAATGGCGGATATCCATGCGCCGCGCGGCGTCAGGGTGCTTGGCGAGCGCGGCGACAAGGGTCGGCTCGTCGCCGTGCAGCAGAAAGCGTACGTGGTCCGGCAGGCCCGCGATCGCGCGCACGACAGCCGGGATGATCACGGGCGGCCCATGGTCTCCGCCCATGGCGTCGATGGAAATCACCAATGGTTGGGTCAAGACGGCGCTTTGGTCCTTCGACGGGTCCCGCCGGATTCGGCCGCGACGATAGCGCCCGGGCGTGGCTATGGAAACTGCGGCGCGGCCTAAGCCTCGCGATCCTTGAGTTTCTTCAGTACGGCAAAGGGGGAATCCTCCTCCGGCGGCTGGGCGAATTCGAACTCCGCCCCCGGCTTGCGGGCGAACGGGTCGATCTCCAGCGCCAGGTGCTCGACCACATAGCCGGCCAGGTCGAGGCTATCGCCGTCGAGCACGTCCGGCGGATCGGGCGCCTCCGGATCGTAGTCCAGCTCGCCCCCGGCGGCGGCCGGCGCATGCGGACTGCCCTGCGGCACCGCGTGCAGCTCGATCACACCCTCCAGCGGGTGCTGGAAGGGATCGAGGCTCACCGAGCAGATCTGTTCGACCACAGCCTCGAAGCGGCCGGTGATCTCCGCCCCGTCGAGCCAGGGCTTGAGCGTCAGCTTCGCGACCAGGGAAGGCAGAGACTCCAGACCAAGCGTCTTGGCGATCTGCGCCCGTTCATCGGCGTCGGGCTCCAGGCGCACGGTCATGGTCCCACCGGCGAGCTCGTGCAGGCGGACCAACTTGCTCCAGGCCTGACTCACACCGCGCTCCATTCCGCTTCGCCGGCCAGCAGCCGCGCGATCGGTTGGGACGCCAGCGCCGCACGCTGGGCCACCACATAGGCCGCCAGGGCCCGCACGCCGGGGGCCGCGGCCCCCGCATAGACCGTGCGGATCAGCAGCGCCTCCAGCGGCCCGGTGTCCGGCAGGGCGGCAAAGGCGGCGTCATAGGACTTTCCCCGGCCGTAGAAGGCCTCGCCCAGCTTGCGCATCTTCTTGCCGACCGACAGGTCGCCCACGCCCATTTCGCGCAGCGCCGTGTCGAGGTCCTTCACATAGGCGTCGAACAGCACCTGAGAGACGTCAGTCGCCGCCTCGCCCTCCCCGCGCAGCCGATCCAGCAGCAGGACCACATGCAGGCTGTAGATCTCGAATCGGCCCTCGGCGGTGTCGGGCGCGCCGAGGTCGGCGTAGAGGCTGGGCGTGCGCGCCTGATCCACCGCCAGAGTGTAGAGGGTGCGGCCCGCGGTCAGGGCCGCTCGGGGTCGGAACAGCCGGTCCAGCAACATAACGCCTCGATTTCGCCCGATCCGTTCCATAAAGCCGCATTGAACTAAGGGCCGACGGGCGATAGGTCAAAGCCCTCCGGTGTAATGAGCAGGTTCCAGCCGCATATGTTTCAACGAGCCGCCTTCGCCGTCGTCGCCGCCGGTCTCCTCGCCGCCGCGGGCGGAGCCAGCCTCACGGCCTGCGCGCCCATCACCAGCTATTCCGGCTTCCAGGCGATCGAGAGCGATCCCAAGGACGTCAAGATCGGCGTCGACACCAAGTCGACCGTGCGCGCCCGCCTGGGCTCGCCCTCGACCACCGGCACCTTCGATCCCAACACCTGGTTCTACATGAACCAGCTCAAGTCGCGGGTGGCCTTCAAGCGGCCCGAGGTGATCGCGCGCAACGTCACGGCGATCAGCTTCGACAAGGACTCCGAGCAGGTGAAGGCGGTCAACAATCTGACCCTCAAGGACGGCAAGGTCATCGCCTTCAATGGCCGTGAGACCCCGACCCGCGGGCGTGAGCTGACCATCCTCGAACAGCTGCTCGGCAATGTCGGCCGCGGCACCATCCTACAGAACCAGGACGACACGGTCCCCGGCAACCGCCCCGGCGACCAGCGACAGTAGTTCCCGCCCTCCCCGCAAACCGGGAGGCCCAGAATCAAGAACGCCCCGGAGATCGCTCTCCGGGGCGTCTTTGTTTCGGCTTGCGCCGAGGTCTAGTGGATCACGCCGTGAGCCAGGACCGCCAGCAGCAGCAGGGCCACGATGTTGGTGATCTTGATCATCGGGTTCACCGCGGGACCCGCGGTGTCCTTGTAGGGGTCGCCGACGGTGTCGCCGGTCACGGCCGCCTTGTGGGCTTCGGAGCCCTTGCCGCCGTAATGACCCTCTTCGATCAGCTTCTTGGCGTTGTCCCAGGCGCCGCCGCCTGAGGTCATCGAGATGGCCACGAAGAGGCCGGTCACGATCACCCCCATCAGCATGGCGCCGAGCGAGGCAAAGCCGTTCACCTTGCCGGCGATCGCCTTGATGATGAAGAACAGCACGATCGGCGAGAGCACCGGCAGCAGCGAGGGGACGATCATCTCGCGGATCGCCGCCTGGGTCAGGATGGCCACGGCGCGGCCGTACTCCGGCTTCACGTCGTAGGTCATGATACCCGGGTTCTCACGGAACTGGCGGCGGACTTCCTCCACCACCGCCTCGGCGGCGCGGCCCACGGCGGTCATCGACAGGCCGCCGAACAGGAAGGGCAGCAGACCGCCGAACAGAAGGCCGACCACCACGTAGGGGTTCGACAGGTCGAAGGCGACGGCGCCCAGGCCGTCGAAGAAGCTGCCCGGCGTCGCATTGGCCGCGAAGAACTTCAGGTCTTCGGTATAGGCCGCGAACAGCACCAGGGCGCCGAGACCGGCCGAGCCGATCGCATAGCCCTTGGTCACCGCCTTGGTGGTGTTGCCAACCGCGTCGAGCGCGTCGGTCGTGACCCGCACTTCCGGCGGCAGACCCGCCATTTCGGCGATTCCGCCGGCGTTGTCGGTGACCGGACCGAAGGCGTCGAGAGCCACGATGAAGCCGGCCAGCGACAGCATCGAGGTGGTGGCGATGGCGATGCCGAACAGGCCCGCCAGGTTATAGGTGACGATGATGCCGATGATGATCGTCAGCGCCGGGAGCGCCGTCGACTCCAGCGACATGGCCAGGCCCTGGATCACATTGGTGCCGTGACCGGAGACCGAGGCCTTGGCCACCGACTTCACCGGGCGGAAGCCGGTGCCGGTGTAGTATTCGGTGATCACCACGATCGCGGCGGTGACCACCAGGCCGGTGATGCCGCACCAGAACAGGCTCATGCCGTCGAAGGTCTTGTCGCCGACCGTCATCGGCGCGGTGACCAGCTTGGAGATCACCCAGTAGATCGCGCCCACCGAAAGCAGGCCGGTGACGATCAGGCCCTGGTAGAGGGCCCCCATGATGTTGTTGTTCTTGCCCAGACGCACGGCGAAGGTGCCGATGATCGAGGTGACGATGCAGACGCCGCAGATGGCCAGCGGCAGCAGCATCATGTTGCTGACCATTTCCGTGCCGCGGAAGAAGATCGCCGCCAGCACCATGGTGGCCACCGTAGTCACCGCGTAGGTCTCGAACAGGTCGGCGGCCATGCCGGCGCAGTCGCCGACGTTGTCGCCCACGTTGTCGGCGATGGTCGCCGCGTTACGGGGGTCGTCTTCCGGAATGCCGGCCTCGACCTTGCCCACCATGTCGCCGCCGACGTCGGCGCCCTTGGTGAAGATGCCGCCGCCGAGACGGGCGAAGATCGAGATCAGCGAGGCGCCGAA
>Ga0105248_10000561_pt1 | contig 42112 bp, 40 predicted proteins | sample KBSS34metaG_FD_81524 | JGI IMG/M metagenome (GOLD analysis project Ga0105248, IMG submission 81524) | Switchgrass rhizosphere microbial communities from Kellogg Biological Station, Michigan, USA - KBS S3-4 metaG | ecosystem: Host-associated > Plants > Roots > Rhizosphere > Soil | place...
GGGGCGACGGCATAGAGGCCGATCGGCGCGCTGGCCGAGGCATTCCAGACGAGGCGCGGCGCGGGCGGAAACGCGGCCGATCCGATCAGGATGGCCGCGCCGGTCGCGACCGCGGCCGTACGCCGGCCGAGCCTCCGGCGCCGGATCTTGGCGGCGCGGAGCGCATCGCCCCAGGCGAGCAGCGGCGCATCGGCCCTTTGCGTGCGGCGGCGGCTCACCGGCCCGACTCCGGCGCGCCGCTGTCGCGGCTCCAGGCGTCGAGATCGTCGATATGATATTGGACGAACCGGCAATGGCGACGAAATGCCGGTCCCTTGCCCGCCCGCCGCAGCCGCTTCAGCGACTTGGGCGATATCTTGAGATAGGCTGCCGCCTGGTCGGTGGTGAGGAAGGGCGAGCCGCGCTTGGCGCGGCCTGCCCGATCGATGTCACTGTCGTCCTGCATGGGATCGGGATCCGAAAATAGCAGCGGCGGCGGAAGTGCCGGCGCGTCCCCGAGCATCAGGTTGCCGTCCCCGCTCGGGGAGTGTCGAAACGATTTCGCGGTCCGACACCCCGGCGAGCGCGCCGGTTCGGCGCACGTTCACTGATTTCCGAAAAGCAAGCCAAGCGGTGTGGGTTGTGCCGGGAGGCACGGGATCTTTCGAACCCGTGCGACGGAAAGCGGACAAAGCAGACGCCTCCGCCTGCAAGGTCCCTCGCGCGCTATGGCAAATCCGGCGCACCGCTCACCCCGCGCACCGGGGCGCGCGGGGTGTCAGTATCAGCGCGACCAGATGAGCTTCCAGTCGGCGCCGTCGCCCTGGACGAGCTGCCCATAGATCGGCGAAGGCAGCGACGGATCGTCGAGCTTGAGGCTCAGATATTCAGTGCCGGTCTCGCGCGCGGCCTTGGTCCAGCCGGCGCCGATCTCGACCGCGCCGGCGAAGACGCGGGTGTCGGGGGCCTTGTCGTTGTCGCGGTCGACCGGGCGGATGGTCGCCTTGACGTTGAGCGTCAGGGTCCGGATCGAGCCGGTGAAGATACCGGATTCGTCGCGGCTGAAGCTGCCGATCTGTGCCATGATAAGTCTCCTTGTCTGTCGCGAGACGGCCCTTTGCGGCCTCGACAGCGGCCACGAGGCGGCAGCCAGGGCCGGGGGTGCACCCACAGGGCCGCAGCGCGAGCGGAGGACGCGGGAACCGGGCTTTCTTGGTCCGCGAGGAGGCGTGGCACACGCCGGGGAAGAAAGTTCGGGGACCGCGTTGCGGCGCCGGACGGCCTGCCGCAGGACGCGGTCGTCGGAGGCCCAAGGGCGATCGCCGGACGACAAGAACGATTGGCTGCACGGAATCGGCAAATCAGCGGCCGATTTTTAGGCGTCGCCGCATCGATTTCCGACGCTGGCAAGTGATCGAGCAGGACATCCCCCGGGCGAAAACTAACGCGGGAGTTACCCGAATTCACGCGTCGCCTGTCTCGGTCGGGGTCGGCCCTGCGATCCCTCGTGGGTGATCCCTAGCGCGGGGCTGACGCCTAATTTGGGGACCAGCCGAATGACCAGGAACGACGTCGCCGATGCGCTCGCCATCGCCAGGAAGATCAGCAGGGCGGAAGCGCGGACGATGGTCGTCGATGTGCTGGCTGCGATCGCGGCGGGCGCCGCTCGGGGCGAAGTCTCGCTCGCGGGCTTCGGTAAGTTCAGCGTCACCAACCGGCCGGCACGCGCCGGCCGTAACCCGCGAACGGGCGAGCCCATGTTCATCGCATCGTCGCGCGGCATCCGTTTCCGACCGGCGAAGGCCTTCAAAGACCGCGTCAACGCGTGACCAAATTCCAGTTCGAGGGCCCGTCGCTCGACGATATCTGGTCCGCCGCCAACCGCCTCAAGGGAGCAATCCTCGAGACGCCCTGCGTGCCGAGCGAGACACTGTCCGCGATCACCGGCACCCGGCTTTTCCTCAAGTTCGAGAATTTGCAATTCACCGCGTCGTTCAAGGAACGCGGGGCGCTCAACAAGCTGCTGCTGACCGATCCGGCGGTGCGCGCCCGCGGCGTGTGCGCGATGTCGGCTGGCAATCACGCGCAGGCTGTTGCCTATCATGCGCACCGGCTGGAGGTGCCCGCGACGATCGTGATGCCGGTCGGCACGCCCCTCACCAAGATCGCGCGCACGCGCGATCACGGGGCGCGGGTCGTGATCGAAGGCGCCAATCTGAGCGAGGCATTCAGCATCGCGCACGAGTTCGCGGTGACTGACGGCCTTACCTTCATCCACCCTTATGACGACCCGGCGGTGATTGCCGGACAGGGCACGATCGCGATCGAAATCCTCTCGGCGGTGCCCGATCTGGATGCGATCATCGTCCCGATCGGCGGCGGTGGCCTGATCTCCGGCATCGCGATCGCAGCAAAGCTGATCAAGCCGACGGTGCGCATCATCGGCGTGCAGAGCCACACCTACCCCTCGATGGTGCGCGCGCTCCAAGGCGAGACTGAGCCATGTCACGACGGCATGACCATCGCCGAGGGCATCGCGGTCAAGACCGCCGGCGTTCTGACGCGCGAGGTCGTTTCCGCATTGGTCGATGACATCTTTCTGGTCGAGGAAAGCGCGATCGAAGCGGCGGTGGCGCTGCTTCTCTCGGTCGAAAAGACCGTGGTGGAGGGCGCGGGCGCGACCGGCCTCGCCGCGCTGCTCGCGCATCGCGAACGGTTCGCGGGCAAGCGGGTCGCGACGATCCTGACCGGCGGCAATATCGACCTGCGGGTGCTGGCGTCGGTCGCGATGCGCGAGCTGGTGCGCAGCGGCAGACTGATGCGCATCCAGGTAGCGGTGAACGATGCGCCGGGCGGGCTGGCGCGCTTCGCGACCGCTATCGGTGAGGAAGGCGCGAACATCATCGACGTCGCGCACGACCGGATGTCACTCGCGCTCAACGCGAAGGGAACCGTGCTCGACGTGGTTGCGGAGGTCGAGAGCGCCGCCCACGGCGAGGCTCTGCTGGCCGGACTGAGGACGCGCGGCTTCGCGGCGACGAGCGGTAGTCTTTAAGAAAAACCGCGCGCCGGGCTGTGAAGCCCCGGCGCGCGGCGCGATTTTGGTTCCGGTGGCGGCACCGGCTGGCGCGGGCGGATGGTCAGCCCGCCCGCGCCCTTTTTGGTATCAGGCGGCGAGCTTTTCCGGTTCGGGGTCCGGCTCGATCCGCATCGCCCGCGCGGCGGCAGCGACGCTCGTGACGCCACCGCGCGACGTGTAAGCGGCGGGCGGAAAGCGCATCCAGCGCGGCACCCAGCGCTCGACCTTGGCGCGCCCGTTCGTACCTTCGAGATGGTCGCGCGCGATCTTCTTGACGGTCTTGGCCTTCTCGCCCGCATTGGCCTTGGCGACCACATCGCCCGCGATCTCGGCGAGCAAGGCGGACGCCACCTCCCGGTCGCGGACCAGTTCGAACAGGCAGGCGTCGGCGTGCCACCAGTCAGCCATGTCGATGCCGAGATGGCTTCCCACCGCATCGACGGCGGCGCTTCCGACCGCCAAGGTCTCGCCCATCGCGACCGCGACGATGTCGAGCAAAGCTGTGTCCGGAAGCTCCAGCAGGCGATGGAACAGCTGGCACAGACCATGGTCGTCGCTGTTGCCGCCGGTAACGGTCGGCTCCTCGGGCGACAGGTCGAGCAGCGCCAGCACCGCGCGGCGATGCTCGTCGAAGCGTGCTTCGCCCCGGCTGGTCTCGACGCTCTCGCGGACATCGTCGTTGCGGGTCGATTGGGCGTCGGGCCGCACGGTCCAGAGCGGCGATCCGACGATCATATGCGCGACCGCGAGGCGGAGCGCGACGCCCGGATGCGCGCACATCGCCGCGCGCACGGCGGCGTGGCGATGCAGATCGACATAGGAGCCTAGCGCGCTGGTGATCTCCGGCCGGGTCGGCTTTTCCGTCGCCGCGACGGGCAAGCCGCGCTCCGCGCGGCGCGCCTCCGCGCGGGTCAGATAGCCTTCGTGGAAGACCACTTCGCCGTTGGCGCGGACATCGACATAGACGCGCCCGCCCTTGCGCTTCGCCGCCTTCTCATATTCCCAGCTGTCGAACCGCTCGGACGCGGGGACGATTACGACATCGCTCCACCCCGCTTCAAGATAGGCGTCACGCCGCTCCACGATGACGGCATTCTGCGCGGTCCAGAAGGCTTCGGCATCGGCGAAATAGCGGTCGTCGCCGAACAGGTCGGCGACCAGCGCGCCCTTATAGCTTCCGACATCGAACAGCGCATGAGCGGCGCTGATCGACTGGCCGCCCAGGAGCCATGCCTTCAACTGATGCCCGGTCGGGACATAGGCCTCCTTGTCGTCGAGCAACGCCAACCACGCGCGCTGCTGCGACTTGGACGCCATGGTCAGGTGCTTGACGGTGGCGCGGTCGATCTCCTCGAGCCGGTAGAGGTCGCGGATGCGCGGCATCAGGTTGCCGAGCGCGAGCACGCGGCGGATGGTGAGGTCGGGCAAGCCAAAGGTCTCGGCGATGTCGTCGATCTCGCGGCCTTCCTTCACCAGCCGGGTGAAGGTCTCCCACTGGGTCACCTCGTCGGCATCGAGCCGCGCGAGATTCTCGATCATCGACGCCTCGATGGCGGCGGCGTCGTCGCCCGCCGCGAGCACGCGGCACGGCAGCGGCTCGGCCTCGCCGGTCTCGGCGGCGACCAAAGCGGCGGCGTGGAAGCGCCGCGCGCCCGCGACGATCTCGTAGTCGCCTTCGGTTTCGCATGGGCGGACCAGTAAGGTCTGGATGACGCCGCGCTTGCGGATCGTGGGCAGGATGTCGCTGACGTCGGGGGCCTTGCGGCTGTGCCGCATGTTGGTCCTGCTAACCGACAGCCGGTCCTGCGCGATGAACATAAGGGTCATGGTCTTGCTCCTTCATGGATTTCCAGGCCCCCCGCCGGGGTCCGGCGGTGCTTGGTCATCCGTTGCCGGATGCGTCGGGCGGCGGCCCGATCTCGTCGCTTGGGTCCGTGCCGGGCGCGACCCGGCGCAGCAGAGTTTCCGCCCACAAAATCGATCCGGCGCGGCGGCTCCACGCCGTCCAGATCGACAGGCGGTGGCGCCCCTCGAAACCGATGTCGCGCTCGATCCCCAGCCCGAACGGCAAGCGAACCGACGCAATCTCGGACAGGCTGAACGCCCCCAATTCGGGGCAGCCGAAACCGAGGTCGGCGAGACCGAAAAGGGTGTCCTCGTCATTGTAGAGTTCGGTCGCGAGCCATGTCGCCGCGCCGAGCGGATTGAACAGCTTGATGACTGGGACGGGATCGAACCGCTCGCCCTTGGCCTCGGCAGCTTGGGCGTTGATTGCGTTCGCGCGCAGCGCGAAGCGAAGCTCGGGAGGCAGAAGGATCATGCCGCGATCCTCCCGCCGATGCGGGTCTCGGCAGCGTCGCGATGACGCGCGAGCAGCCAGTCGGCGGCCTTGCTGGCTTGGCTGGCGGCACGGAAGATCGCGCGATTGTCCTCGCGCAGCACTTCCAGCCATGAACCGATATAATCGGCATGGCGGACGGTCGGGACGATACCGAGCGCGGCGCAGAGGAAGGCTGAACCCAATTCGGCGACCAGTTCCTCGCGGGCATAGCCCTTGGTTCCGAAACTGTTGGTCAGGTCGCGAGCGAGCCTCTTGGCGTGGCCCGTCGCGTGGGTCAGCTCGTGCAGGCAGGTCCGGTAATAGTTGATCTGCTCGAAGAAGGCGGGCTGCGGCGGCACCTGCACGAAATCGGCGGCGGGCACATAGAAGGCCTTGGGTCCGCCGATGCGGAACGCGACGCCCGATGCCGCGATCACCTCCTCGGCGACGGGGACGATCTCGCGTTCGGGAAGTGGCGCGGGGTCGAGCGCGAGGCCCGGACGCAGCCCTTCGCATTGCGCGATGTTGAAGACGGTGAAGCGCTTGAGGAACGGCACCGCCTTTGCGTCCTCGCCGCTCGCCGCCGCCTTGGCCTTCTCTGCCTCGGGGATGAAGCGGTCGGCATAGACCACGGTCTGGCCGCGCTCGCCCTTGATGACCGAGCCGCCCGCCTCCTGCGCCTGCCGGAAGGTCAGCCAGCTTTGCGTGGGGTAGCCGTTGGCGATGACCGCGCCCCACAGCAGCAGGACGTTGACGCCCGAATAATTGCGCCCGGTGAGCGCGTTGCGCGGCAGCGACGGCCCGGCACAGGCGGCGGCACTCCACGGCTGGACCCATGGCACGCGCCCCGCCTCCAGCTCGGCGACGATGCGGGCGGTCACCTCGTCATAGAGATTGACGCGCGGCTCGGCACCCTCGGCAACAGCCTTGCGACGGGCGGAACGCTTGGGGGACTTGGACACGAAAGCCTCCTCGCCACCCCCAAAAAGCCCCATGGCCTCCCCGCGAAAGGCGGGGGTGGGCGGCGAGAAGCGACCAGAGGAGGCCCGGCTCCAGCGGGCCACGCACCGACAGGGCGCAATGCAATGAAGCACTCCGCGAAGCGGAGTTGCGCGGCCCGCGACGGGCCTCAGGCGGAAGCGCCGGCCATACCCGCCGACAAGGGAAGGCCCACCAACGAACGCCGCCGCGCCGTCAGGGCGCGGCGACCATCTTCACGTCAGCGATCGTCACCTTGGGCCGAGATCCGCCTGGCGGAGCTCGGCGGCCCTAGGGGCCGTAGAGCGCGGCCGCGCTAGGCGCGGCGACGCAAAGTCGCTACTGAACGGAACGCCGGATCACGTTGCGCGGAAGCGTGCCGAATGCCTCGATCGCGGCACCCAGTCCCTCCCCAATGATCCAGCGCGCACGCGCGAGATGGCTGTCCCAGCAGCATCGCGCGCGATCGGCATCGGCAATTGGATCGATACCGAGGATGTCCAGCGCCCTGTCCCGCCAATCGACGCCCGCATCGGCGGCGTCGAGCAGCTCGGCATAGGTCAGCAGGTTGCGGCGGTCATAGTCGAGGACCGTGTTTCCCGAGGGAGCGGTTGCATCAAGAGCCTGGGCCGACATTCGGGGAGAATGCTAACAACCCGGTCGGATGGCAAGCAAAATACCTAGTATATTGGGTAGAACTATATTGGGTGGCGGGCTCCTTTCCCGAAGATGGTTGTTCGGGAACGGGTCGCAAAGAATCTCAAGCGACTGCGCAAGGCTGTGGGCTTGTCGCAGGAGGAGCTTGCGGGCCGCGCCAGCGTCAACCGCAATTATATCGGCAAGCTCGAGCGCAAGGAGAATAGCGCGACGACCGATATGCTCGCAAAGCTCGCGGACGTGCTCGGCTGCGACATTGTCGACCTCGTTGCTCCGTGCGAATGAGCGCTCGGGCCCGATGTTACCCAAAACGAAGGGTCGATTGTCCCAGGTCCGCAGAAGGCAGGACAGGTTTGGCGAAAGCATGATGATCGGATCGACCATGCGGCGAATTACCAGCTCGGCGCGACTTAGCGCCGGCGGCCTCGCGCGCATCGTGTTGGGGCCCGCCATTTTCGCCCGATAGCTGCCGGACGAACGGGTCCGGCGTCGAGCCAGGACCCTTTTCATGCACAATCTCCGATCTTCGGCAGCCACGGGGCTGCCCACGTCTGCCTTGTCCACCGGCCTCAAGACGCCGCGCGATGAGCTCGTTACCATCCAGATCGAAGCCGATCATTGCCCGCAGGTGCTGCTGCGGGTGCTGGGGCTGATGACACGCGACGGAACGATCCCGGTCACGGTGGCCGTCAGGCGGACGGAGGAAGCGATCCTGATCGCCGTCGAGCTAGACGGCGCGACAGCCGAGCGGTGCGCACGTCTCAAGGACAGGATCGAAGAGGTTCCGACCGTCCGCAAGGCGTCCGTATCGTCGGGCCTCACCGAAAGGGACATCGGTCGGAGCTAGATCGACCCTCGCGCATCAATCGAGAGGCGTTGGCGAAGCGCCCGACGTAAATGCCATCAACTCAGCGGAGATCTTCGTGCCTCAACACCGCTTGTGTCACGTGGACCTCGCTTCTCTTCCATAGACTAGATGGACCGAGAGACGGTCAGAATATCTGTCGAGACCTAGAAGGTGGCCAATGAGGGCAGGTTCAGCTTATTCTCGCCCGCGCAGGCGATCGCGATTTCATAACCCGCATCCGCATGGCGCATGACGCCGCTGGCCGGGTCGTTCCAGAGCACGCGCTCCAGCCGCCGCGCCGCCTCCGCCGATCCGTCCGCGACGATCACCATCCCCGCATGCTGCGAATAGCCCATGCCGACGCCGCCGCCGTGATGGAGCGAGACCCAGGTCGCGCCGCTCGCGGTGTTGAGCAAGGCATTGAGCAGCGGCCAGTCCGAGACGGCATCCGATCCGTCGCGCATCGCCTCGGTCTCGCGGTTCGGGCTCGCGACCGAGCCGGAGTCGAGATGATCGCGCCCGATCACGATCGGCGCCTTGAGCTCGCCGTTGGCCACCATCTGGTTGAACGCCAGTCCGAGCCGATGGCGATCACCAAGACCTACCCAGCAGATGCGTGCCGGCAGACCCTGGAACTGGATCTTCTCGCGGGCCATGTCGAGCCAGCGATGCAGGTGCGCGTCGTCGGGCAGCAACTCCTTCACCTTGGCATCGGTCTTGTAGATGTCGTCGGGATCGCCCGACAAAGCCACCCACCGGAACGGCCCCACGCCCCGGCAGAAAAGCGGCCGGATATAGGCCGGGACGAAGCCCGGGAAATCGAACGCGTTGGCGACGCCCTCGTCCTTGGCCATCTGGCGGATATTGTTGCCATAGTCGACGGTCGGCACGCCGGCGGCCTGGAAGTCGAGCATTGCCCGGACATGCACCGCCATCGACGCCCTGGCCGCCTTTGCGACCGTCTCGGGCTCCGTCTCGCGCAGCGCCGTCCAGCGGTCGAGCGTCCAGCCCGCGGGCAGATAGCCGTTGACGGGATCATGCGCGGACGTCTGATCGGTCAGCAGATCCGGCCGCACGCCCCGGCGGAACAGTTCGGGCAGGAGGTCCGCGGCATTGCCGAGCAGCCCGACCGAGACCGGCGCGGCCGCGCGTGTGACGATGTCGACCGCCTCGTCGAGGCTGTCGGTGGCGCGGTCGAGATAGCCGGTCTGCAGCCGCATCTCGATCCGGCTCGGCTGGCATTCGATCGCGAGGCAGGACGCCTCCGCCATCACCGCGGCCAGCGGCTGCGCGCCGCCCATCCCGCCGAGGCCGGCGGTCAGCAGCCAGCGACCGCGCAAATCGCCGCCATAATGCTGGCGCCCCATTTCGACGAAGGTCTCGTAGGTGCCCTGCACGATGCCCTGCGTGCCGATATAGATCCACGAGCCCGCGGTCATCTGGCCATACATCGCCAGCCCCTTGCGATCGAGCTCGTTGAAATGCTCCCACGTCGCCCATTTCGGGACGAGATTGGAATTGGCGATCAGCACGCGCGGCGCGTCGGCGTGCGTGCGGAACACGCCGACCGGCTTGCCGGATTGCACCAGCAACGTCTCGTCGGGTGCGAGCCGGCGCAGCGTGTCGACGATCCGGTCGAAGCTTTCCCAGTCGCGCGCCGCGCGGCCGATGCCGCCATAGACGACCAGTTCCTCCGGCCGCTCGGCCACGCGCGGGTCGAGATTGTTCATGAGCATGCGCAGCGGTGCTTCGGTGAGCCAATCCCTGGCGCTGAGCGCGGTGCCGGTGGGCGCCTGGATGCGGCGCTGATTGTCGAGGCGGGTCATCATCGTCCTTTGGCGAAACTATTGGCGGCGGTGAGAATGCGGTGAAGGTCGTTGCGCACCGGCTCCGCGCGGGCCGCGTCCCAGGCGGGCGGCCAATTGCCGGCGCCGAGCGAGGACAAAGGCTCGTCGAGATAGGCCCGCATCGCGATTTCGAGCTGGAGCGCATGGACCCCGTCCGCGGGCCGGCCATAATGGCGCGTGGTCCAGCCGCCGCGGAAGCGCCCGTTGAGGACGTGGTCGCGCGCGCGGCAGGCCTCGACCACGGCCGCCTCGAGCCCCGGTGCGCAGGTGCGCCCGCCATCGGTGCCAATATTGAATTCGGGCAGATCGCCGTCGAACAGGCGCGGGATCCGGCTGCGGATCGAGTGGCAATCGATGAGGACGACATTGCGGTGCCGGGCGCGCAGCCGCACGATCTCGCTCTCGAGCGCGGCATGATAGGGCGTGAACCAGCGGGCGAGACGGGATGGGACATCCGGCGCGCCGCCATCGCGATACAGCGGATCGCCGTCGAACGTCTCGCTCGGACACAGGCCGGTGGTGGCTTGGCCGGGATATAAGGACTGGCCCGACGGATCCCGGTTGCAGTCGATGACGCTGCGTGAGACGTCGGTCGAGACATAGGTCGCGTCGACCAGCCCGTCATAGAGCCGACGGATGTGCCAGTCGGTGTCACGCAGCGCCCACCAGTGCGAGCGGAAGCCGTCCCCTTCGCCGGCAAGATCGGTGCCGCCGTGCGGGAAGGCGAGCAGCAGCGGTGTATCGCTGCGCGCGACATGCAGCCACGTCATGGCGAAACGCCGGGCAAATCGCCGACGGCGGCGAGGAGATCGGGGCCGCGCACGAGTTCGGCCGCCGCGGCAATGTCGGGCGCGAAATGGCGATCATGATCGAGCATCGGCACCTGCCGGCGCAGCAGAGCGCGGACCGCCTCCAGCGGCGCGCTCGAGGCGAGCGGCGTGTGGAAGTCGCAGCCCTGGGCAGCGGCCAGCAGTTCGATCGCAAGGATCTGCTCGACATTGGCCGCCATGCCGATCAGGCGGCGCGCAGCGTGCGCGGCCATCGACACATGGTCTTCTTGGTTGGCCGATGTCGGCAAGGAGTCGACGCTGGCCGGGTAGGCGCGCTGCTTGTTTTCCGACACGAGTGCCGCGGCCGTCACCTGGGGGATCATGAAGCCCGAGTTCAGGCCCGGCTGCGGCGTGAGGAAGGCCGGCAGGCCGGACAGAGCCGGATCGACCAGCATCGCGATGCGCCGCTCGGCTAAGCTGCCGATCTCGCACAGCGCCAAGGCGATGATGTCGGCCGCGAACGCCACCGGCTCGGCGTGGAAGTTGCCCCCCGAGAGCGCCTCGTCGCTCTCGGGGAAGATCAGCGGATTGTCCGAGACACCGTTGGCTTCGGTGATGAGCGTTTCGGCGGCCTGCCGCAGGATAGTGAGCGCGGCCCCCATCACCTGCGGCTGGCACCGCAAGCAATAAGGATCCTGGAGGCGCGCATCCTCCACCCGATGCGACGCCCGGATCGCGGAGCCCATCATCAGCCGGCGTAACGCGTCCGCCGTCTCGATCTGGCCCTTGTGCCCGCGCAGGATATGGATGCGCGGGTCGAACGGCGTGTCCGAGCCCTTGGCGGCTTCGGTGGATAGCAGACCCGTAATCAGCGCCGTACGCCAGAGTCGTTCGGCAGCGAACAGTCCCGCGAGCGCGTAGGCGCAGGAGAATTGCGTCCCGTTGAGCAGCGCCAGGCCTTCTTTCGGACCCAGTTCGAGCGGCGGCAGGCCGGCGGCGGCCAAGGCCTCTGCGGCCGGACGGACACTATCCGCCTTGCGGATTTCACCGACGCCGATCATCGCGGCGGTCATATGCGCGAGGGGCGCCAGGTCGCCGGACGCGCCGACCGACCCCTGCGCGGGCACCACTGGCACCAAGCCGTGCGCAAGCATCGCCTCGAGCATCTCGATTGTGGCCGGCGCGACGCCCGAGGCGCCGCGCGAGAGGTTCACCAGCTTGAGAATCATCATGAGCCGGACGATGCGATCCGGCATCGAGGGCCCGACGCCGGCCGCGTGGCTGAGCACGATGTTGCGCTGGAGCGTCGCGAGGTCGCCGTCGCTGATGCGCACGCTCGCCAATTTCCCGAATCCGGTATTAATCCCGTAGATCGGCTCGCCGCGCGCGAGGATGCGCCCGACCGCGGCGGCGCTTTCGGCGATGCCGGGGCGGCAGTCAGGATCGAGCCGCACCGGGGCACCCTCGTAGATCGCGCGCAAATCGGCGTACGGGACCTTCCCCGGGCTTAGCAGCATTGGCCGTCCTTCACGCGCTGGTGGAGCGGATTGGCGCCGAGCCGGTAGGCAAGCTCGGCCAAGTCGGAGATATTCCAGATCGCCAAATCGCAGGCCTTGCCGGCCTCGACGCTGCCGATCTCGTGATGCAGTCCAAGTGCGCGGGCGGCGTTGATCGTCACCCCGCGCAAGGCCTCGCTTACGGTCAGGCCGAACAAAGTGGCGGCCATGTTGAGCATCAGCAGCAGCGAGGTCGTCGGCGAGGTGCCGGGATTGCAGTCGGTCGCGATCGCGATCGGGACGCCGTGCGCGCGCAGCAGATCGACCGGCGGGCGCCGGGTCTCGCGCATGAAATAGAAGGCGCCGGGCAGCAAAACCGCGACCGTGCCGGCCTCCGCCATCGCCCGCACGTCGGCGTCGTCGGCATATTCGAGATGGTCTGCGGACAAGGCGCGATAGGCCGCGGCGAGGCTGGCCCCGTGCAGGGCCGACAATTGCTCGGCATGCAGCTTGACCGGCAAGCCCGCCGCCCGGGCAGCCTCGAACAGGCGCGCGACCTGCTCGGGCGAGAAACCGACGCTCTCGCAGAAGGCATCGACCGCGTCGGCGAGGCCGACGGCGGCGGGGATCATGACGTCGCAGATCTCGGCGACATAATCGTCGGGCCGGCCGCGATATTCGGGCGGCACCGCATGGGCGGCGAGCAGACTTGTCGCCACCCGGACGGATCGCGCCTGTTGAATCGCGCGCGCGGCGCGCAGCATCTTGAGCTCGTCCCCGATCGTCAGGCCATAGCCGGATTTGATCTCGATCGTGGTGACGCCCTCGGCGAGCAGGGCATCGACGCGCGGCAGCGCGCCCGCCACGAGGTCCGCCTCGCTCGCGGCACGGGTTGCGCGCATAGTCGAAGCAATGCCGCCGCCGTTCCGGGCGATCTCCTCATAGGACGTGCCGCCCAGCCGCAGGGCCCATTCCCCGGCGCGCGACCCGGAGTGAATGATGTGGGTGTGGCAGTCGATCAGGCCGGGGGTGATCCAGCGGCCGCCGCAATCCACGATCTCGCCGGTCGGCGCGGGTGCATCCGCGCTCGGCCCGGCATAGACGATCCGCCCCGCCGCACAGGCGACGACACCGTCTTCGATCAGGCCGAGACCGTCGCCGGCGAGCGTCGCGAGTCGGGCATTGGTCCAATAACGTTCCACCGGCCAATACTTGCCCGACTGCGTGATTATGTCTAGACATAATAAGCGGGAGGACGCGATGCATCATCTGTGGTTCGAGCATGCCTGGTTGCCGGAAGGCTGGGCCAGGCAGGTCCGCCTCGGCGTCGATCAGGGACGGATCGCGACGGTCCGAAGCGGCGTGCTGCCGGTCGCCGGCGATACGTGCGACGGCATCGCGCTGCCGGGTCTGTGCAACGTCCACAGCCACGGTTTTCAGCGCGGCATGGCCGGGCTGTCCGAGCGGCGCAGCCGTGCCGACGACGATTTCTGGAGTTGGCGCGAAGTGATGTACCGCTTCCTCGACCGGCTCACGCCGGACGATGTGGCGGCGATCACCGCCCAGGCCTATGTCGAAATGCTCGAGGGCGGCTTCACCCGCGTCGGCGAATTCCACTATCTGCACAACGACGTCGACGGTCGCCGCTACGGCAATCCGGCGGACATGGCGCAGGCGATCGTGGCCGCGGCACAGGCGACGCGGATCGGCCTGACATTGCTGCCGGTCTTCTACGCGCATGGCGATTTCGGCGGCGCGCCGCCGGCGCCGGGGCAGCGCCGCTTCCTGTCGGGGCTCGACGATTTCGCGACCTTGATGGCCGCGAGCCGTGCATCGCTTTCGGGCGACATGATGATCGGCATCGCGCCGCATTCGCTCCGCGCGGTGACGCCGGACGAACTCCGGGCGATCCTGCCGCTCGCCGGGAGCGGCCCGATCCACATCCACGCCGCCGAGCAGGTCAAGGAGATCGACACGTGCCTCGCCTGGAGCGGGCAACGCCCGGTCGAATGGCTGCTCGACGCGCACGACATCCACGCGCGCTGGTGCCTGATCCACTCCACCCACCTGACCGACGCCGAATGCGACCGGCTTGCGCGCAGCGGCGCGGTGGCGGGGCTGTGCCCGGTCACCGAAGCCAATCTCGGCGACGGCATCTTTCCCGCGGTCCGCTATCTCGAGGCCGGCGGCCGGATCGGTGTGGGGACCGATTCCAATATCCTGATCGATGCGCCGTCCGAGCTGCGCGCGCTCGAATATTCGCAACGGCTGCGGCATCGGCGCCGGGTCCTGCTGACCGACCCGGCCGCGCCGTCGGTCGGTGAAGCCCTCTATCGGCGGACGATCAGCGGGGGCGCGCAGGCGCTCGGCGTCGAGGGCGGGCTTCGGGTCGGGGCGAGCGCGGATATCCTGTCGCTCGACGGCGGCCATCCCAGCCTCTACGACGGCAACATGGACAGCATGATCGATCGCTGGTTGTTCGCGTCGGGCCGTGCGATCCGGACCGTCTGGCGCGCCGGCCACAAGGTGGTCGAGGACGGGCGCCATATCGCGGCAGAGCCGGTGCGCCTTCGCTTTCGCCAGGTGACGGCCCGCTTGCTCGCATGACGGTCGAGGAGCGGATCCGCTCCGATATCGAGGCGCGTATCCACGCGGGCGCCTGGCCGCCCGGCACGCGCATCCCGATCGAAACCGAGCTCGCGGCCGAATATGGCTGCGCGCGCGCGACCGTCAGCAAGGCGCTCGGCAGGCTGGCGCATGACGGGCTGATCGAGAGGCGCCGCAAGGCGGGCTCCTTCGTGGCCCATCCCCAGGTCCATTCGGCCGTGCTGGAGGTGCCCGATCTCCAGCAACTGATCGCGGCGCGCGGCGAGACCTATCGCTGGCAGCGGACGCGCGCGCCGGTGACGGGTCTCGATCCGGACCTGCCCGGCTCCGTGCTGCTGGTCGAGGGCATCCACTTCGCGAACGAAGAGGCTTTCGCGCTCGAGCGCCGCGCGATCGTGCTCGCAACCGTGCCGGAGGCCGAGGCGGAGGCGTTCGCGACCGAGGCGCCGGGCACCTGGCTGTTGCGCCATGTCCCGTGGACATCGGCCCGGCACCGCATTCGCGCGGTCGAGGCGAGCGCGCCGGAAGCTCGCGCGCTGGCTATTCGCAGCGGTGCGGCCTGCCTCGAACTCGAGCGCGAGACATGGCGCGCCGGGGACCCGGTCACGCGGGTCCGACAATTATATCGGGGCGATCGGTTCGACCTGGTGGCGGAATTCAAGCCCTGACTAGATCCGCCCCTTAAGAATCGCGCGCGGGCCAGCCGTAACGAGCGCGGCGGCAAGCACCACGCGGCGCCGGGCGCGCGACTTCAGATGCTCGCCGTCGCCCGGCCAGTCGTCGCCAAGAGTGCCGAGCCCGATCTCGCGCAGGCTTGCGCCGGCGGCGAGCGCATCGCTCGCGCGCAGGGCCTCGACCAGACGCGCGAAGCCCTGGTCGCGAACCGAGGCAAGCTCGCCACGGCTGAGTGCGCGCAGACGCCGGATTGTCCCGATTTGCGGATCGAGCGGACGCAGGATGTCCACGGCAGGCTCGATGCAAACGGCGGCGGCGGCGATCGCGCCCTCGACCAGATCGAGGCGCATCGGGCCGTCGGGCAAGTCGATGCGGACATGCCGGCGGCCGTCATGTCGCCAGCCGAAGCAGGTCACGGTGCTGAGGTTGATCGCCGGATCGCGCCCTCGCTGAGGCAGAACACGCGCGCGCAGCACATGCGGATCGGCGGCCGCGGTCCACAGATAATCCGAACAGGCGCAATCCCGCGCGGGATCAGCCGCGAAAGTGCAGCCCCCAGCACGCGACGGATTCACTATCCGAGCCGCCGCTCGCCACGAAGGCGCGATAGTCAGGATCGCGCCGCAGCAATTCCCAGGCGAGCGCAGGCCGACCGAGGCGGAGCACCGGCGCATAGGCGTCGGCGTCCCGCCAATCCGGCGGCGTCCAAGCCGGCATCATCGGTCCTGCCCGGCGAGGAACGACGCCGCCATCGCGTCCTGATCGGGACGCAGCGCATCGACAGCGCCGAGATACTCGGGAACGTGGTCGCCGAGCAGGACGGACGGACATTGGCCTTCGACATTGCCGAGATTGGGCCGATGCTGGGCATAACCGACCAGCGCCGCCAGTTCCGGCGCGAATTCTCGTGCAACAGTCGGCGGATAGACCAACCATTGCAGCTCGAACGGCTTGAGCCAGCCGAGACAATAGCTGACGATCACGCCGCGGCGGGACGTGGTCGAGCAGTTGCCACCGCCCCCATGCAGCGTCGAGCCGAGGAAGAGCAATGCGTCGCCGGGCGCGATCTCCGGCACCACCGCCTGCTCTTCGGGCAAGTCGGCTGCATCCTGATCGGCATGGCTGCCGGGCCATAACCGCGTGCCGCCATTCTCCTCGGTGAACCGGTCGATCGGCCACATCACGTTGACCAGATATTCGAGGCTGCCCTTGGGGCCCGCCCACATGTCCTGATCGCGGTGCGGGAATTGCGCCGGCGCGCCGGGATGAATCTCGATGGCCTGGGTGAGGTTGAGCGCAATGCGCTCGCACCAGGGCAGCAGCATGCGTTCGGCAAGCGTGAGGACATCGGGATTGCGCACCAGCGCTTCGGCATGGCGCGACCGTCGCAGCAGCGCGCCGAAGCGGCGGGTGCGATTTCCGTAAAAGACGCCGCGGCACATCGGCGTCGCGGCGAAGTTCGGCGCCAGATCGTCGGCCAGCGCCTCCAGAACCGACGGATCGAGCGCCCGGCGCAGGATGCAATAGCCGTCCTGGGCCAGCTCGCCGGCCGCGATATCGATTGCGGCCCTCATGCGGCGAGCTCCAGCACGCCGGTATAGGTGCCGGTCCAGGCAAGCCGCTCACAAACGTCCGGCGTCACGTCGATGCGGAAGGCGCCGATCGGTCCGCCCTTGATCCGGGCGGCGGGGCCGAGCGGTTCGGCGCGCCAGCCCATCGCCAGCACGTCGCGGCGGAATCCCTCGGGGATAACCCCAGTGATATGCTCGATGCCGCGCGCAAGCGCGAAGTCGGCCATGGCCGAGATCAGCGCGTTGCGAAGAACCCGCCGCTGGCCCGCCCCGTGGCGGCTAGGCAGGCACAGCCGCGTGCTCTCCCACGTCGTCGGCCCGACGGGGACGCCGGTGGCACAGAGATGCGGAAAGACGTTGCCGAGCAGATGCGGCAGCCAGGTCGGCAGCATGCGCAGAGACGCCTCGTGCCGGCCCGCATCGTCGATCGCGACGAGATAGACGGCGTCAGCGGTATCGAACTGGTCCATCTCGAACCGGCCGTCGACGACGGGCACGTCCCACTCGAAGAAGTCGACAAACTGGGCCTTGCGGTCGGCGAACATCGTCTCCAGCGCCAGCGCGTGCGCGTTCCCTGAATGATTGTCGATGGTAAGGATCATGGCTTGCTCCCGGTGATGGTGCCGGGAAGGAAGCAGCTTCGGATGGTCAGGATCAGCGCCCGGAATTCCGGGCGGGTCAGGCGTGCCGCAACTCGTCGAGCGTGATCTCGCCGGCGAGGAGCAAAGCCGCGATCAGTTCGGTGCGGTCGCGGGCATCGAACAGCTTGCGCGCATCGCGCAAATAGCTTTCGACCGTATCAAGGCTGAGCCCCAGCCGATGGGCGATGAGCTTGTTGCGAAGGCCATGACCGGCGAGCACGACACATGCACGGTATCGCTCCGCAAGCCGTGGCAAGGGTCCGGGCAGGTGCAGGCCCGCCAGCCGACGGGCACGCTGGAAGGCGAAGATGCCGAACATTTGGGCGGGCGCCAGCGCCAATTCCGCCATGCGCGGCGAGCGGAAGCCGGCGAAGGTGCAGGACCCGAGGCTGTAGCCGAGCTTGCCGCAGGGCACGGTGATGCCTTCGTTGAGGCCCTCGCGGCGTCCCAGCTCGAGCGCGATCCGATCGCGATGGTCGAGCGTGATGATGTCGCGCAGTTCCGACCAAAGGAAGGCGCTGTCTGCGAACAGGCAGCCGCGCATGACGGGATCGCGGCGGTAGCGGCCTTCGGCGATGATCCGTCGCTCGGCGCCCTCGGCATAGTCGCGCAGGTCCACGGCGCCCGGCCGTGGTGCGCGCAGATCCTCGTGGGTGACCAACGCGAAGTACCGGCTGCGGATCTCGTCGCTGAAATCACGCGTGATCGACCGGAGCGCCTTCCAGTCCGTCGCTGCGCGCACCGTGCGCAATATGTCGTCCGCGAGGCCGAAGCCGAAATCGCCGGATGACTGGGTCTTTCCAGCCATTCGCTGACCTCCTGCCGCGGCATAGCCGCGAACCCGGGTCCCCCTTTGCCGGTGTGGTTGTAATTCCGCCCCGCTCGCGACTGTGACAAATGGAGCCCTGCAGAAGGGTAACATCTTGATCGATCCATTTCGGTCGAGTCCGGAGCGTTACCCGAAATCGGACCGGGACGGTCTAGCATCCGGGACCGGCCGACGTGCGTGAACCGCGACGGCTGTTTCCACTGGAGAAATTCGAGCGTCGGACACAGGATCGCGTTACCCTTTTCCGGGATGGGCTTGTCTTCCCTCCTCGGACAAGTGTGACGCGAGGACCGCTCCGACGGACAACATGGTCGACGACGAGGCAATCGATGCTTGGTTCGTACGAGAGGTGCTCCCTCTCGAACGGGCATTGACGGCCTATGTGCGGCGGAACTGGAGAGTGGCGGAAGACGTGTTCGAACTGCGGCAGGACATATATGAGCATGCGCTCATCGGCGCGCGGCGTGAGCTGCCGGCGAACACACGCGCCTATATGTACACGCTCGCCCGCAATCACCTGATCAACCAGGCCAAGCGCGCCCAGATCGTGTCGTTCGAGATCGTCGCCGACCTCGATCACGAGATCATGGACGTCGACATGTTCGAGGCCGAGCGCGCGCTCACCGCGCGTGACGAACTCCGCCACGCCAAGGCCGGGATCGACAAGCTGCCCCCGCGCTGCCGCGAAGTGATGCGGCTTCGCAAAATCGACGGGCTCTCGACGCAGGAGGCGGCGGATGCGCTGGGCGTTTCGACCGAGACCGTCCGTCAGCAGCTTAAATATGGCATGAAGGCGCTGATCGACCATATGATCGGCGGCAGCGGCAAGATCGTGCGGCCGAAGTTCGGCAGGCGGGCGTCCGAAGAGGCGCAGCCATGAACCGGCACCACGCGATCGAGGACCAGGCGCTCGACTGGCTGGTTCGGCGCGACGAGCCAAACTGGTCGGAGTCCGACCAGTCCGAACTCGACCAGTGGCTTGCGGAATCGATGGCGCACCGGGCCGCGTGGCTGCGAGCGGAGCATGGTTGGGCACAGGCCGACCGCGTGCGGTCGCTCGGTAGCTGGGGCGAGCAAGCCAAGGCCGAATATCGCGCTCCGAAGTGGGTGCCGACGGCGATCGCCGCGAGCCTGCTCGTGGCGCTCGGCGTCGGCGGATATTCGTTGGCGCCTCAGTTCGCCGGACAACCCAAAGTGCAGCAGGCGCGGTTCGACACCCCGGTCGGCGGACACAAGATCGTCTCCCTTGCCGACGGCAGCAAGATCGAGCTCAACACGGAATCCATCGTGCGAACCGCAGTCGATGAGAAGAGCCGCGACGTATGGCTGGATTCCGGCGAAGCCTATTTCGAGGTGAAGCACCGCGATGGCGAGCCCTTCGTCGTGCATGCGGGTAGCCGGACCATCACGGTGCTCGGGACCAAATTCTCGGTGCGGCGCGATAATGACCGCGTGACGGTGAACGTGATCGAAGGACGCGTACGTGTGGATGACGGTAAAGGGCGCAATAGTAGCGCCGCCATCATTACGGCTGGAGATACCGCGATCGCGCGCGCCGGCTCGACGCTGATCGCGCCCAAGTCGGAGGAAAGAGTCGAAGGCGCTGTCGCCTGGCGCGATGGAATGTTGACCTTCAACCTTATCCCGCTGTCGGACGTCGCGGCCGAATTCAACCGCTACAACCGAACTCAGCTCACAGTTGATTCGACGGTGGCGAGCATACCGATCGGCGGCACATTCCAGGCGTCGAACGTCGATGCGTTCGCCCGGCTGCTGCACGATGCGTATGGCCTCAAGACCGAGCAAGACGGTGACCGCATCAGAATCTCGAATTGAAGATGTTACCCTTTGGTGTCGGCGGATTGTCGCGCACCCAGAGGGGCCAGGAACATGCCCCAAGAAGGGGGCATTATGATCCGGACACTTGCAGCAGCGCTCGCAACCACCACCTGCCTTGTGGCGCTTGCCACACCGGCGGCAGCCCAGACGCGCGAGTTCAACATTCCGCCCGGGTCACTGAGGGCCGCGCTCGACGCGTTCGCGCGGCAGACAGGACGCCAGGTTATCTATCGCGGCGACGAGGTGGGTTCGAAGCGGTCACCGGGCGTTCGGGGCGCACACACCGCCGAAGAAGCTCTCGACGCCATCTTGGCCGGGACGGGCTTCAAGGCGCAAAAGGATTCCTCTGGGGCGTTCGCCGTGGCCAAGGTGGGAAACGCGCCCGCCATCGCTGAAGCGTCGTCCTCATCGGGGGAAGCCAACAACACAATCGTAGTGACCGGAACGAACATCCGAGGCTTCAATCCAGAGTCGTCCCACCTGGAAAACTACAGCCGAGACTCTATTCAGCAGTCAGGATCTACGACCGTTGAAGACTTCCTTTCTCGCCTGCCGGCGAACCACGCGACACTCAACTCAACGGCACCCGTTGGCTTCTCTGGCTCGCCCTCCAACGAAGAGGTTGGCACAGGGGTCGATTTGCGGGGGTTAGGAGTCGGCTCTACGCTTGTCTTACTCAACGGCCATCGCGTGCCGCCCGCCGGCAATCTCTATTCTCCGGACTTATCACTTATTCCCCTTGGCGCGATTGAGCGGGTCGACGTTCTCCTCGATGGTGCATCTGCAATCTACGGCGCGGACGCTATTGGCGGAGTCGCCAACTTCATTCTGCGGCGAAGAATGGACGGCTTCGAAAGCCATCTTGGGGTCGGCTTGTCAAACGATGGAGGCGGGCGCGAGGTTCGGGCAGATCAACTCGCCGGCACCACTTGGAGCACCGGATCAGCACTGCTTGGCTACAGCTTCTATGACCGCCGACCGATCGATGCCTCGCAGCGCTCATTCTCAGCGCCTGCGGCGCCCTTCACCTTAGTTCCTGCCGACAAGAAACAAAGCCTACTCTTTTCGGGTGAACAGGACATTGGCGCCCAAACTCAAATCACCGCCGACGCGTTATACAGCGACCGGAAGACAAGCTACCAGGGCTTTCAGCCGTTCAATGCGCTAACGCAGAATTCAAATAATCACGAGCGACAGTTCTTCGGTGACGCAAGCGTGCATCACGCTCTCTCCGATCGCCTGAACATTTCCGCCTCAATTTCGTACGCGCGGTTCAAGGGCAATGACGATTTCTCCGACCTCGGCACGGGCTATACCAGCATTCAGAACACGCAAACTCGAACAAGCTATCTTGACGCAGACGCCCAGCTCGACGGCGTACTCTTCACTCTGCCTTCCGGGCCGATCAAGTTTGCTGTTGGCGGCGGCTACTCTCGGGAATCGTTGGACCTGAACGTCGTCAACCAAGGTACGACACCGTCGACCAGTTTGGTGTCCACGTCACGCTCCATCGGTTATGGCTTCGGCGAGCTTCACGTCCCCCTGATACCTCAGGACGAAACGAAAGCAGTTTTCACAAAACTAAATGTCGATATCGCCGGCCGGTACACCAAATATTCTGATTTCGGGGCCCAATTCAGTCCCAAATTTGGCGCCACTCTCGGGATCTTTTCGGGGCTAAGCGCCGTCGGCTCGTACTCCGAGTCATTTCGAGCACCTCCCCTGATTCAGACCGTTCCGACCGTGTCGCGCAATTACTTCTATGTTTTTCCGCCATCGCTTTTCGGCTTTCCCGATATCTGGTCGCCCACGGGTTCAACGATCGAACTTGCGGCCTTCGGCACCGGTAACGCATCCTTGAAAGCGGAGCGCGCAAAGTCTTTTTCGGGTGGCCTGGAGTGGCGTTCCGCGAAGACGCCATGGCTGCGCGCAAGGATCGATTATTACAACGTCAGGTACAACGGCCGGATCCTCGCGCCGGATCCAACCAACGGCAGCGTCGCATTTTTCAGTCCCCAAGATTATGCCGACATAATAACCGTCAATCCGACCGCGGCGCAGATTGCGGCGGCAACTGGCAATTCGCTGCCTGTGGTAAATACGACGAGTGCCAACCCGTCTGATCCCAATTCGCTCGCCAAGGTGGTCACCGTGCTGTTGGACGATCGGGTTAGAAACCTCGCAACTTCGCATGTCTCCGGGATCGACGGCTCATTGAGCATCGAAACTCCAGTGCCGTGGGGCACGATCTCGCTCGGAGCGCAGGGCTCCTACATCCTTGCATCAACGGAAAAGGTCCTGTCCTCCTCACCGGCGATCACGCAGGTCGGCATACTTTTTCATCCTCCGCGGTTTCGGGGCCAGGCTTATGTCGCAGCGAGTGCGGGTCGCTGGAAGGGCCGACTGACAGTCGATTACGTAGGCCCCTCCACCAATAACACAGTAGCCGGGAACCCTCGCATTTCTGCCTGGGCGCCGCTGACGCTGACTACCAGCTACGCGCTGGGCGAGCCTGCTGGTCGCCACGGAGTTTTGCTCTCTCTTACAGTGCAGAACCTCTTGAACGCGGATCCCCCACATGTCGACTTTGGGACGAACACGACCGGGCTTTTGGCGCCTCTTGGCTTTGATCCGACCAACGCTAGCCCGGTTGGCCGCTTCATCTCCGCTGACGTGACCGTGCGCTGGTGAGAAGATTCGGCGTTCTCCCACTAATAGCTGTCTGCACCGCGTGGCCGGCTATTGGAGCTGCCCCACCACCCAGCGTGGCGACGCAGCAGGGATTGACAGTTAGGCAGTCGGTCGAAGCGTCATATTTCACTTCGCTTTTTTCATCGACACCAAGGTTCATCGGCGATGATTTTTTGTTGTCGCCGGATGGCCGCAAGTTCGCGTTCCTGACCCATAAAGGCGTGATCGCCACCGATGAGATCAAGTCGACCATTTGGATCGTCGATGTTGGGTCCGTTCGGAATTATCTTGCTCATCCGCGTAGATCAGTCCGGCCGGTCCCGGTCGAAATTGTGACTATCGCCGACAAGACGGGTGGTGGCGGACTTGAGGACATGGGAAGAGCCATTTCTACGTTGCGCTGGTCGCCTGACTCTCAGTCTCTGGCCTTTCGAGCGATGGGCCAGGCCGGAGGCCACGCCCTGTGCACGGTCAATCTCCCTTCGCGCCGCATCGTCGTTCGATCATTGCCCAACCAAGATGTGCAAAGCCTTGATTGGGGCGGGCCGACAATTGCCTATCTAGCTACGCCGACCCAGAACCTCTCAACCTTAAGAGAGTCAGTCGGTCCAACGATTCCGGATATCGAAATTGGCACCGGCAAATCGCTGATCGATCTGCTCTATCCGAAATACGGTGACGCAATAGAAGCAGCGCCGCAGGCTGAGCTCTGGACAATTCGCGACGGGACCGATGCGGCTCCGGTAGTGGACAAGTCAAACGGCACGAAAAGGGTCATACCCTATCAATCGGTAGGATTATCGGATTTTCCGGCCGTTTCGGTATCCCCTGACGGTCGGAAGATCGTCGTCACAGACTATGCAAAGCATATTCCAAGGTCGTGGGAACGCTACGCACGGGGAAACGGCAATTACGCTCTGATGGAAAAGGCATTTGTCGCAGACGCGGACGACGAAAATGCCAGCAAACCAGCAAGTCGGTCTGATGCGGGAAGTAGGGCTCGACAATTTACAGTCATTGATGTCTTCTCGGGCGAGCAGAAGCCCCTACTCGATGCACCGATCGCTGACTTCCGGCGTGGCTGGAATTCTACCTACGAACGGTCGGTTTGGTCTCCTGATGGGAAGACAATCGCACTCGGGTCGACATATCTGCCCATCCCGACTGCACCGAATGCCGTTGACGATCTCATTCCATGCCTCGTGACGACCGTCAGCATCGGAGGTCACGCACGGTGCGTGAAGCACTTTGAGACGGCAAAGCAGCGAACGAGCGACGATCCTCACCTCATCGGCGCATCCTGGTCCGGAAAGGCGATCAAACTTACATACAAGCGGGGCACCGATTATGGGCATATGGCCGCAGGTGAATCCTATGTAGTCCAGGGCGGATCGTGGGTGTCGCGGCAGTCATGCGATCAACAACCGGATTTCTATGTAGAGCAATCACTAGATAGCTGGCCAATATTAGCCGCCAAAGACTGTGTCGGACGCCGAGCCGCCATCTTGAATCCAAACTCTTCCTTTTCTGGTGTGGACATCGGAAAGACCACGTTGTTGGAGTGGCGGGACAAGCTCGGCCGAAAGCAGATCGGAGGCCTCCTCACGCCGCCGGGGTTCGATCCTCGTCGAAAATATCCTCTTGTCATCCAGACTCACGGTTTCGACCCCGAATCCTTCATCCGAACGGGAGGCTATGAAACCGGTCAAGCAGCAAGGGCGCTGGTCGGGCGCGGTATTATCGTCCTTCAAGTCGACGAGCCCGCATACATCACTGCAACGCCTACGGAGACAGAAGCCGCAGAGGATGTTTATCTTAGCGCGCTCGACAGCCTCATTCAGAGGGGTTTCATCGATCCAAAACGAGTAGGAATCACGGCCTTCAGTCGGACGGGTCCTTACGTTGGGCGCACTATCACTGACGCGGCTGATCGCTTTGCCGCGGCCGCATTCAGTAACACGGATGCCGGTTCCTATTGGGATTATCTCGCCTACGTTGACTATGGCGGACCTTCAACAATCGCTGATTACGTCCAATTGGAGGCTCAAGGCATGCCTCCGACCAAGGATGGCTTGCAACAATGGATAAAGGTCGTGCCCGGATTTCGCGCCGATCGAATCCGGGCCGCAACCTTATTCACTGCCGGCGATCAACTCCATCTTCTGTTTCTTTGGGGATTATACGCGCCGATGAGGGCGGCCGGAAAAACAGTCGAACTCCAGTATATGCGAACAGGCCAGCATAATCTCACCTTTCCATCGCAGCGATTCGCCGCTCAGACGCTTCTCGTTGATTGGTTCGACTTCTGGCTCAATGATCACCAGGATGATGATCCTGCTAAGCAAGATTTGTACGCCCGATGGCGGGCTCTACGCCCCGACAAAGCGAAATGAGTCTGACTCGTGCCTTCGGATTAATGGTTTTGACTGGACTTGCTGGGTGTTCGGCTGCGCGAGAACCCATCGGAAAAGCTCCATTAGACCCGCAGTCGCGTTGGGAGGATGGGCAAAGAGCTTGGCTCGGTTGGAATGCACACCGACACGGTTGGCACGTCTTGCCGAGCGGTCTCCAATATCGGCTCGCGGGATCAAGGCATCAATCGGCGGCGAAACCCACACCCGGTTGCACCGTTACCATACAATATGAGGGACGCCTCATCGACGGCCGACTCTTCGACACCTCTTATGGCCGCCCCGACGCCGCGACCTTTCCGTTAAATCGACTGATCAAAGGCTGGCAGGAGGGCGTACCGATGATGCATGTCGGCGAGACTTGGGAGTTCGCGCTGCCGGCCGCGCTGGCATATGGTGAACACACTGTCGGCAGCGATGATCCGGAACGTGCCTCAATTCCCAAGAATTCTGCGCTGGTCTTCAGGATCGCACTGCTAAAGCTCGGGCACGATTGCTACCCATGAGCAGGCCTTGCGATGTCGTCGGCGTGCGCGTTTCGACGAGTGAAGGCCTTCTCTCCTGGTGAGGACGCGCAACCGCGATCGGAGGGCGTGAGTGCCGCTGGCCCCAAGAAGGTGCCTGGTGTCCCCGTCAGGTATCTGACGCGATAAACTGTATTCGGCGACTTTCGAGCCAGCCCGCGAGTGAGTGACTCGAATGCGGGCGGAGGCTCGCATGACCCCGACCAAGCTGCTAATCGGACAGATCCTTGTCGTGTTCGCGATCGTGCTCGCGGGCATTTGGTTCGCGACGCAATGGGCGGCTGCGCGGCTCGCATACCAGCCCGAACTCGGCGCGCCATGGGCGCTGATCGATGGAATTCCCGTCTACCGGCCCTGGGCGGTGTTCCTTTGGTGGTACCACTTTGATGCCTACGCGCCGCATGTCTTCGATCGCGCCGGCGCGATCGCCGGCGCCAGCGGATTCGCCGGGTGCGCCGCGGCGGTTGCCGGCTCGCTGTGGCGCGCGCGGCAGCACCGCAACGTCACGACCTATGGTTCGGCGCATTGGGCTTCATTGCACGAAGCGAGGGCCGCTGGCCTCTTCAACGAGACCGGCATCTTTCTCGGCCGGCTGGGTGATCGCTATCTCCGGCACGACGGCCCCGAACATGTTATGGCGTTCGCGCCGACGCGTTCCGGCAAGGGTGTGGGTCTCGTCGTCCCGACGTTGCTCGGATGGTCGGGCTCGGCCGTCATCCACGACATCAAGGGTGAGAACTGGCAGCTGACCGCCGGTTGGCGCGCGCGGTTCTCCCATTGCCTGCTGTTCAACCCGACCGACGCCCGATCGGCACGCTACAACCCGTTGCTCGAAGTGCGACGCGGCGCCGACGAGGTCCGCGACTGCCAGAACATCGCCGACGTACTGGTCGATCCGGAAGGGGCGCTCGAGCGGCGCAGCCACTGGGATAAGACCAGCCATTCACTACTGGTCGGCGCCATCCTGCACGTGCTCTATGCTGAGGAGGAGAAGACGCTCGCTCGCGTCGCAAGCTTCCTGTCCGACCCGCAGCGTTCTTTCGCGGCGACGCTGCGCCGGATGATGACCACCAACCATCTCGGCAGCGATGAGGCGCCAGTCGTCCATCCCGTCGTCGCCTCGGCAGCGCGCGAACTGCTCAACAAAAGCGAGAACGAGCGGTCGGGAGTGCTGTCGACCGCGATGTCGTTCCTTGGGCTCTACCGCGATCCCACGGTCGCCGCCGTCACCTCCCACTGCGACTGGCGCATCGCCGATCTCATCGAGGCGCCGCACCCGGTCTCACTCTACCTCGTCGTACCGCCGTCTGACATCAGCCGGACCAAGCCGCTGATCCGCCTCATCCTGAACCAGATCGGCCGCCGACTGACCGAGAAGCTGCACGCAGGCGGGCCGGACGCGACACCGACCGGAAAGCGGCACCGCCTGCTGATGATGCTGGACGAGTTCCCGGCGCTCGGTCGCCTGGACTTCTTCGAGACCAGCCTCGCCTTCCTTGCCGGCTATGGCGTGCGCGCTTTCCTGATCGCGCAGAGTCTCAACCAGATCGAGAAGGCCTATGGCGAACACAACGCCATCCTCGACAATTGCCATGTCAGGATCGCGTTCGCGACCAATGACGAGCGGACGGCCAAGCGTATCTCCGACGCGCTCGGCACCGCGACCGAGCAGCGCGCGATGCGCAACTATGCCGGACACCGGCTCGCACCCTGGCTCGCGCATGTCATGGTCAGCCGGCAGGAGACCGCACGTGCGCTGCTGACGCCCGGTGAAGTGATGCAGCTCGCGCCCAGCGACGAGCTAGTGCTGGTCTCGGGACACCCGCCGATCCGGGCGAAGAAGCTGCGCTATTACGAGGACGGGCAGTTCACCGCGCGCGTCCTGCCGGCGCCGGCACTGGACAGCGCCGGCTATCAGGACCGTCCCGCCATCCGCCCGGATGATTGGACGGGCCGGGTACGCGGGCAGGACGTGCGGCTGGCCGCTGTCGCCGATGCCGACGATCAGCCCGACAAGGGCGGCCTCGAGCAGGCGCGGAACCCTGCCCACGAGATCGTGGCGCAGGTTTCTGCAGAGCCCGAGATCGTCGATCCGCTCGGTCTCGGCGAGGACGACGGCGACCAAGTCGCAGAGCGCCGGGCGATGGACCGTGTCCAGGCGCTCGGCGCCGCGCGCACGGTCTATGGTCTCGATGCCGCGTCGGCGCGATCCGACGACCTGCAGCTGGGGTTCTGACCGTGGAGAAGGTTCGCCACCAGTTGTTCCTGCCCAAGCCGCTCTCGGATCGGCTCGAGGCACTGGCTGCCAAGCCCGGCGCTAGCAAGTCGGCGATCCTCGTCGACGCCGTCACCGCCTGGCTCAATCGCCGTGGCGCGTCCGAGCTGGAGGACCGCTTCGGGATCCGGCTAGACCGCCTGACCCAGGCGATCGGCCGGGTCGATCGCGACGCCTATGTCATCCTTGAAACGCTCGCGTTGTTCATCCGCTTCGAACTGGCGATTCAGACGCCGCTGGCGGAGAACGACCATGCCGGCCGCGCGCTCGGCGCGAAGCGGTTCGAGGCGTTCGTCACGCAAGTCGGTCGGCAAGTGTCGACCGGGCGGCGCACGCTCGCGGCGACTCCGGAGCAGGACGTATGAGCGCGAGTCTTGCGGCCGAGCGGCGCCGCCGCATGCTGGTTACCGCGCTGGGCGCCGACATCGCTGCGGCCATGCGCGACAGCCGCACCCAGGAGATCATGGTCAACCCAGACGGCGCGCTTCGGCTCGACCGTCTGGGCGAAGGCCGTGTCGACACGGGCATCCGGATGGAACCTGACCAGGTCGAGCGCATCATCCGTCTCGTCGCCAGTCACGCGCGCGCCGAAATCCATGGCGACCGGCCGATTATTTCGGCGGAGCTGCCACCCCATGCGGAGGGCCGTGCCGGCGAGCGCTTCGAAGGCGTGCTTCCGCCGGTAGCGCCGGGGCCGTGCTTCTCGATCCGCAAGCCGGCCGAACGGCTCTACACGCTCGACGACTATATCGCAGACGGCATCATGACCGAGACGGCTGCGGATAGACTGCGCGCCGCGGTCACCAAGCGCCTCAACATCCTGGTCGCAGGCGGGACCAGTTCGGGCAAGACGACGCTCGCCAATGCGCTGCTCGCGGAAATGGCCTGGATCGATGCGCGTGTCATCCTGATCGAGGACACGCGCGAGTTGCAATGCCCGCTGCCCGACACGGTCGCGTTGCGCACGCGGCCCGGCGTCGTGTCGATGACCGATCTCGTCCGCTCGACCATGCGCCTGCGGCCCGACCGTATCATCGTTGGCGAGGTGCGCGGTCCCGAGGCGCTCGACATGCTCAAGGCGTGGAACACGGGCCATCCGGGCGGGATCGCCACCGTCCACGCCAACAGCGCGGTCGCTGCGCTCTATCGCATCGAGCAGCTGGTGCAGGAAGCGGTCGTCACCGTGCCACGCCGGCTGATCGCCGAGGCCATCGACATCATCGCCTTTATCACCGGCCGCGGCACCTCGCGCCGGATCGCCAGCATCGCCCGGGTCGGCGCGCTCGACCCGGATACCGGCGCCTACGCGCTGACCGAGCTTCTCGCACCGCCCAGCCAAGGAGATTGATCATGACTGCCCTCAGAATTCCCGATCGCCGGAGCACCTTCATTGCAGGGGCGATGTTCGGCCTCGGCCTAGTGCTCGCCGGCACGGCGCACGCCTCCGGCACCGGTATGCCGTGGGAACAACCGCTCCAGCAGGTGCTCGATTCCGTCCAGGGGCCGGTCGCCAAGATCGTCGCGGTGATCATAATCATCACGACGGGGCTGACGCTGGCGTTTGGCGAGACCGCCGGTGGCTTCCGCCGGCTCATCCAGATCATCTTCGGCCTGTCGATCGCCTTCGCCGCGTCGAGCTTCTTCCTGTCCTTCTTCTCGTTCGGCGGCGGAGCGCTGATCGCGTGAGCGCCACCAACCACGCCGGCGGTCATATCGAGGGCTTCGAGGTTCCCATTCACGGGAGCCTCGGAGCGCCAATCCTGCTCGGCGGCGCGCCACGTGGCCTGGCGATCGTCAACGGCACGCTCGCCGCCGCGATCGGGCTCGGGCTCCAGCAGTGGATCGCCGGCATCGTCGTCTGGGCGGTCGGGCACAGCATCGCCGTGTTCGCCGCGCGCCGCGATCCCGTCTTCGCGCCGGTCCTCGTCCGCCACCTCCGCCAGCGGAGCTACCTCGCATGCTGAGCCTGCGTGAATACCGCCACAGTGCCGACCGTCTCGCCGACCATCTGCCCTGGGCAGCGCTGGTCGCGGACGGCGTAGTCCTCAACAAGGACGGCGGCTTCCAGCGGACCTTCGCGTCCCGCGGCCCGGACTTGGAGTCCGCGACCGAAGCCGAGCTGGTCTCGGCCTGTGCGCGCGCCAACAATGTGCTCAAGCGCTTCGGCACTGGTTGGGCGCTGTTCTTCGAGGCCGAACGCCGTGAGGCGCTGGGCTACCCGGACAGCAGCTTCCCCGACGCCGCGTCGTGGCTGGTCGACGAGGAGCGTCGTGCGCGGTTCGAGGCCGAGGGTGCGCACTATGAGAGCCGCTATCATCTGACCTTGACCTGGCTTCCGGCCGCCGATGGCGCGGATGCAGCCGGGCGTTCGCTGGTAGAGCGGCCGGAGGCCGCGCGCGCTGGCCGTGACTGGCGCGGCGCGCTCGGCAATTTCATCGCCGAGACGGACCGCGCACTCGACCTCTTCGCGGCGTTCATGCCCGAGGTGCGGGCGCTCTCGTCGGCCGAGACGCTGACCTACCTGCACGGCTGCATCTCGAACCGACGCGTGCCCGTAGCGGTGCCCGAGACGCCGATGTACCTCGACGGCCTGCTGGCGGACACGCCCCTGGTCGGCGGGCTGGAGCCGTTGCTGGGTGCGCGGCATCTGCGCACGCTGACCGTCACCGGCTTTCCCAACATGAGCCGGCCCGGCATCCTCGACGCGCTCAATGAGGCAGCTTTCCCCTATCGCTGGACCACACGGTTCATCGCGCTCGACAAGACGGACGCGACCAAGCTGCTGACCAAGCTCAGGCGGCAATGGTTCAACAAGCGCAAGTCGATCACCGCGTTGCTGCGCGAAGTGATTTACAACCAGCCGGTCCAGCTGCTCGACAGCGACGCCGACAACAAGGTGGCCGACGCCGATCTCGCCCTACAGGCGCTTGGCGGCGATCATGTCGCGTTCGGCTATCTGACCGCCACCATCACGGTATCGGACGAGGATCGCTTCCGCGTCGAAGACAAGATCCGGCAGGTCGAGCGGATCACCAGCGGGCTCGGCTTCACCACGATCCGGGAGGGCGTGAACGCGGTCGAAGCCTGGCTGTCGTCGCTGCCCGGTCACGCCTATGCCAACGTCCGCCAGCCGATCGTCCACACGCTCAACCTCGCGCATCTCATGCCGCTGTCGAGCGTGTGGGCCGGTCCCACGCGCAACGCCCATCTAGACGGACCGCCGCTGCTTGTCGCGCAGACCGCCGGCACGACGCCATTCCGGCTGTCGACCCATGTCGGCGACGTCGGTCATGAGATCATCGTCGGACCAACCGGCGCGGGCAAGTCCGTGCTGCTGGCGCTGCTCGCCTTGCAGTTCCGCCGCTATCCCGAGTCGCAGGTCTACATCTTCGACAAAGGCTTCTCCGCCCGCGCTGCGGTGCTGGCGATGGGCGGGGCGCATCACGCGCTAGGGCTCGGCGGCGATGAAGGCGGCAGGGCAATCGCGTTCCAGCCGCTGCGCCACATCGATCGCGCCGACGAACGCGCCTGGGCGGCCGAATGGATCGGCGCCTTGCTCGCCCATGAAAAGGTGCTGGTGACGCCGGAGGTAAAGGAGGCCGTCTGGTCGGCGCTCACCAGTCTCGCCACCGCTCCGGTCGAGGAACGCACGCTCACTGGCCTCTCGCTGCTGTTGCAATCGACTGCGCTGCGCTCGGCGCTGTCGCCCTACACGCTGGAGGGGCGGTTCGGCCGGCTGCTGGATGCGGCCGAGGACGACCTCGCCATCGCCGATGTCCAATGCTTCGAGACCGAAGCGCTGATGGGGCAGGCCGGCGTCGTCGCACCCGTGCTCACCTATCTGTTCCACCGGCTCGAGGACCGCTTCACCGGGCGGCCGACTTTGCTCATCCTCGACGAAGCCTGGGTCTTCCTCGACCACCCGCTGTTCGCGGCGCGCATCCGCGAATGGCTGAAGGTGCTGCGCAAGCGCAACGTCGCGGTGGTGTTCGCGACGCAGTCGTTGGCCGATATCGCCGACAGCACGATTGCGCCCGCGATCATCGAGAGCTGCCCTCAGCGTATCCTGCTGCCGAACGATCGCGCGATCGAGCCGCAATCGCGCGCCGCCTATGAGCGGTTCGGCCTCACCGACCGCCAGATCGAGCTGATCAGCCGGGCTACCCCAAAGCGCCATTATTACCTGCAATCCGCGCGCGGCAACCGGCTGTTCGAGCTGGGGCTCGGTCCGATCGCGCTCGCGCTGTGCGGTGCGTCCGATCCCGCCAGTCAGAAGCGCATCGACGCGATCCTGGCCGAGGACGGGCCCGCCGACTTCGCGGGGCGCTTCCTCGAATCCGCCGGCCTCGAATGGGCTGCCGACCTGCTCGCCGATTTTCCCCGAACCTCAACCCAAGGAGACCTGTAATGCGCATCTTGTCGCGCAAAGTTGTGATCGCGTCCGCGCTCGGCCTGAGCACGGCCGGCGCTCTGGTGATGAGCGTCACACTGCCGAGCCAGCCGGCACGCGCCCAATGGACCGTGTTTGATCCGTCGAACTACGCCCAGAACTTGCTCACCGCCGCGCGTTCGCTTCAGCAGATCAACAACCAGATTCAGATGCTGCAGAACCAGGCGCAGAGCCTCGTGAATCAGGCGAAGAACCTGACGACGGTCAGCTTCCCCGAGCTGACCCAGCTTCAGCAGACGATCCAGAAGATCGACCAGCTGATGGCACAGGCGTCGAACATCCAGTTCCACGTGGCCGGGCTCAACCAGCAATATCAGGCGCTGTATCCGACGACGTTCAACACGGCGCTGACGAACAACCAACATGTTGCCGATGCGAGGACGCGGCTGGCAACCTCGATGTCCGCCTACCAGCAGACCATGACGGTGCAGGCACAGGTGGTCGAGAACATCGCCTCTGACGAGGCCACACTGAACAGTCTCGTCGCACGGAGCCAGGGTTCACAGGGTGCGCTGCAGGTCCAGCAGACGACCAACCAGCTTCTCGCACTGGTCGCCAAGCAGCAGTTCCAGATCGAGCACATGATGGCCGCGCAATATCGCGCCGACGCGCTGGCGAATGCCACGCGCACGCAGGCGCAGTCCGACGCGCAGAGTGCCAGCACCAAGTTCCTCGGCTCCGGCAACGCCTACACCCCCCAATAGGCGACGCCGGCACCGGCGGCGGCATCCGCCTCACTGCCGCCGTCGCCGCGGGGCTCGGCTCAGCTCCCCCGGCCGGGCCCCGCGGTATCCCTCTCATCAGGAAGCAGCGCAGTTGAACGATCTCAACGTCATCGATCAGTTCATGCAGGCCTTCATCCGCTACATCGATAGCGGGTTCGGGCTGCTTGGGCCCGACGTCAGCTTCCTGAGCCGCACGCTGATCGCGCTCGATATCACACTGGCGGGACTTTTCTGGGCGCTGGGCGGCGAGGACAATGTGCTCGGCCGGCTCATCCGCAAGATTCTCTATATCGGCGCGTTCGCGTTCATCCTGAACAGCTTCTCCTCGCTCTCGACGATCATCTTCAATTCGTTCGCGCAGGCCGGCCTCACCGCAGGCGGCGGCACGCTGTCCGCGTCCGACCTGCTCAAGCCGGGACGTCTCGCCGGCACCGGCTTCTCCGCCGCCTGGCCGCTGCTCCAGCAGGTCAACCAGTATCTCGGTTTCACGACTTTCTTCCAGAATTTCCTGACGATCGCGGTGCTGCTGATCGCGTGGGTGATCGTGATCCTCGCCTTCTTCATCCTCGCCGTGCAGATGTTCGTGACCATCCTCGAGTTCAAGCTGACCTGCCTGGCCGGCTTCATCCTGGTGCCGTTCGCGCTGTGGAACCGTACCAGCTTCCTCGCCGAGCGCGTGCTCGGCAATGTCGTCAGTTCCGGCATCAAGGTGATGGTGCTCGCGGTCATCGTCGGCATCGGCTCCAACTATTTCCAGCCGTTCACCGCCTCCCTGCAGGGGACGGAACCCGACATCGGCAAGGCGATGAGCCTCGTGCTCGCCAGCCTCGCCTTGTTCGGCCTCGGCATCTTCGGGCCCTCGATCGCCTCGGGTCTGGTCGCCGGCGCGCCGCAGCTCGGCGCGGGCGCGGCGCTCGGCACCGCGCTTGGCGCGGGCGGCATCATGTATCTGGGCGGTGCCGGGGCAGTGGGAGCCGCACGCGGTCTTGCTGCCGCAGGGCTCGGCGCGGTGCGGGCGGGGACGGCGATGGGATCGGCGGCATCGACCGCCTACACGCTTGGCCAGGAAGGCGCCGGCTCGTCCAGCATGGGCGCGGGCCTCTCCGGTGTGGCGAGCGCCGCCGGCAGCGCTGCCCGCTCGCGCATGTCCGCCGCGCTCGGCATCGGCGAAGCCGCCGAGTCCGGCCGGCAGGCCGCGTTCAATGCCCTCGCCAATCGCACGGCTTCCGCAGCGGCGACCAACACCGGAGCGGGCGACCAATCCGTCCCCGGATGGGCGCGCGCGATGAAGGCTCAAGCATCCACCCGCCATCACGGCCAGGCCACCATGCACGCGATCAGCCAAGGCGACCGCGGCGGCCACGGCGCCACCCCCGACATCAAGGAAAGGGACGACTGACATGCTCTTCAAGCGAGCGGTGCAGCGCTATGGACGCACGCCGCCACCGGAAACACCTTATCAGCGCGCCGGCCAGCTCTGGGACGAACGGATTGGCTCGGCCCGTGTCCAGGCGAAGAACTGGCGGCTGATGGCGTTCGGCTGCCTCGGACTGGCCACCGCGCTCGCCGGCGGGCTGCTGTGGCAATCGCTGCAGAGCCGGGTCGTCCCCTATGTCGTCGAGGTGGATCGGCTCGGTGAGGCGCGTGCCGTCAAGCCGGCCGAGGCGAACTATCAGCCGACCGATCCGCAGGTCGCCTGGCTCCTGTCGCAATTCATCCGCCAGGTGCGCTCGGTGTCGCTCGATCCAGTGCTGATGCGGCAGGACTGGCTGTCGGCCTACGACTTCACCACCAAGCGCGGCGCGGTGTTCCTCGGCGACTATGCTCGCGCGGCCGACCCGTTCGGCCACGTCGGCGAACGCACCGTGTCGGTGCAGGTCACGAGCGTCGTGCGCGCATCCGACAAGTCGTTTCAAGTGAAGTGGGTCGAGACAGCCTATGAGCGCGGCGCGCTCTCGGGCACCTCGCACTGGACCGCAATCCTGACAGTGGTGTCGGTGCGCCCGTCGAGCGCCGACGTTCTGCGCAGGAACCCGCTCGGCATCTATGTCGACGCGATCGACTGGAGCCGCGAGCTCGAACCCGCCGCGCCGAAGCCGCCGCCCGCGGCAATCCCCTCAAACATCCCGGCCGGTTCGCCGCTCGATCCGAACCTCGCCGCCCCAACCACCAACACGGAGATCCAGCCATGAAACCTGCTTTGCTGGCGGCGACGGCGCTTGCCGCAGCCGCGCCCGCACTTGCTCAGACGCTGCCGACCGCCACTGCGCCGGCATCAGCGATGCCCACGGTACCGCGAGTTACGGCTGGGAGCGCTCCTCCGCCGGTAGTCGCGCCGCCCGTCGCCGCTTCGCCAACCGTCCCGCGCCCACCGGTACGCCATGCCTATCGGCCACCGTCCCCAGGCGAGCTTCGCGTGAGGGCCGCCAATCGTGCGGCGACGCTCGAACCCGCGACCGGCGGCTATCTCAACGCCGTGCAGATCTATCCCTATAGCGACGGCACGATCTATCATGTGTTCACCGCGCCCGGACAGGTCACCGACATTGCCCTGCAGCCGGGCGAGACCCTCGGCGCGGTCGCGGCCGGCGACACCGTGCGCTGGGTGATCGGCGACACCAGCAGCGGCAGCGGCGATACGAAGCGCACGCATATTTTGGTGAAGCCCTTCACCAGCGGGCTCGCCACGAACGTGATCGTGACGACCGACAGACGGACGTATCACTTGTCGCTCACCAGCACCGAGCACACCGCGATGTCGGCGCTGTCCTGGACCTATCCCGCGGATCAGCTGATCGCGCTCAAGGCCGCCGCCGAGCAGGCACGGGCTACCCAGCCGGTAGCGTCGGGCCTGTCGATCGACCAGCTCCACTTCGGCTACGCGATCACCGGCGACGAGCCCGCATGGCGACCGCTACGCGCGTTCGACGACGGGCGGCAGACGTTCATCGAGTTTCCGGCATCGCTCGGTGTCGGTGAGGCGCCGCCGCTGTTCCTGGTCGATGCCAAGGGGACCGCCAGCCTCATCAACTATCGCGTCCAGGGCCGCTATTATGTGGTCGACCGCCTGTTCGACGCCGCCGAATTGCGGCTCGGCCTCAAGCATCAGGACGTGGTGCGGATCAGCCGGACCGGCGAGTTGGTCGGCGGCCGGAGGGGCTCGTGAGCGAGGCCCTCGCAGCCCAGCCTGCCAAGCTCGATCCCGAGACGCTGGCAATCCGCAGCCGTCCGCCTCGCGCGATCCGGTTCAAGCGCGGTGTCATCATCGCGATGGCGGCTTGTCTGTCGGTGAGCATCATCGCGGTCACGTGGATGGCGCTGAAGCCGCGTTTGTTCCACGGCGCGCCAACACAGGAAGAGCTGTCACAGCCGAATGCGCGGCCGAACAGCGACGCGCTCAACGGTGCTCCCGCCACCTATGGCGACGTGCCACGCCTCGGTCCGCCATTGCCCGGTGACCTCGGCAAGCCGATCCTCGAACGGCAGCAGCAATTGGCGACAGGAGTAAACCCGGGTGACCAGCAGCTCCAGCAGGCAGAAGCGGCAGAGCGCGAGCGCCAGCTTGCCGAACTGAAAGCCGCGCGCGAGTCGGGTGTGCTGGTGCCGGGCCGGCAGACGAATGCCGTGACCGATGCTGCGCCTGTGATCATGGCGGCAGCTACGCCGGCGACGGACAAGGCCAAGCTGGCGCTCGACCCAGCCAATGATCCCAACGCGCAGGGGCGCAAGGAGGCGTTCGTCGCCACTCTCGACCGCCAGGGCGACATGAATCCGTACATGCTGACGGCGCTGCGGTCACCCTATACGCTCTCGGCCGGGAGCGTGATCTCGGCCAGCCTGATCACCGGGTTGCGCTCCGATCTGCCCGGCCTCGTCACCGCGCAAGTTACCGAAAACACCTATGACAGCGCGACCGGCCGACTCCTCCTGATCCCGCAGGGCGCCCGGTTAATCGGGAGCTATGATAGCGTCGTGGCGTTCGGACAGAAGCGGGCGCTGATCGTCTGGCAGCGGATCATCATGCCCGACGGAAGTTCGCTCCGGATCGATAACGTGCCCGCGACCGATCCGTCGGGCTATGCGGGTCTCCAGGATAAGGTCGACTTCCACACATGGCAGCTGCTCAAGGGCGTCGTGCTGTCGACGATGCTCGGAGTCAGTTCCGAGCTGGCGCTGTCGGGTCAAAGCGACCTCGTGCAGGCACTGCGCATGTCGACGCAGGACAATGTGGCGCGCGCCGGCGACCAGATCACCCAGCGCAACCTTAGCATTCAACCGACGATCACTATCCGGCAGGGCGCGCCGGTTCGGCTGGTCGTCCACAAGGATCTCGTATTTGCGCCTACGGGGAAGGAGGATTGACATGATCGACCTCAAGCTTGGCAAGCTTCCCGACCGGACGCCGGTGAAACTTTCGATCACGATGACGCCCGATCTGCAGGCCGCCCTTCAAGATTACGCCGCCGCGTATGCGGCGGCGTATGGTGTCAAGGAGCCGGTGTCGGAGTTAATTCCGGCGATGCTTTCGGCCTTTCTGGAGAGCGATCGTGGTTTTGCGCGCGCGCGCTCTGCAGTTAAATGAGCCGCCCGACCAAGACCGATGGATCGTCGGCGCCGCCCGGAAGGACGGTCCCCTCAGAGCGAATCGCTGTCCGAGTGCCAATGGCGGCCGAGATGCTGGGCATTGGTCGAACCAAGCTTTACGAACTCATCGCGGATGGGGAGGTCGATGTGGTGAAACTTGGCCGAGTGACGCTGATAACCAAGCGCAGCATCGACGCATTGATCGAGCGTCACCAAAGCAGAAAATCTACCGAATTGTCGGCCAAACGCAGGCGCGGGCGGCCGCGCATATCCTTCGTTGGCCTTCGCGGCTGATCCGACTCAACCGGGACTCTTAATCCCGCTAACGGTGCGGATGTCATCGATATGAACCTGCGTGAAGCGAAGGCGCACCGGTTCGCCGGCTAAAGTGACATCTATCTCGGGCGACGTCGCCGCGGCGATCAATTTGCGGAGTTCCGGGTCGGTCATCGGGTTCGCGTGGCGCCATTTCGCGGCACAGGTCGGGCACATGGCAAGATGGGTTTCGGCGTGCTCGGTCGTCATGCCGTCGAGCAGTTCCGAGGCCTCGAAATAGGGCGATCCGTCCGGCAGCGCGAAAGGCATTTTCTTCTGGCACCCCTGGCAAATCATGTCGCCAAGCGGCGTCGTGTAATGGTCTTCGAGATAGCTGCGCGCGGTCGCCCGGCTCTCATTGTTGCTCGTGCGGACGCTGCGTTCCCGGACTTCATAGGTCTTAGCTGGCGCATGCTGGGCGCGCGCGGCCAGGCGTGCGGCGCGTCGGTCGGGGTCGCGCGTTTCGCGCTCGGGGAATTCCACCTGTTCATAGGCGTGGGCGTCGAGCTTGCGCGCGATGTCCTCGTTCAGCGCCGCGAGCACATCGGCCGGCAAGCCATCAAGCTTCTCGACCAACTCGGCATTGAGGCCGATCAGTTCACCCGCCTTGAGGCGCGCCTTATGCTGGTCGCTGCGCTTGCGCTGCTCCTCGCCAAAACCGATTGCGTGCAGCCAGGGCTCGTTGCCGCCGATGCTGAAACCGGCCGCAAGCTCGGCGGCGGTGATTGCGCGGGGCTGCCGCACGGTGCCGTCCTTGGCGGGGATCCATGCGGCATCGCGAAGCGCGATCGCGAGTGAGGAAGGACCCGTATTCGCGCCGCGAGAGGCATTTGGCGAAAAGCGGGCTGCCATTGCCGAGGCGCCGTGCGGCTTGACCGCGTCCCAGATCAAACGCGAGATTGCGGGATCGCCTCGGGCTAGAAGGGCGTCGATTCCCTCAATACCGTGGTCGATGTTGGTGCCCGAACTCATATGCCGCGTAGCGCCGAAGCCACCGTGCAATTCACTCCAATTCGGATGGGTGTAGGGAATTGTGAAGTAGACCACCGAGAGCCCATCCTCGACGCCGCATTCGGTGAGGAAGTCGATCAAGTCCTTGCGCTTGAGCTTGTCATAGCCATCCCAGAGCGCGAGGCGGTCACGCCCCTCGATGCTGCCGTCATAGACCTTGTCCAGGGCGGACTGGAGGTATGGCGAGCCGAAATAGACCGTGTTTGCGTCGTGATAATCGGCATTTGGCCCGGCTCGGACGATCGCCTTGTCAGCGAATAGGCTGACATCGTTGTGGTCCTTCCACCAGCGTATGAACCTGCGCATATGCTGGAGGTGCCGCTCGCGGTTGGGACGCGGCCCATCGCCGGCATATTGGGTGCGGATGATCGCCTGTAGATAGGCCTTTTCATCGACGTCCTTGACCCCGAGGCGACGCAGCAGTGCTTCGACTTCCTTCCCGCGCCCGCGTCCACCACGGATGACGGTGTTCTTGACCAGATAGAGGTCACACTGCCCGGCCTCAGGGTCGAGCGCGGCGTCCGCCGGTGGAAACAGGGCGATTCCAGGCGCGCAGCGCCGGCTGCGCTCGATGCGCACGAAGCGGAGGTTGGCCACGGACACCCCTCGCTTCTGGGTTTTCATCGCGGGATCAAGTGCCAGATAGAAGCGCTGGGCGTGATCGTCGCTCAGGCCGTCGAACCAGGCAAGAGCACGCTTGCGGGCGTCGACCTCGGACTGGTGCCAGAGATGGTTTTGCCCGAAGGCACGCTGAAACACGCTGAAGAAGTCAGCATGTCCCCATTCCTCGATCTTGAGCATGGTGAGGAAGGATTCTGTCCGGCTATTGCGTAGACCGGTGACAACCCAGCTTTTCCCGGCCCGATCGCCGAATTGCGCCAGCCCCTCGTCACCGAGCAGCTCACGTAGCTCGGCCGGCCCACGGATCGCATCGCCAGCGGTGACGAACGGCCCGGCGTGGGACGGGATCAGGGGTTCGGAAGTGAATCGCTTGGCGACGATCGTGCGGATCGGCGCAAAAACCGCGGGCAGCTCATCGCCGGCATTGGGCAGAAGCTCCATGACCCCGCGCTTGAGCATCCCGCGGTCGCGCAGTTCGGGAAGCGTGTCAGCGACGAGGCTGCCGAGTGTCTCGATCAGTTCAGCATTCCAGGAGTCGTCGAGCTTGATGTTGGCGCGGTTGTCGGTGAGCTGGAAGGGGCCATGGATCAGGAAGTGCAGCCCGGTGATCTCCTGCGTCTCGAAGAAGACCATGAGCCTGGTCGGTGCCTCTTCCGGCACGAGATCGCCGCCATCGTTTAAGCGCAACGCGGCCTTCACCTCATATTGCTTGCGCTGTTCGTGTTGCTCCACGGATCGCGATAGAATGAGGAAGCGTTCTCGGTGTGACGAGCCGTCGGGGAGCACCGATCGGATCGAGCGGATGCCATCGCTATTGTCGCTCACCTCAGCCCGACCGACGCGCTCGCCGTCGACCCATTCCAGCCGCTTGATGTTTTGGAGGAACAGCAGCGAGCGCAGTCCCGAAGACGCCAAGCCGTCGCGCGCGCGGTTGAGCGTGATTTCGGCCTTGTCTGGCCTAAGCGGCAGAACAATCCGGGTCGTGGGATTGCGATGTTCGGATGCGACAAGGTGCGGCACCACGAGGTTCTCGATCGCGAAGGCAAGCGGAACGCCCTCGGTATACGAGTGGACCTCGGGCCTTTCGGTGATCACGTAAACGGATTTGAAGCCGATACCGAAGCATCCGATCTTGTGCCCGTCGTCGAGCTTCGTCGTATTGCCAATTCCGGTGATGCCCTCGATATCTTCGCGATCGAACGGCCGGCCGTCATGCTCGAAATGGATGCGATCGGGATCGAGCGAGAAGCGCACCCAGCTCGCGCCCGCGTCTTCGGCGTTTTGCAGCAGCTCGAAGATGAAATGGCTCGGATCGGCATATTTCTCGACCGTCGCGTTCCAGATGCCCCGGTCAAAATTATTTTCGTGGCTGGCGTCGACCCAGCGCTGTCGCTTGGCGCGAAGGGCGTCGAGCCAGATGTCGAAGGGTGCCTCCATGATCAATGCTCCACGCGAAGGATACCCGCGGCGACGCGGCGGGGAAGAATGTCCGCGCGCCGTTCGGCCGCGGCCAGATTGTCGAGCGCTTCGCGGTGATCGGCACTGGCCCGCGCGAGTTGGCCGAGGCGCATGCGGCGGATGCGATCCTCCGAGACCGAGCGCAATTGCTCTTCCAGAATTCCGATCCGGGCGTTGTGGCTGGCTTCGAGGCTGTCACGGCGAAAGCGCGCGATCTCGCCAGCCTCCGCAATATGGGCGGCGCGACGACGGGTCCAAAGTTCATGGTGCCAGCCTTCCAGCCCTTCGATCACGGCAGCACCAGGCAGGCCGACATCGCTCGCGTCCTGCGCCGTGGCGAAGATGTCCGTGAAGGCCGCGCTGACGATCGGATCTTCGACGACCGACACCAGCATGGCATCCTCGCGCAAGCCCCGCATCTGCCACTGGTAGATGGCGAAGGGATGATCGCCGACCGGAAGCATCGGGTCATTGACCTTCAAGGTGACCTGGATCTCTTCGTCGCGGGCAAAGGATCGGGCGGCCGCCTGGGTCAGTGGATGAACCGGCGTTATGAAGGCCAGGCCGCGATCGGCGTTGGCGGTGTCCCGATCGAACGTCAGCGCCAAGGTCTGCTGGTCCCCGCGCAGCCAGTTCTCCCATTCCCGCTCGGCGAGATTGAGGCGGGTACCCCGCCCGCGTGCCGGAACCAGCCGTCGCCGTGCGTCCGCGGACAGCCGTAGGCTCTTGACGGGCCCTTGGCCGCTGATTGGGTTGCGACCGACTTCGAGTTCCCGCTCGAGATGCAAGCCGACCAGCCGCTCAAGCGCGTTCGGCTCCAACCATCGGCTCGACGCCTGCGCGATTTCATCGTCGATCCGATTCCGCTCGATGCGCACGCCGAACAGCTCGGCCTCGCGTTCCTCAAGCGCA
>Ga0105248_10000562_pt1 | contig 42094 bp, 44 predicted proteins | sample KBSS34metaG_FD_81524 | JGI IMG/M metagenome (GOLD analysis project Ga0105248, IMG submission 81524) | Switchgrass rhizosphere microbial communities from Kellogg Biological Station, Michigan, USA - KBS S3-4 metaG | ecosystem: Host-associated > Plants > Roots > Rhizosphere > Soil | place...
GTTCCACCCCCTTCGATGCCCGGATGGCAGGCGTGGACCGTAGGCGATGACATTGCGTGGCTGCGTCCAGGCACCGATGGTCGTCTTTGGGCTATCAATCCGGAATCTGGATTCTTCGGCGTGGTGCCCGGCACAAGTCGCGTCACGAACCCGAATGCCTTCGACATGATCCAACGCAATACGATCTACACGAATGTGGCGTTGCGACCGGACGGCACACCGTGGTGGGAAGGCCACGACGATCCAGCGCCGGCGGAAGCGCTCGATTGGCAGGGCCGCCCCTGGACGCCACAATCCAAGGAGAAGGCCGCGCACCCGAATAGCCGCTTCACTGTTCCCGCCGCACAGTGCGCCTCAATCTCTCCCGAATTCGAGAATCCCAACGGGGTTCCTATTGACGCCATGCTCTTCGGCGCGCGGCGCCAACGGCGCATACCGCTCGTCTATGAGGCGCGGGACTGGCAGCACGGAACATTCCTTGCCTCCACGCTTTCTTCGGAAACAACGGCCGCCGCGACTGGCAAGGTCGGGGTTCTGCGGCGCGATCCAATGGCCATGCTTCCCTTCTGCGGCTACAACATGGGCGACTACTTCGGACACTGGCTCGAGGTCGGCAAGGGCCTGAAACATCCTCCGAAGATTTTCCGAGTGAATTGGTTCCGCACGAATGATCAGGGGAAGTTCATCTGGCCGGGATTTGGAGACAACATCCGTGTGTTGCAGTGGGTCCTGGAACGCTGTGAAGGCCGCGGAAAGGCGTTGGAAACGGCTATTGGATACACGCCCACGATTGATGGAATCAATCGGGAGGGGCTTAACATCAGCGACAGCGTCATGGAAGGCCTTCTCAGGGTTGATCCCGCCGAATGGGTAGAGGCCATCGCCGGACAAGACGATTTTTTCAAATCATACGGTCGTCATATGCCCAGGGCTATGTGGGAAGAGCACGAAGCACTTGCCCGGCGCATCGATGACCCACTGACCGCCACTGCAGCGCCAATTGCCGACTGATACGGATTCCACGGATAAGCATCGGTGAAGCGGCGGAAGAAAATTGCGTTTGCACTCCTGGTGCTTGCTGTTCTTTCGCAGATCCCGTTCCTCTACCGTCACATCCAGATTGAAAGACTTTCAAAACGAATCGCCGCTCTCAATGAGAATCGGAAGTTCCACGATCCACCCTATCAGGACCTGACGGGCGTCATTCACGTTCATACGGCCCTCGGCGGGCACAGCCGCGCTACCCTAGAAGAACTCATCGAGGGAGCGAAGGGACTCGACTACGTAGTCATCACCGAGCATACCGCAAACCTGCTGGACACTGCGGCGCTGACCCTCAATGGAACATACGAGGGAACGCTGTTTGTTGGGGGAAACGAACTCGACACACACACGAGCGACCGGCTTCTCCTGATTCCCGGCACACATGAAGCCTACCTGCGTCGGAACATCGAAACACCCGAGTTCCTACCGCCGTTTCAGAAGGAAGGCAGGCTGGCCTTTGTGGCCTACCCGGACAGGTTTCGCAGCTGGAACACCGCGAACGTGGACGGTATCGAAGTCTTCAACCTGAGTACCAGTACACGAGACGTCAACTACGTCCTCTTCATCTTCGATATGCTCTGGGCCTATGGCGATCACTCCGACCTTACCCTGGCGACCCACCTGTCGCGCCCGGATGGGAATTTAAAGAAGTATGACGAGTCGGCAAAAACGCGCAGGCTTACCCTCTTCGCCGGAAGCGACGCTCATTCGAATATCGGACTTCATCTTCTGGGTGACGAAACCGGCAAGAAGTTTGTGGGACTCAAGTTCGACAATTACGCCGATGTTTTTCGCGTCGTGAGAACTCACGTGCTCCTGGAGAATGGCAAAACTCTTAAACAGGAGACCCTCCTGGAGGCTCTGAAACAGGGTCACTGCTATATCGGCTTTGATGTCCTCGGCGACACGAAGGGATTCTCATTCTCGGCTGGATGGAAGATCCAGGGGGACGAAATAAAGCTCGCCGATGGGTTGTCACTGACCGTGACGGTCCCGCTGGATTCTCGAATCGTCCTGCTGAAGGACGGCCAGCAGGTCTCTGAGGCAGGCTCGACACACGAGCTGGCGTTCACGCCAAAAGAGCCTGGTACGTATAGAGTCGAGGTCTATCTGGACGCGCTGGGGAAGCCTTTCGACCGTTTGCCGTGGATCATGTCCAATCCCATCTACGTGAGATAGAGCGAATTTCGCAAGGCTCTTGTCCCGCTTTACTAATCCGAGCTGTACGTGACTTCCGTCCGGCACAGCAACTTGCCTGAAGCCCATACCAGCAGCGCAGCAACGCCAATGAGGACCAGCACGCTGAATACGGCGCTCGAGGCGTCAACCACAACCGAGAAGGGACCTCTGTCGATGATGAGCGGCAAAAGCGACTGCAGGTAGTGCATGATGGTCAGCTTCTGCAGAGTCTCCGGGAGAAAGAAATAAAAGGCCTCCCAAAGGCCGACAATGATCGCCGGTATGACGGGATTGCGAAACCGCAGACCGGTCAGGGTGAACACGCCACCATAGGCCGTGCACGCCAGTACGGTCACGATGAGATACCGCAGCAGATAGGGAATCCCGTTGCCTTCGAAGAAGAAGGCGGGTCCGGACGTCGCCGCTGCGTACATAAGAAGATTGGTCAGGATGGTGCTAGTTGAGAAGATCAGCGCCATCGCGACGGTGCCCGCCAGAAACTTGCCGATCGCGATGACCTCACGTCTAACCGGCGACAAGAGGTAAAAATGCAAAGTCTTCTCGAGAACTTCTCCACGAAACAATTGTGAAAACACCAGAGCGCATGAAAAGAAGATCGCCAGCCTCAGCATGAACGTCTGATAGAAAAATGCATACACTTCCGAAAGATCTGGAATCGAGGGCATGCGTCCGCCCATTGAGCGCTCTGAACGTGCCGCCATCTGAACCGCGGCGAACAGCAGCATGGCAACGGGGGCATATGCAGCGAGGTAGACCCCAATCCATCGTCGCGCGAGAACATAGCGTTTGAGTTCCACCCTCATCACGGTCAGAGCTTGCGTGATCCAGAGATTCATAGCGGACCTGCTCCATTCGAACCGACAAGGTACTGATAGACGGCGTGAACATTCTCGTCTGCCGGCGACACCCCTTCGACGGCGATACGGTTCTCGAGAACGATCCGGTTAAGAAGATCGTAAAACTGGTCCGGGTTTCGGGTGGATACCAGCAATCCTCTCCCGTCGGTATGTATTTTCACTTCAACAACGGAATCCTGTTGAAAGACGTTGGAAGCTACGACAGCGGGTCGATCGCATCTGACGAGAATTTGAATAGGATGATCCTCCATCTCGTGGCGGACACCCTGGATGTTGCCTTCCGCGACGACGTAGCCTCCGCTGAGCATGATCACGGAATCCGACACAATATCGACCTCATGCATGATGTGGCTCGAGATGATGACGTGCATGCCAGAATCCGCAAACTTGCGAAACAGATCAATAACTTCCGCCCGCGCCATCGGATCAAGGCCGTTCAGCGGTTCGTCGAGGACCAGAACTTTCGGATCGTGCGCCAATGCCAGAGCCAGACGGATGCGCTGGCGCATCCCCTTACTGTAGCCTGCAACCCGGCGATGGGCGGCGTCAGTCATACCCACGCGCTCGAGAGCATTCCATGTGCGGCTTTCCGCTTCACTGCCGCTGAATCCGTGAAGCGACATCATCGAGTGGATCATGTGGTAGCCGGAAAGACCCTTGGGAAAGGCATCAAACTGCGAGCAGTATCCGATGTTGCGATAGAACCTTTCCGGATCGGATGGCGGAATGTCGAGCACCCGAATCGCTCCCTTGGTCGGACGCAGCAAACCTGTCATCAGGTTCATGAGCGTCGTCTTACCAGCGCCATTGGGCCCTACCAGGCTCGTTACGCCAGGCGCGATCGACAACGTGATCCGGTTGATGCCGAGCACTTCTCCATAAAACTTCGAAACGTTGTCGAAAACAATTAATCGATCCGATTGCATCAACGCACCACCTGCGCAGGGCGAATCTTCCATGCAAGCAGTACGAGCGCAAGCCCGCAGACGAAGACCAGCGAAACAAGTCCCGTCCACGACGGCATGGTCTCAAACGGGAATGTCGCGACGCGATATTGCATCTCGTTCAGAAATAGCCACCTCCAGACCATCCCCATAGCGGATGCAAGATTAAGCAGCGTTCCCCACCGGGTCAGAAGAAGAGCATTCGTCACCGTGCCGAATCCCGCAGACACGAAGAAAATGCCAAAGAGCGCCGCTGCAGCAACGGGCCTCCATTTCACCCAGGCTGACAGCGCCAGAGCGATAAGAGAGATCGTCAGCAGCCAGAGCAGCGACCCCAATAGAATCGCCGGCAAGATTCGAAAGTTGTCCCAAGACCATGAAAGACCGGCGAGGGCGGTCTGAATGCTGAATAACAGCAAGCCCGGCACCCACGTGATTAGCGACGTCACGGTGAGAAGAACCGACATTTTGCCGATGACGTATTCCGCGCGAGAAAACGGACGGCTCAGGTACAACGGCATCGCGTTGTTGGCGAGGTCCGGCGCGATCAGACCCGGCCCCAGCAACGCAACCAGAAAAAATGAAACGAAAGTTTCAACGATGAATAGATTTATGAAGAAGCCTCCATTGATCGAAATGATCTGGAGCCCCCGCGCGTCGATTCCCAAACCTCCCAGCGCATCGATGTGGCTGCGAAAATAAATCAGCAGCAACGCTATGAGATGAGGAACCAGGGCCAGAACAAACGCGCCGGTATAGAAACGGGAAGCAAGAACCGTTTGGAAAGCGTAGCGCGGAATGATCATGCATCGCCAGCGTTCGCTGGTCAGAGGCCCGGAGTAGCGGGTGTAGGTTCGTTTGTAGACTGCCATGGTTAATATCTTGAAGTTTTCGGAAGATCTGCTATTTCTTCCCCACTTCCATCGCCTTCATAAAAATATCCTGCAACGAGTCGCGTTTGTACTGCAGACGACGTATCTGTGTCGTATGCGTTTGCGCCAACTGATACAAATCATGAATCTCGACCGTTTCCGGGAGCACCATCTTCACCCGGCTTCGTCCGTCGACAGCGCATTCGCAACCCAAAAGTTCAGCAGCCTCCAGGAACGCCGAATTCTCGCCGCGGGTCTCCAGTTGAAGGAACTTTCGATTCGCTCGGCGCTCCTCTTCGAGATTGCAGTACGTCGCAACCCGTCCGTCTTTCATGATCATGACTTCGTCGCAGAACTCCTCGATGTCGCGAAGGAGATGTGACGAAATGATGAGATTGATGTCGTGCGTGTCTCGAATCTCGCGAACGAGTTGAATCATCCGCGCGCGTCCCGCAGGATCGAGTCCATTGGTAGGCTCATCGAGAATCACCATGCTGGGGCCATGCACGATCGCCACGGCGAGCTTCGCCATCTGCTTCATGCCGAGGGAGTAGGTACCGAGGGCACGGTATCGTGCCTCGCCGAGTCCCACATAGAAGAGCGTTTCATGAGCGCGTTCCATGGCAGCCTCGGGGGGCAATCCGGAAAGTTCGGCCATCATCCGAACAAAGCGAATGGCCGACATGCCGGCGATGAACGAGTCATTCTCGGGCATATAGCCAATGCGATGCCGGATTTGACGGATTTGCGTGCGAATGTCGAGGCCAAGAACCTGGGCTGTTCCTGACGTTGGAGGGTAGAAACCAAGCAGCACTTGAAGAAGGGTCGTCTTTCCGGCGCCATTGGGCCCGAGCAGACCGATGCATCGTCCGGAGTACGCGCCGGTCAATTCTTTGAGAATTGTCCGGCCCCCCAGACTCAGGCTGAGTCGGTCGAGTTCGATAAATGCCATCCGTTATCAGATCAGGATTCGGTCAAAACCAGCAAGCGACCTCGCAAGGTCCTGAGAGCTTGCCGCGGGGCCCTTCCAGCGAACTCCGCCCGATCCTTGTCCTCCTCGTATGGTACGAGAACGCGCCCTCACCGGTTCCGTTGGAGGTCCTCACCGATTAGTTTCCCGGAATACGAAACATCCGCGGTGGATCTTTTCAAATCCCATTCCGTATTGTCACCTTCGAGGTACCCAGCAGAACTGGGTTTCAAGGTCCATTCCTTCGTTCCATCATTGCCATTGGGAGTGAACTTGATCCACTGTTTGTCTCCGTCCCTCCCTGCGATAAACGTTCCTTTCGAGGTTCCTTCCGCAGTCTTCAGCTCGTATGCTCCCTTCAGGTCGGGTTGCCCAAAGATGTGGACCAGGATGTTCTGAGGGAGTCCTCCGGGCCGCACCATGCCAACCTTCGAAGTCAGCAGAAGTTCCCGGTTCGAGTCCCGGCTCACGAAGGTTTGCCTATATTCGTTGTTACTGCTGCAGGCGCCGAGCATCAGCACCGCCGCGCACAGGATAACGTTCGATAAATGCCTCCCGGTTCTCATAAGAGTGTCTCCCTTGTCACCACTTCTTCAGCGTTTGTGCGGTCGTTTGAGGATTGTCCGACTTCCACGTTGCTCCACTTTCGTCCTTCAGTAATCCCGAGTTCCGCTCTACGCTGAATTGCTGTTGCGTCCCATCCTCTGCCGTGAGGCGGTAAGCATCCGCGACTTCAGTGACGCGACCCTCCGTGGTCTTGTCACCATCCTTGAGGAGATATGTACCCTTCACTCTACCCCCGAATATAGCCATGTGCACGCGGCCCATGGCGGAGGGATTCTGAAGGGTCACCTCAAGCACCTTTTTGCTGTCGGCTTCGTTCACCCACCGAGTCTTATAAGGGCCGCCGGCTTCTCCATGGCAGCTGGAGAGCACGACCGTTGCGATCATCGTTAAAACAACCAGGAAAACTCGCCCAAAACTTTTCACGTCCCATCCTCCACCACATTCCTAATCAAATTAGTGCAACAAACCCCTCATGCCGGTAGCTTCCATCATCCCGTGGAGCCCGAGCATGCTTGCGAGGCGAAGACCAAACGAACCACGTGCCGCGCCTAGAATTCGATCCTGCTCGCCGTACACGAAAACCACTTTCGGCAGGGAGCTTTCGAACAGCGTCGCGGTACGAAGACTCTCGCGCACATCCCGCGTGACGACATCGCCCACGGACGGCAGGCTTTGCGCCATGCTTTGCAGATTTTGATACATCACCGCGGATGCCGTATCTCTTCCATCGGGTGGCAACTGAGACCGAAATGCAGCTGATCGACTGATCGAGTTGCCCGAGTCATGGATACGAATGGCCTCGGTCAGCAATGCTCTGCTCGGCGTGACGACCATGTAGCCCATCCATGACGTGTAGTGAATCTCCAGGGGCGACCCGGTCGACTTCAATGCGTAATACGTCTTACCTTCCACTGTCTCGCTTTCCAGATTCCACGTCGGAAGGCCTCGCGCCGCGAGTTCGCGATTGAGATTGGTAACAACGAACTGGATCGTGTTCTCGAGCCGCGGCGCATCGTTGACCTCAAAAACAACCTTCCATGACGGCTTCGGAAGAATCGGGCCGTCCAGAGCGAGGAGCACCTCGTTGCCCAGCGGCTCTGCCAGATCGCGCCGCAGATCGATCCGGTTCGTTTCCTCGAAAGCACGCAGACGTTCCGCCAACTGCCCATCTGCCTGAGTAAAGCTGAGGAGATCGTCGAAGATCAGGTCAGGGTCCTTGGTCAGCCACGCAGAAAACCCGTAAGCATCCGTCGAGACAAAGTCGAGGGCTCCCATGGGCGCCGGCGCTCCGAGCCACGCGGAGAGACCACGCCTTTCGTCCGTGAAGCTGAGTCCAATCCGGGAAGCAGCGCTTCCGACTCCGGTTTTCTGTTCCAGCACCAATTGCTGCACGTTCTGGAAACCAAGTTTGGCCGCGTCGGGATCATCCGGCTTGACAGTCTGCTGAAGATCGACAGCAAGGAGCCATCCGACACCTTCGTTGTACGCCTGCTGCAGCCTCTGGTACAGAGGTGTGCTGGAAAACGTGTTGGTTACCGTGCCTCGACGGATCGCCGCCGTCCGCTGGACCTGCGCGAGATCCGATATCATCATCAGACCGTCATCGATGTAGATCACCAGGCCAGTCCCGCTCATTGAAGCGAGCTCCTGAGCACTCTGAGCAATCTGGATGTTTGTCGGATGACCGTCGATTTCCTCCATCCGCCTGAGATCACCTTGCAGTGCCGAGACAAGAGATTCCGGCCGCGCCACTTCGGCCAGCAGAAGGGGGCCACGGCCCGTGGTTTCTTTTGGAATCGCAAGAACGACTTCAGATCCGAGGTAGGCGCCCACTTCAGAAATGCGATTGGCCATTTCGTCCAGCTTCAGCTTGCCGGGCTGTTCCGCCTGCTGCCACAAATCGGACAAGACGGCATTCTCTCCGATGCGCTGACGGAACAGAGCATACGACTCCTGGAACTCCTGGGATGCGTTCGGCAGTGAAGCAAACACCAGGGTATCGGCAGGAACAAGACCCACAAGATTTGACGAGTGCCGCATTGCCTGTCTTTCGGCGCGTGACGCGAAGTCCTGCCCGAACGTCTGCAGTTCCTTTAGCATGGCTTCTGCATTGCGGCTCCATCCGATCTCTTCGTCGATCGGCACCGCGCCCATATCCGGATTCGTGTAGGTCTGCTCTCCGGGTGTCAGGGACTGTTCGGTTCCATTTTCCTGCTCGACATGGACCTCGCCTTCGATAACCGCGACGCGCGATCCCTTCAGAGCGGTACTTACGGCAAACACCGTCCCCACGACAGACACATTGCAGTCGCTGGTCTCCACGTACAGATGGCCGTGCTGCTTGGCCGCTGTCACAATCACGTTGCCCCGCGCCAGCTTGATTTTCACTCCGTCGCGAGCGCGTGAAAGAGCCAGTTCGGACTTGGCAGCCATCTCGACACGCGTGCCATCAGCCAGCTCCAACATGGCGCCAGAACCAGCGCCCGTCCGAACGGCCTCTCCGCGCTCAATCCGCTGTCCGGCCTTTATGCCCTGAACATCGTGCCCCGCGACTCTGAACAGGCCGCCATCTACCATTTGAACGATGGCGTGAACATCAATCGGCCAAAGCCAGTCGCGCACCACTCCGGTCTGCAAAGCGAGGGCTACAAGCAACGCTGCAGCAATGGGAGCAACCCACTTCGCCCGACGCGCCCAGACACCATTTGAAGGAGTCAGAACGCGAGACTTCACCGCAGTCGAAGTGCCGCGCCGTGCCGCCTCCAGCGCCTTGCGGCAACTCACGCACTCTCCTACGTGATCTTCAAACAGGAGGCGGCGAGAGGACGTGAGACTGGAAGTAACGTATGCCGGGATCAATACGCGGAAGTCTTCGCAACTTTGAATGCGATCGCCTTCGAGAGCTGAAGGGTGGAGCACAACCTTGGAGTGTTCCTCCCAAAGGCGGTGCCGCACGTTGGCCGCGGCCTGGTCGATGGCTTCCGCCGATACCGGCGCTTTGCGAATTTCATCGATAGCGCGATCCAGAATCTGTCCCGGATTTTCCTTGTTGGGCTTCATAGGTTTTCTCCCAGCCGTTTCCTAACGGACTTTTTCAGGCGAGAGCGCGCGCGGAACAGGAGCACGGCGACTGTGCCGCGCGACGTGCCGAGCATTTGCGCGATCTCCGTATTGTCGTATCCCTCAATGTGCTTGAGGACAAAGATCTCCGCGGCTTTGGGATTCAGCTCGCCAAGAGCGTCCCGGAGCCAGTCCTGAACTCGAAAAGCCGGCATTCGATCGCCCGGCGCCGAACCGTCATGAATCTGATCTTCGAGATTGCCCGTCGAGACATTCCGCGCCCGCAACTTGACGATGTCCAGCGCGATATTGATCGCCGCACGATGCATATATGCCTTTGGGTTCCGCTCCATGTCCGGAAGAACTTCACGCCGCAGAAGTCGCAGAAAGAGCGTCTGCAGGACGTCTTCCGCGTCCTCGTTGTTTCCGGTAATCCGATAGGCCACGCGATAGACCAACGCGTGATTCTCGTTAAAAATCCGCTCGAAATCTTCAGGCATTGGCCTGCCGCTGATGCGGTGGGTTGCGGGCGTCAAAGGCATCTCCTTTCCTCAACACTTCCATAAACGTCGTGGGCCGTCTACCATTAACAGGCATATGTCGAAAATCTCATGAGAACTGTGGCGGCGCTCCTCTCCCTGGCACTTCTTCAGGACCCGGCAGCATACGTACGCGAGGGCACCCGCGTAGAGCAGCAATTTCGCGGGTATCGTGAACGGCTTGCGCAGTTCTTTGAACAGCTTCGGGCCACGATTCAGCGCGACGTTCCTCCCGATCAGGCCACGACGCTGCTGCGACAAATGGAAAAGGCTCCTCCGGCGGTAGGGGTTTTCGGTTACAACCTGCTGCCACGCATCGTCGATATCCCTCAGCCTCCGACGCCCATACGCAGTTTTTCTTATAGCTGGCCGATAACAGAAAGCTACATCCGCGGGGAGGAATCGAGACTCGACAGGGCGAAGTCGGATCTCGCGCAGCTCGCGGCCGTCACGCAGGATGAGAAGCCTGCACGATTGTCGAGTCTCGTCAATCAATATCGCGAGCTGATCCGAAATCAGAGCACCGTGGATCAGTACATCGAGTACAACCGGTTCTGGCAACGTTCGATCGCCGAAGAGCGAAAACAGTACGATCGGATGACGCAGGTTTACTGGGCGTTGAAATCCGGCAACCCGGATACCGCCGCGACGATCCGTGAGGTCCTGGGCAAGCCGAAGGCGCCTCGCTTTATTCGCGTGCGCCGCGTTGGAACAGATCGCATTGTGCTGGAGGTTCGGGTCTATACCGACATCGACGATGACGCATATCTCTCGCAGGTTCGGACTGTGATCGAAGAAACGTGGCGAGCTGAGGATTCGGGAATCCAGTACTCCGTTGAACTCGACCTACGCAAGGTGCCGGCGCCGGAACTCTATCGCGGCAGGACCGCTCCTTTAACTGGCGAACACATCGATATAGAAAAGCACATATCGCGATTTCCCGGCGATGGTGGTGTTCTGACCACGGGTGCGGAATTCACACATGGCTCCGTTGGACGGTATGTTGCACTTGGTCCAGGAGACCTGGCGCCAAAAACGCTCGCGCACGAGTTCGGGCACATTCTCGGTTTCACCGATGGCTACGTTCGCGGATACAACGATCTCGGCGAACGCGGCTTCGAAATTCTCGAACTGACTGCATTCTTTGATGACATCATGAGCGCGCCAAGAGAAGGGCACGTACAGGCAACCCACTTCAAATTGTTGATGGAAGCACTGAACTGAGACGGTCTCAATCCGGCCGTTCACTCACCGGCTTCGAGCCCCTTCCAGGAAGAGGATTCTTTTCCCCCGCGTCCAGCAGCGAACGTAAATCGCGATACGCATAAACCACGGATGCCTGATTGACCGCAAGCCCGCCGGTATCTGCGGTCGGTCCATAGTTGCTGTAGACCTCGCGGTTGAGCATCCGCAATAGCGCCATTTGCTGTCCGCGATGATGTGACGTATGCGCGACGCGGCGCACCATAATCCAGGCTCGACTTCGAGAAGCGCCAAAGAACGACACTTCTTCTTCCCACCACGTATCGTCACGGCTCTGAAGTGCAGCGAGCCGGCGCCCGGCGGCTTCTGCATAGCGGCGGATGAATCCCTGTCGTGTTTCGCTTTCGGGGAGCGGTGAAATACCTGTGTCGATGCCAAACATATTCTTGAACCAGCCGTCTTCGCTCATGCACTGATGGACCATCTGCTCGCGTACACTGCGACCACGCTTGTCGGTCGGATGCGGACGGGTCAAGAGATCTTCGTCGTGAAAACTGCTCCAGACACTCAGGACTTTGAGGATTTCTGTTTCGTAGGTTTCGGTGAGGAAGTGATAGCGGGACATTTTCGGGAACCACCCCGGTGACAGACCGGGGTGATCCTTTGTCGTTACGCGGGCTTGAACTTTCCGTAGTATGCGGCTCGAGACACAACGTGATTGGCGATTGCGGCCATCACCTCCGCTCTTGTCGCTGTAGCCGGAAGACCGAGCTTTGCATCAAGAGCGTAAAGTTCGAGCACATAGTGATGAACGGGATGGCCCGCAGGCGGAGCCGGTCCCATATAGGAGTTCTGATTGGTGATGTTTCGTCCGATGCGACTTCCATCAGCCTGATCACCCGGCTTCAGTCCTTCCGGCAGACTCGTTGTCGTGCCGGGGACGTCCCAAATAATGAAGTGCAGGACATCATCCATACCACGCTGCGGAGCCACATCCATATCATGCATGATCAGGAGAAAGCTCTGCGCCGTCATGGGTGCGCCCGTCCAGGACAGGGCTGGTGAAACGCCCATCTGGCCTGCATACTTGGCAGGAATATCGCCACCATCAGGCCATGGCGCAGTTATCACCATCGGCATCGGTATTCCACCTCCACCGCCGCCGCCACGTCGCTGGCCTCCACCGCCAGCGCCTCCACCGGCACCGCCGCCGGGCCCGCGTCCAGCACCCGCGCCGGCGCCACCGCCCTGACCGCCGGCAGGAGGGCCCTGCGCAACCAAGACGCTGCCAACGACCATGACGATAAGCGCCACTGCTAATAACAATCGCACTGTCTTCATAGTTGTTTCCTCCCTGAAGGAGTTTTATTGACCGTGGAAGCGGCCGACGTACGCCGCCTTACCCACAATGTGTCCTTCCATCGCCATCATGAGTTGGTCGCGTGTCGCAGTGGCTGGAAGGTCCAGTTTCGTATCGAGAGCATAAAACTCGAACACGTAGTGGTGGAACGGGCCCGGGCCAGCGCCCGGCCCAAAGTAGGAACCGTTTTCACCGCCACGAATGCCAGGTCCCGGACGTGATCCGTCGGGCTGAACGCCAGGAGGTAAACCTTCCGGCAGCCCCTTTGCCGTTCCGGGGATATTGTAGAACGACCAGTGCAGTGTGTCGGCAGTTCCCCTGTTCGTCGAGTTTTCGATATCGTGGAAGACGATGGCGAAGCTCTGAACATTCGCCGGCTGCTCGGCTTTCTCTGTACCCTGGTACCATGCGAATTCAAAAGCGGGGGACTTATTCTCGCCGCGCCCCGCGTGCTTCATGGGAACCTCGCCGCCATCCGGCCACGCCGTACTGGTCACTGTGAAGGCAGGACCGCGCTGACCGCGACCACCCGCGGCACCACCACCCTGACGTCCGCCACCAGGGGCGCCGCCACCAGGGGCGCCGCCACCAGGAGCCCCGCCGGCGCCGGGACCACGCTGGCCGCCGCCCTGGCCGCCTGCGGGGGCCTGCGCGGCCATACCGATGGCTACCGCGACGATCATTGCTAGAACCATTACCACACGCATCAGTTTCATTCGCTTGTTTCCTCCTGGAAGTGTTACCTATTTCAGCATTTAGTAAGTCTGGCTTGGGACTTTACTATGGGACGTTTCAAATCGAAAGGAGTTGTTAGGGATTGGGCTTCTCTTCAGCAGCAAGAGCACGTAGTTGCGCGTCAACATCCGACAGGATGCGTTCCAAATGAGCACGATAACGCGAATCACACGCCGACTGAAGCGACATTAACGTTCGGGTGCGAACCATCTGCAATCCTTCGCGACGTGCCTGAAACTCAGCTTGTTCCCGTGTGAGCCTGCGACGAGTCTCCCCAGATCCGCTTTCCCGCTCCTGAATCTGGTCTTCGACAGACTTGCTCTCCCAACCTCGAGCCATAAGGAATTATACGGTTTTCGTTGCACCACCATCCATATCGATCAGACTTCCGTGGAGAAACCGTCCCTCGGGCCCAACAACGAACGCGACGAGTGCGGCAATGTCCTCCGGTTCCCCTATTCGAGTCACTCCCGATCCCTCTACAAACCGGCGCTGCGCCGCTGCCAGATCGATTCCCTGCTCCTTCATAATCGTCTCGAGCCGAATCTTGAGGCGATCGGTGCGTACCGTGCCTGGGTTCACGGCATTGACCTGCACGCGGTCACGGATTCCCGTTTCTGCCAGAGCCTTTGTCAGCGATAGCAGGCCCGCATTCACCGATCCTCCCGCAGGAAACTCGGCGCCCGGAGTCCGACCACCCGCACCGGAAATGAATAACACCGAACCTGCCCTTTGCTGCAAGTGCGGCCATGCGGCTCGCGTCACTCGTACTGCGCCGAAGAATTTCAGGGCGAAACTCTCGGCCCAGTCTTCATCTGTCAGCTGGACGAATGCACCGCGTCTCGTCGCGCCCGCATTGTTCACGAGAATATCGAGAGATCCGAACGTCTTAACCGCGAAGTCCACCACGCGCGATGCGGATTCCGATTCACGCAGGTCGAGAGCGATGGCCGCAGCCTTGCCGGATGTTGCCGTTATTGCTTGAACCACCTCATCGAGCGTTGTTGACGTTCGCGCGCAGAGAACAACCCGTGCTCCGTCTTTAGCCAGTCGGATCGCAATCGCACGCCCAATGCCGCGGCTGCTTCCGGTCACAATAGCGGTCTTTCCTTCAAGATTTGCCATGGAGTAAAGTTTCTCCTCGATGATTGTCTACTCAGGTTCTCTGGACGACGCACGCGGTCTCATTCAGTTCTTTCGCAGCAATGCGGCGACTCTGCGCAATCTTCGAAAACTCGTCATCACTCGCGAAAAGACAATCGTCCGCGATGTGAATGGCGATAGTATCGAATTTCCCGGACTGACCTACGGAAACGCTGTCCTCGACGAACTGCTACGCGAACTCGGCGTTATTTTCACGCCCGCACAGCTCCACAATCCCAATGCCACGCCAAGTGGAAAAAAGGAATTCGATCTTAGCGGCCGCTGGACGTGGGGCCACGATCGCGTCATGTAAAGGTTCGGGAGCATGGCCCGATTTCAGCGTTCTCCTCGGGGCGCCCAACCATCCTTTGACGGCCCGTCCTGAAAGAATTTCGCATCCTTGCTCAACGGATGATTGGTCGCGTATCTGGCGTTCGCCTGGCTCCAGATCTTGCCGGCTCGAAGCGTCTCATCGTGAATCCTGGTGACTAGCGCCTGATATCTGGGATCGTCCTGCGCAAAGCCCGAGAACGAGCTGAGGTCGTTGTTTCCGATGATCACAACATCGATTCCGGGCGTTCGCGCAATGTCATACGTGTTGGCGGCGCCCTCCAGCGTTTCAATCATGACAACAACGAGAACGTTGTCATTGAATGTTTGGCGATAGTTGTTGCCCCAAATACGAGCCGCCTGTCCGGCACCGGCGCTCCGCCTCCCTGCCGGAGGAAATCGCGACCATTTAGCCGCTTCGCGCGCACGATCCACATCATCAACTGTGGGAATGATTACTCCCAGTGCGCCGATATCGAGTGCATGCTGAATATGCCATTCCTGCGCATCGGGCAGGCGAATCATCGGAATGGCGCCAGGGCCCGGGCAAGCCGCGATCATCTGCTCGATGTCCTTGAACTCGAGCGTGGAGTGCTGCATTTCGAACCAGGTATAGTCGTAGTGTTTTTTCCGCTCGCAATAGCCTGCAACATCGAGGCGCGACTGCGTCCAGCTGAAGACCTGCTTGCCTTCCAGCAGCTTTTGTTTCGCAGTGTTGTACAAACTTCCCCTGGTTGCCGGTGCATTTCCTCGCCCCGCTCCGCGCGCGTTCTCGGCAGACGCTGCTTGCCCACCTTGCCCAGCCGTCGCAGACTGGCGTGCGCCACGGCTCTGGGAAGCCTGTGCCAACAGCGCAGCGAACATTCCGAGAATGCAGAGCATGCCGACTAGAAGGACTCGATTTCTGCGGCTCATTGAAGAAGAACTCCCCTCGACGGCATGATAGGTTTGCAGCCCACGCGAATTCAAGGGCTCGTGTGGTATGGTTTGCCCGTTATGACAACACCGTCTTCAATTTCACGACGCATGTTTTTCGCAATGTCCGGCGCTGCATTGCCTCTGTCGTATGGTGCAACGTTGCATGGCAGCCAGATCCAGACAAAAAAGATTCCGGTTGGTCTCGAACTCTATTCTGTTCGCGACGAATACATGCACGACCTGCCGGGAACGGTGACTGCCGTCGCAAAAATGGGCTATGAAGTGGTGGAATTCTGGGCGCCCTATTATGAGTGGACTCCAGCAGAGGCCAAAGATGTCCGAAAGCTGCTTGACGATCTGGGAATCAAATGCAACTCGACCCACAACAGCGGCACGGCTGTCACAACTGAAGGCTTGAAGAAAGCGATAGAGTTAAACCAGATTATCGGCAGCAAGGCGATTATTCAGGCAAGCGCGCCCGCAGCAGCCCAACGAGGCGCTGCTGTAACACTCGATCAATGGAAAGCGCTGGCTGCCAAGTTGACTTCATTTGCTGAACAGTTGCGGCCGCTCGGAATGGCAGCGGGATATCACAATCATGCCAGTGAGTGGCCTATAGTTCAGGGCCAGCGTCCGATGTACATCATTGCGGCGAACACGCCCAAAGACGTCGTTCTACAGTTCGACATCGGGACGTGCGTGGAAGCGGGCGCCGATCCTGTCGCCTGGATTAATGCGAATCCGGGCCGGATTAAGAGCGTTCACTGCAAAGACTGGGGCGCGGGCCCGGGGCGCGGATACAGCGTCGCGTTTGGTGAAGGTGACGCGCCGTGGTTAAGGATCTTCGATGCGGTGGAGAAAACCGGCGGAATCGAGTACTACCTCATTGAGCAGGAGGTCAGTCCATCCGGTCAACAATTCGCCATGGCGGAGAAGTGCCTCGCAAACTGGAAGAAGCTTCGCGCGTAGCCACTAGTCTAGAAATCGGTACGAAACCTTCGTTCCGGCAGAAAAATATCGATAACCGGAAATCGATCCCGTAGAGAAATCACCTCAGGCAGTTTTGCATTGTTACCACCGCTTTCTAGCTCCGGCCAATTCCTTGAGATATCCGGTGAGACAAATGGGAGACATAAGCGGCTGATAGAGAAGCATGAAGAAGAAAAAGCCAAAGGAGTTACGACGAACCTTCAAATTAAGCTCATCAAATACCTGGCGTTGCTTGTGGAACATGAGGACCACGATCAGGAACGCAATGGGAATTACCAGCAGCGTGATCGGGCCGACGATGTAATAGCGTCCGGTCAACGCCAGAATCAGCCCGGGCAGGAAAACGATAGAGTAGAACAAGTCAATCAAGGGAATTACGAAATCCACGCCCACGAAAAAGCCGGTCAAATTCCCCTTCCAAACCAGACTGCCATGTCGCTTTAGCCCTTCAATCATTCCTCGAGCCCAGCGTTGACGCTGGCGCCAAAAAGCGGAAAGCCCCGAGGGAGCGTTCGTAAAACAGACTGCTGTCGCTTCGTACCCGACTCGGAAGCCTTTCGACAGGAGTTTCCAGGTGAGAACGATGTCTTCACCGATCACTGATGGCCATCCTTCACAATGCCGCAACGCCGATGTCTTGAAGGCGCTAAACGCACCCTGTGCGACAAGGGTGCCCTGATAGAGCGCTTGCTGCCTCTTGGCCGACGAGATCCCGAGAAAGTAGTCCCACTCCTGCAGCCTCGTCATCAGAGACGAGCGGGAGTTACGCACGAGCACACATCCTGCGACTGCAGCGGTATGGGCGGGATCCGACATGAGTCGGGCCACGATTCTTTTGAGAGCTTGCGGATGTAAATAGGTGTCCGCGTCGATACACACCGTAATGTCCGTGGTAATCGCCCTCAGACCCGCTGTAAGAGCCCCGGCTTTGCCGGAGTGATCGACCTGCAGTACCGTCAGATTGGAAAGGCGCAAGGACTTCAGAACACCAACTGTCTCGTCAGTAGAGCCATCGTCCGCCACGAGAATCTCCACCGGCGCCGGATAATCCTGTTGCAGGAGAGCCATCACGGTCTCCGGAATATTTTCTTCTTCGTTATATGCAGCGATCAGAACCGTGATGGGAGGAAACGTCTCAGGATGATCCATAATCTCACTCGGTAGCGCCGGAGGCGAATCGAGGAGCACACTCATGAGGATATGTGCGTTGAGAAAGCCTGGAATCAAAGCGATCATGAACACGATCGTCCAGGCAAGGGGAGCGCCGACAACCTGCGAGAGTTCACGCACCCACGGCTGAGCCAACCACAACGATGCCGCGAACCAGAGTATCGAGAAGATTGTTGCTATAACGAACTTCTGTCGGACCGTGACATAAAACGAGCGCCGCTCCTGCGACTTTCTCTGTACAGCAACTGCAGAATCGCGCGGATCGACCTGATACGGGTATTCCATTCCCGACTTGGACATCTCTCGAACTCCATTTCGAGCCCCAAAAGAACTAGAAAAGGCTCAGCCTGGTTGTCTTATCGGCATGGAGATCGCGTCGCTTTAGAAGAGCAAACCGCTGAAAAGAAAGGAGACTTGTGCGGAATTCAGAAACAGGCGGTGAGAAAGGCCGAACTGGAAGTCCGGCCGCCCCCGAGGCATCCGATTACGCTAATCGGCAAATCGATACTGCAGCGCGTTTTCTGCAAAGCCCCACAAAAATGGAGGTTCTGCGCCGCACAAACGCGCACATGCGTACAACTGACCATAATGATGCAGAAACTCATCGTTAAGAATATTGAACCCAACCCACGCCGGAATTTCGGTGTTCCACGGCGTATTGATCGTCGCGTTCAGTTGCACGCTGTCGATATCGCTCACAGCGTCATCAGCGAGGTGCCAGCACTTTCTTGCGTAGGCAATAACAGCCATTTTCGAACCAAGGTCGGCGACAATCCTTGCTTCTCCGAAATCACATCTCTGGATTTCGCCCTTAGCAATTCCCACCGTGATGTCTCTAACGATTGCTGCCGACATTTGAACAACGAGTTCCGCAGGCGTGCCCACTCCCGGAACAAGTCGCGTGTGAAAACGGTCCGCCGGAATTGTCTGCAGAAGCTGAAGGTATGCACTATATTTTTGCCGAATCTGATCCCACTGTTGCCCGAGCCACTCCTTGGTCATCATTGTCCTTCCCCCATTCAGAACTTGCGCCGGCGACGTCCGCTCTCACTCCGATCAATATTTTTTGAAAGGCCCCCAGCCTTCCTCGATCCGAGTTCCCATGACAAATGCCGGAATCCGACCGGATGTATACTCCGAAACCACCATGGGCTACAAGCTGAATTTCTCTTTAGAATCTTTAGGTTACAGAGCCTAACACATTAAGGACAGACCTCCCAACACTGGTGTGCAGGGAAGGTGCCTCGATTAGGTGGGGCAGAGGTGCCGAAGGTGACTGCTAGAGACCGTTGCCGCCATTACCTCGTTGTCCCCGTTGAGGAGCAGGGGGAGCAGAGCCTCCCTTTGCCCCTTTCTCTTCGAGGTACGCGACCACGCCGTTGTAGCGAAGGCCCTTGGCCGCATCCAGAGCCGTGCGCTTGTCGTAAGTGTTTTCGATATTGAGATCCACTCCGGCTTCGACGGCGATTTTGACCGCTTCAAAAGTCAGGGCCTCTTTGGCATTGCGGTCGACCGGCGCCCAATCGCGTCCGCCACCCATGCCAAGAGCCGCCATCAAGGGAGTCGTGAGGTAAACGCGCTTTCGAAAGATATCGTCGGGAGGATTGCCGCCGTCGGGAACATACTCGGAACGAAATACAAACTTCGGATCGGCGCCATGTTGCAACAGCAGGCGCATCACCTCAGGTTGTGCAAAGCGCGACGCGAGCCAGAGTGGAGTGGCTCCGACAACCTCGGGATAAAAGCTGAAGTCCTTGGATGTTCGCCGCTCGGGCGTCCACGTTTTCAACGGTGCGTTCGGATTGGCCCCATGATCGAGAAGTGCGCGAACCATCCTGGTACTGCGATGCATGATTGCGGGATGAATGGCGCTGAATCCCGCCTGGTCGGCACTGGCATCCGCACCCTTGTCGAGCAAAAACTCGACGAGTTCTTCGTACTTCGAGTGCGCCGCCATCGCCGTGGCGCTGACGCCCCACGCATCCGTGTCATTGACATTCGCTCCGGCGGCCACAAGAAGCTTTGCTGAAGCAAGGTCGCCCACGAGCGACGCGAACATCAAAGCCGTGTCGTTACCATGTGGGAAAGCCTTGTTGTAGGGAAGGTACCCATGCGGTGGGACAGCTTCCACGTCCGTCCACGTGGCACTGCGTGCATAAACGTTTGCGCCCCGCGCGAGAAGAACCTTTACGACCTCCGGATGCTTCTGTGCGACAGCCCACATGAGAGCTGTCTGCTGGCGAGTTCCGGTCGCGTTGAGGTTGGCGCCTTTGGCAATGAGCAATTCTGCGACACCAACGCTGCCGGTACGCGAAGCGACCATCAGCGGTGTTTCGCCGGAAAGGAGCGCGAGGTTCGGATTGGCTCCTGCATCCAGCAATCGCTTCACCATGACTTCACTGCCGTTCTGTGCCGCGGTCCACAGCGCAGTCGCGCCGAGGTCGTTCGCTGCGTTGATCTTCGCGCCGGCCTTGAGAAGTGCGTCCACGCTTTGCAGGTCGTCGCGATAGCTTGCCCAGTGCAGCGCCGTTGCCCCATCCGCCTCAGCTTCGTTGACGTTGGCGCCTTTCTGCAGAAGCGTACGTAAGGCTTCCCGGTCACCCTTGCGCACGGCTTCGATAACTGCCGGACGTCCTGCTGCTGAAACGACCAATGATGCCGCGATGAGCAGAACCACGCATCTGGTGAGCCTTGAAATCATTTCCGCCCCTTTACAGTGACAATGGATCCAACGGAAGCTTCCCGGTGCTTCCGCCGACCTTCTCAACCGGCACGCCCATCTTGTCCATGATTGCCACGAGCAGATTTGCGTTCGAGGGTCTATCGGTGAACTTCAGGTGCCGCCCGCCTTTCAACTGGCCCGATCCGCCTCCGACCAGCAACTGCGGGAGGTTATCCGCGGCGTGAGCGTTGCTGTTGGAAATGCCTGCGCCATAAAGAATGATCATGTGATCCAGCAGAGAACCGTCGCCATCAGACGTTTCCTTCAGCTTTTTCAGATACTGCGAAAAGAGTGTCGTGTGATATCGGTTGATCTTCGACATCTTCGCGACCAGTTCCGGGATGTTGTTGTGATGCGACAGCGGATGGTGAGCTTCCGGAACACCTATCTGCGGATACGCCCGTGCGCTTTGCTCCTTGCTGATCATAAAGGAAATCACGCGTGTCAGATCGGACCGGAATGCCAGTATCTGGAGATCCAACATCAGATCCAGGTGATCTTCGAATACCGGCGGTGCGCCCTGAGGCTGGTCAATCGTCGGAAGTTCAATGTCCTTCTGTTCTTCTGCCCTCTGGATCCTCAATTCGACGTCACGAATCGCATCGGTGTATTCGTTTACGCGGGTCTGATCACCAGGGCCGAGCTCTTTCTTGAGCGTTGCGATCTTTTCGTTAACTGAATCCAGAATGCTCTTGTGCTGCTGAAGGCGCGCTTCGCGCAGCTTCGGATCCGTGGTTCCGCTGTCGCCAAACAATCTCTCGAAAACGGACCGCGGATTCCATTCCATCGGCAAAGGCTGCGTGGCACTTCGCCACGAGATCGTGTGCGTATAAGCACAACTCAGAACGCCCGTGCACGCGCCGGCATTTGCCGGCTGGTCCATGGACAGCTCAAGTGAAGCAAGCTGTGTTTCTTTAGCGAAATGCCGCGCCATTAACTGATCGATTGAAACGTCCGCGATAATTTCGATTTCTGTCTTTCCGCCGCGAGGCGTTCCCGTAAGGAACGATCCGGAGGCGCCGGCGTGGATGTAGTTCCAGCTTGCCCGGAGTCCCGAGAAAACCAACATCTGGTCGCGATAGGGAGCAAGGGGTTCGAGAACGGGTGTGATCTCGAAATTGGCGCCTTCCGTTTTCGGCGACCAGTATTCCATCGCCATTCCGTTCGGCGTATAAAACGCCTGGAAACGTCGGACAGGTTTCGCGGCAGCGCGCAGCGTACTCGCAGGAAGCATCGCCTCAAGGAAAGGCAGCGCCAGCGTCGCGCCGAATCCCTTGAGTACGGTTCGTCTTGGTAACGAGCGTGTTAAAAAGTGCATGACGTTCTCCTTGCTAGTTCGCGCGCATGAGAAAATTCGGATCCTTGATGATCCCCAAAACTATGGCCGACCAGCGGTAGTCCTGCTGCGCGGCATCACGAACAACTCTTCTGACGGCAGGAAAGTCGTAGTACTCGAGTTTTCGACCCAGAGCATAAGCCATAAGCTTTTCCGTGACGGTCCGTGGAAACTGCTCGGGATCGTCGAGCAGGAGTGATCTCAATCCCGGAAGTCCGTCGATCTTCTTGCCGGTGATTGTCACTCCGCTAGCGTCCACTGCCTGGCCCGACTCATCCTTCGTGCGCCAGCCGCCAATGACATCGAAGTTCTCGAGAGTGAATCCCAGCGGGTCGATCGACGCATGACAACTGTTGCAGCTCGGGTTTGTGCGATGTTCCGCGAGACGTTGCCGTATGGATCTCTGTGCGGCGCCGGGTTTGTTATCGATATTGGTATCCACTCCCGGTGGTGGCGGGGTAATGGGCAATCCAAGAATATTGTTCAGAAGCCACTTGCCGCGGAGAACGGGCGAAGTGCGCTCTGGATACGACGTCGTTGCCAGGAGCGCGCCCTGGGCCAGCAAACCACCGCGCTGCGCAGGATTTGTCAACGTCACGCGACGGAATCGACTCCCGTAGACACCCGGAATCCCATACTGACGCGCCAGGCGCTCGTTGACGAACGTGTAGTCGGCATTGATGAGTTCAGGCAGCGGACGATCCTCCTGGATCGTACTCGCGACAAACCTTTCCGTTTCTTCCTGGAATCCTTGCAGCAGGCTCAGATCATAGTTGGGATAGACGATGGGATCCACGACGACCTCAGGCACACGACGAAGATTCAACCACTGCGCCGCAAAATTATTGGTCAACGCGTCGGCGGTTCGGGGGTCGGCCATCATACGTCGAACTTCTTTTTCCAGATCCTGTGGATTGGTCAATTGCCCGCGCTCAGCCAATGCCAACAGTTGATCGTCCGGGATGCTGCTCCACAAGAAGAATGACAAACGGGACGCGAGTTCCAGATTGTTCAGAGGATAAGACCCGGTCGCGACGGGCTTCGCCGGCTCACGAATAACGCGCAGTAGAAAGTCAGGATCGACCAGCATGCGTTCCAGCGCGAACTGAATACCAGCCTCGAAAGTCTTTCCTTCTGCGCGGCCCTGATCGAAAAACTCAACAAGCGTCTGCACGTCCTGCGGTGTTGCGGGACGGCGATACGCAAGCCGCGCCATTCTCGACAGTATCCTGTTGGCGCAGCCACGGACGTCAGCGTTTGGAGCGCCAGGCTTGGGCTCACAAACGAAAATCGCGCGACGGCTCGGCGTGTCCTTCGACTTGCCCTCGTCTTTTGTGTAAGGACCGCCAACCTGGATCTGTCCGATGTTGGCATAGCCCATGTACACCTGATCGTTTGTGATAACACGGCCACGCTGAAGTGGCTGCGGCAATCCTTCGGGTTCAAACAGTTCCCGAATGAACGAGACGCCCACCAGGTGCGGCCCCGCGGAAACGGGCAGAGTTACCTGAAGGCCGGCGTCGCCTTCGATCTGCATGTACTTTTCCCACGAATCGTCACCGGCGAAATACGGCTCACCATCACCCGCATAACTGGCTGCCGCAGGACGTCCCACGGCTTGTCCGCCAACCTCGAAACGTTTAACCAGTTGGCCATCTATACGAACGTCCAGTTGTTGCGGCCATCCCATTCCTTTGATGTAGTCCTGATACTGCCGCTGCAGCCGAACGCGGATCTTGTATTCGCCGGTTACGGGGAATTCGTGATTCACGGCGATACCACCTCGGGATCCAAACGGCAGGTTTTCGCTCTGGCGTTCCTCCTGAATGACGTGAAGCGGAATCTCGTAAGTGTCGATGTTCGGATTCGCCGGAGGGAGTCCGGTTGCAAGCCGCGTCACCTGGCGCGCAACAGACATATAGCGCTCGAGATGCGCCGTAGAGATCGAAAGCGAATCCGCAAAATTATCGAAGCTGCCGTCGGCCGTGTCATCTCCGGGGAGCAGCGGTTTTACATCGACATCGATTGCCAGCAGGTCCCGGATTGCATTGTTGTACTCCGCGCGATTCAAACGATGGACGGCGCCTATCCTGCCGGGGTTTGGATGCGCCTCCCACGCTTGATCCATCTCCTGCTCCAGTTTGCCGGCAAGCTGATGGTAGATCTCCACGTCGGGCCTGGGACTGCCCGGCGGAGGCATAGAGCCCGCTCGAAGTTTCGCAATTACCTTTTCAACGGTTTCCGAATTCGCGGCCAGATTTGTGGTATCGAGGCCGGCAAGGTTGAGTCCCGCCGTCCGGGTCTTCTCGTTGTGGCATGTCACACAATACTTGTCGAAAACGGCTCGCGCGGAAGCTGGATCCTGAGGCGCCGCCTGAATATTCAGCAGCAGCGCCGCCGTCAAACCGATGATGACTGCCAGGGAAATCTTGTAGGTAGAACGAGTCATATAAATCACCAGGTTTCGGCTGATTTTGACTCGATATCTTACTTAGAAGCAAATGAATTAGGAGGAGTTAGGGCATGAATCCGGAGGTGCAACTCATGCCCTCTTTGCCTGGCGTCTACAGGAGAACTTATCGACGCGTCAAGACACTTCTTTAGCTAAAATCGAAAAAAGCGTTTGAGTTTTGAGTCGTGAGCTTCGAGTCAAAACGTTTGCCGTTTTACTCACCACTCACCACTCAAAACTCAGAACTCAAACCTAGTACATTGGCGGGCCGCCGGCCGGAGGAGCCGGAGCCTTTTCTTCTTCAGGAATCTCCGCGACCAGTGCCTCGGTCGTGAGCATCAAGGAAGCAATGGACGCCGCGTTCTGTAACGCGCTTCGGGTCACTTTCGCCGGGTCGAGGATGCCAGCGGCGATCATGTCACTGTACTCCTCGGTAGCCGCGTTGAATCCGAAGTTGGGATCCTTCGCGTCTCTTACCTTTCCGATCACGATGGCGCCCTCGAAGCCCGCATTGGACGCGATCGTCCGAAGCGGTTCTTCCAGCGCGCGCTTGACGATACTCACGCCAATCTTCTCGTCATCTTCGAGCTTCAGCTTCTCCAGGGCCGGAATCGCTCGAACGAGCGCGACGCCGCCACCCGGAACAATGCCTTCCTCCACGGCCGCGCGCGTCGCATGCATGGCATCTTCAACACGCGCTTTCTTTTCCTTCATTTCGGTCTCGGTCGCTGCGCCGACCTTGATAACCGCGACGCCGCCGACGAGTTTCGCGAGACGTTCCTGGAGCTTTTCACGATCGTAATCAGATGTGGTCTCGTCGATCTGTGTCCGAAGCTGTTTCACACGCCCGTCGATGGCAGCAGACTTTCCCGCGCCTTCAACGATCGTCGTATTGTCCTTGTCGAGAACAACCTTCTTCGCCTTGCCAAGATCTTCAAGTTGCAGGTTCTCCAGCTTGATTCCGAGATCTTCGGTGATGGCTTTGCCACCGGTCAGAATCGCGATGTCTTCCAGCATCGCCTTACGCCGATCGCCGAAGCCCGGGGCCTTTACGGCCGCAGCCTGCAGCGTGCCACGCAGCTTGTTCACAACCAGCGTTGCGAGAGCTTCACCTTCGACCTCTTCCGCGATGATCAGCAGCGGGCGTCCCATCTTGGCCACCTGCTCAAGAACCGGAAGCAGATCTTTCATCGAGCTGATTTTCTTTTCGTGTATGAGGATGAGGCAGTTCTCGAAAACGCACTCCATACGATCGGGGTCCGTAACGAAATACGGCGACAGATAACCGCGATCGAACTGCATACCCTCGACCACATCCAGGGTGGTCTCAATCGACTTCGCTTCTTCGACCGTGATGACGCCGTCCTTGCCGACTTTGTCCATGGCCTCGGCGATGATGTTGCCGATTGTTGGATCATTGTTGGCCGACACTGTCGCTACCTGCGCGATCATCGGTCCCTTCTTCACTTCCTTGGCCAGGCGCTTGATTTCTCCGACCGCTGCTTCAACGGCGCGTTCAATGCCGCGCTTAACGGCCATGGGATTGGCGCCCGCGGCAACAGTCTTCACGCCCTCGCGAAAGATGGCCTGAGCGAGGACCGTGGCGGTCGTCGTGCCGTCACCGGCAACATCGCTGGTCTTCGACGCGACTTCCTTCACCATCTGCGCGCCCATGTTCTCAAGGGGATCCTTCAATTCGATTTCCTTGGCGACGGTGACACCGTCCTTGGTGATCTGCGGCGAACCAAACTTCTTGTCGAGTACGACGTTGCGGCCCTTCGGGCCGAGCGTGATCTTCACCGCGTCCGCCAGCAGATTCACTCCGCGCAGTATCGTCTGACGCGATTCCTCACCATGTACAATCTGTTTTGCTGCCATTGTCTCCTCCTACTTCTTTCCCTTACCGCTACTGCTACCGCTGCTGCTGCCCTCGATAACGCCGAGGATTTCGTCCTCGCGGAGGATCAGATACTCCTGCCCGTCCAGCTTGATTTCCGTTCCGGAATACTTGCCGAAGAGAATGCGATCGCCCGCCTTCACTTCCAGAGGAAACACCTGTCCGGCTTCATTTCGCTTGCCCGAACCGGCAGCAACGACTTCGGCTTCCTGAGGTTTTTCTTTGGCCGTATCCGGAATGATGATTCCGCCGCGGACGGTTTCCTGTTCTTCGATTCTTTTGATCAACACACGATCATGCAAAGGTCGCACTTTCATCGGATCTAACTCCTTATAGGTTGGTTGAATTGATACTTATCTGCCCAGGATAACTGCCGGGGTGTTTAGCACTCCGATATTTAGAGTGCCAAATTATAGGAGGGCTTGAAGGACGTGTCAACGGATGAGGCGGAGATGCGTGGGGATGCGCGGCCGCATCAGCGGAGGTGAACGCGCTCACCGGAACATCATCAGGAAATGTTTCCCATCGGGCATGAGGTCGTACTGCCGTCGCAAGGGTCCCTGGATGAATCCCGTTATGGGCAATGCTACGGGAGCTTCCGCCTTGAACGAGGGTTCGGTGGTTATGGCGATGGCATACATCTGGCCCCCATTGTCAAAGTAGAGTTCCTTTTGATCGGGCGACCAGAGCGGATGACCTCCGCCGGCTTTCGTCACCTGAACTGCAGTTCCCGCGCCAACAGAGGGACGGATATAGACCTCCAGTCGACCTGTCTCTGAGGACACGTAGGCGATCCATAGTCCGTCAGGAGAATAGTGACTGCTGTGTTGTGGAGAGCCGGGGATATTTGCAAATACGGCGCGTCGTCTATCCGACAACGAAAATGTCCACACGTCATAATCGCCTGCCGAACCAAGCGTAATGAAAGAGAACCCGGGACTGCGTGGTGACCAGGATTCCGGAGCCCGAGCGGGTTTCGTGAGCAACTCCGTTGTGCCTGTGCCGTCCGCAGGTCGCCAGAAAAGAGCTTCAGCCCCCTGATCGTCGGTAATATAGAGAATGCGCTTACCGTCGCCCGACCACATCGGTCCACGATTGATGCCTTCAGTCGTTAACTGACGCTTCGCTGTGATATCGGACAATTTCGCGATCCAGAGACTCCCGTCGTCCTGGGTATCAAAGACCACCTCGAGTCCATCCGGAGAGATGCGAGGCGCGAACGTCGCCGCGGGCATGGGACCTACGGGCGTGCGGTGTCCCTCGCGGTCTACAAGATCCAGTTGAACCGCCGCAATCCCCCGCTGAGCGAGCATCAGGCCCATTGCCGCAAGCACGCATACAACACCGCTGCCAAAAGTTACTCGGCGTAAGTTCAACGTACCTTCTTTCCAATCCACCTTGAACCGAGCGCTGGTCTCGCCCGCCGCTATTGACGCTGAATACGAGGCAGGCTGAGCTGAAACTCAGATGTCGACATCCCGCCGCGCTTTGGCAAGGCCGTGACATAAATACGCACGGATGAAGCGTAGTCTGTCGGGCTCCGCACCTCAACCCCCTGGAAGTCGCGACAGACAAGCGACTGTTGCTTCAGCGTCGGTCCGTCCCACCACTTCAGGAAAACCTCAGGCTCGTAGGGCCGCACTTCCAAAAGGATGTTTTGCACGGATATTGACTGGCCGATTGCAAGATTGCCGCTGCAAACGAACACGTCTGCGGGATCGGAATAGGTCGCGGTGATCCGGATCTCCGCCGGCAGGCAAGCATCAGAGGGATTGCTCACCATAGAAAGCAGATTCAAGCGAACGGCGGTTGTCGCGTCCCCAACCCTCAGGTTATTGGATTGAAGGCGGCTCTCCGAAGAACACGTGGACTTCGATTCACTTTGCAACATGGCCCGCGTCTGCTTGAGTTCCGCGTTCACGTTCTCGACTTCCTGCTGCAGTCGATTCAGCTGCTCTCGCTGCTCCGCCAACAGTCGCGAGTTATCCTGGAGCCCCAGCAACAAAACAAGCGTTGGCATTATCATGCGCTTCTTAGACTCCAGAGGCGCCAAACCGGTTCAAATTTACAGTGACCGCGAAACCTAGCGTGCCGCAGTCGGCGGACGTCCACTGACCAACTGAAGTTTGAGATGAAGCTGCGCTGTAAATTTGCCCGACAGGTGGATATCCCCCATTCGCAACGTTTGAAATCCTTCGCGTTCCGCCACGACCTCGAAAACTCCTGCGTCTAAATCCGAAATGGAAAAAGCCCCTCTGGCATCGCTCATAACCTGCTGACTCTTTCCGGTGGTCGCGTTCTTGAAGGTTATGGCGACTTTCGGAAGAGAAACATTGTCAAAACCTCGAACCGTTCCTGTAATGACGCCGAGATTGGCAGGTCCTGGGGCAGGCACGGCGGGCAACCAGAAGTTCACATTCGAAGGGCCTTTATCAATGGGCTCGACGCGAATGACGGTTTGAAAACCGGGCAACTCGGCGTGAATCCGATAGATTCCGTTTGGAAGAAAAGGCAGGCCGAAGAGACCGGTTCGCACCATTCTCGCTTCACGTTGAAGATTGGTGGCAATGTTGACCGCGGAGACCTTAGCCGCCGGCAGCGGAGCATTCGCAGAGTCCCGCACGGTACCGAAGAAGCTTCCGTCGGACGCCACGCTCGATTGCGGTGCTCCGCTCTGCGCTCCTGAAACCAAGCTTGTAAAAATCACAATTCCCAACAACAAATTCGACTTCATTCCCATCCCCTGATTCAGTTTGACACCGACCGTAAATGCGCATGATAGCAACAAATTTTTCCAGTGCCAGCTGAACCACACAGGAACCCGGGGAACCGCCTAAAGCGTTATCATTGGTCCGATGAATCGAATGTGTTGGCTGCTGGCCTTACTGTTGGCAGGTTGCGCTCGCCCCCAAGAGACAACCGTACTGCATGGCAAGACAATGGGGACGACCTATCAGGTGACCTATGTTTCAGCCGAATGGAGAGCAACCGCCCCGCGCCAGCAACTGGCAAAAGCGATTGAAGACCTGCTGGTTGAGATCAATCAATCCATGTCCACGTTTATCGAGAGTTCGACTATCTCTCAGATCAACGCGGCAACCGATCTTGAGAAGTGGCATCCTGTGGATCGACATTTCCAGGCCGTGCTCCAGCGCTCGCGCGAGGTTTATGAAGACACAAATCACGCCTTCAATCCGGCTGTCGGTCCCCTCGTAAATGCGTGGGGTTTTGGGCCGGAAAACCCCGAGGCGTTTCCTGACGAGGCTGCAGTTCATGCTCTTCTGGCGGTCGTGAATTTCGATTCGTTTGAGTTTCGCGAATCGCCCCCATCTGTGAGGAAACACATCGCGGAAGCCAAACTGGATTTCAGCGCCATCGCCAAGGGCTACGGGGTGGATGCAATCGGCACTCTGCTCGAGGAGCATGGTATACAGAACTACCTCGTCGAGATTGGAGGCGAAGTACGTTCGCGGGGCCGGCACGCCAACGGCCACCCGTGGCGTATCGGAATCGAGAAGCCGGCGGAAAACGTCGTGGCAGATCGAACGATTCAGATGGTGATTGAACTCGAGAATTCGGGCCTTGCCACTTCGGGGACATACCGCAATTACGAGATGAAGGACGGAAAGCGAATCGCCCACATCATCGACCCGGCAACCGGTTACCCTGCGCAGAATTCCCTTCTCAGCGTGTCCGTTATGGCCGGGGACACCATGACGGCAGACGCTTATGCAACCGCATTGATGGTGATGGGCCTCGACGAGGGTTTGCGTTTCGTGGAGGCGCGCAAGGACCTCAACGCTTACTTCATCGCCACCGACGAATCGAAGAAGCTTGTCGAAAAGCGATCTGCGGGTTTTCCGAGTGCAGCGAACGAATAGCTTACGGATATAATCAGCGGCCTCAGAGAAATGGGAGACCGCATGCGACATCCGGGGCTGGTGCTGATCATTGTACTGTTATTGATACCTGCCGCACTTCTGCCCTTCTCCAGCCCGCAGTCCACGGCAGAATCCGCGCTTCAGGGCCAACTCAGGAGAGTATTCCCGTCGGCGACGTCATTTTCGTCCAAGCAGCCGGGTCCACCGCCGCACTTCATCGCGTATGTGGGAGACGGGAATTCAAAAACGATCGCGGGCTATGTATTCTGGACAACGGATTTGGAACCTCTCGAACGCGGATATGACGGCCCAATAAAGATGCTGGTCGGCATGGATATGAAAGGGATTCTGACTGGAGTCCTTGTCGTCGAACATCACGAGCCGTATGGGAATTTCTCCGTGGAACCACCCCGATTTGCAGCTCAGTTCAAAGGTAAGGACATCCGCGACCCCTTCAAGGTCGGGTCCGACGTCGACGCAGTTTCCAGCGCCACAATCAGCATTACGAGCGCCTCTCGCGCAATTCGAAACAGCGCGCGCCGCATCGCGAGAGCGTTTTTGACACCGCCGGGAGCAGCCAAATGAGGCGATTTGCCTTTGCTGCGCTCTTTGCGGTGATGCTGGCGACGGCTGCTTACGCGCAGGATTCGTGGAAATTCGCCGATGAAGATGAGGCAGCACCGACCTGGGCTGACGACATCAAAACCCAGGCTCCCGGGCTTGCCATGTTTGCAGGCTTTGCGACGCTGGCCCTGATCGGCTTCTTCAGAAAAAGTGAGCCTCTGAAGTGGGTCACCATGGGTGTCGCCGTCGTCTATCTCGGGTTTACGCGCAACCAGTTGATCAGCGTGGTTAACATCTTTGCCTTGACTACATGGAACCTGCCTGTCTTCAGACATAACCTTGTCTGGTATTTCTTTGCGATCTTTACGGTTGTGACCACGATTTTATGGGGACGGTTCTATTGTGGACGAGTATGCGCCTTCGGATCTCTGACGCAATTGATGGATAAGGTTGTTCCCGATCGACTCCGCGTGAATGTCCCCCGACGAATCGAGAGGCACGCCAGCGCCATTAAATATGGCCTGCTGGCGGCTACTGTCATTTACTTCCTGGTGACGAGAGATATCTTCATCTACAGATATGTCGAACCCTTTTGGATGTTTTCACTGACAGCCTCGACGGGCCTGTGGATCGGCGTGGGCGTGCTCCTTATTGCGACAGTCTTTGTTCGCAACCTCTATTGCCGGTTTCTCTGTCCGGTCGGCGCCTTTCTTGGATTGCTTTCAACGCTGACTGTGTTTCGAATCAAACGCTGGTCGGAGTGCAATTCGTGCACGATTTGCGAGAAGAAATGCGAGTGGGGGGCAATCCGCGGCCCCAAAATCATCGCCAGCGAATGCGTTCGCTGCGACGATTGTGAGCGGCTCTATATGGATCGGAAGAAATGCCCACACTGGCTGATCCTCTTACGGAAGAAGGCCCAGGCAAGGGTGTAACAGCCGACGCGCTCATCGAAGAGCGTCGCGAATCTCTCTCAAAACCGCGAGGTGCTCCCCCCTCCATCCTGTTGGCGGCAACGGGAATTCGTCTCCAAGGCCGGAGACCTTCGAATGAGACAGCCTGCTGAGAATCACATGCCGAATCTCGTTGGCATTGGAAACTCCGGCAAGAGCGCCGCGATGCAGGTTCGGCGGCCCTTTCGACCCGTGCTGTCCGCCGCCCGAACCGCCGCCCGCGGTATCGACAATTACATTGCCGATATTGAAGAATCGTTCGACGGGTCCGGATTCCACGGTGACATTCTGAATGTTTTCGAATGTTATCGTCGCCTCGCTGATTGTCCAGATTCCGCTTCGAATGCGAAGACTTCGCTGACTGAGCACATACCAGGTGGAATCGAAGCGCAAGTGGATGGCGAGATAGCCGAGAACGAGCGGCACCAGGAGCAGAACAATCAACAGAGGCGTGAGCCAGGCGCCAATCCATGGTCGGGCTGCGGTCACCGCGACCCATATCACGATGATTAGCGCGGCATTCAGGGAGAATACGACCCAGAATTTCAGCTTCAGGTATCCCAGAAACCCGTCGGCCGGGCGGAACGACTGCAACACCTCGCCTGGCAGAGTGGGCAGACTCGGCGGTGCTTCGGGTACGCGAAACCATCGTGTCAAGATACCCCAGACGCCGCGATACATCCATGTGGCCGCTCGCTCGACATTGTGTGTCATGGCTGGGACTCAGGCTGGACTCGACGACGCAGCAAATCTCGAATTTCACGCAACAGTGACAGGGCTTCGTCTGCAGGCGGCGCCACTTGTTCTTCGTCGTGATGCTCACGTGCGCCTCGCATTTTTGTATACAGGAAGTCGCGAAGAGCGTCCGCTTCGAGAATGCCCTCGATGCTGACCTCCGGTGACGAACTTCCCGAGGCCGTCTGCACCGAAATAGTTGCGAGCCCCAGCCATCTCTGGATGATATTGCGCGTCAGATGAATATCCTGAATGCGTCGATAGGTGAGATAGATCTCGCGCCGCATCAGAATGCCCCAACTCATCGACATGCCTTCGCTGTCGAACTTGTACCGCAGCGTTTCGTATTTGAAAAGGAGCGGCAGGATCACAAAAACCGAGAGCGGACCGGTCAGTAACGCCATGATGATGTAGTACTTCAGCAAGGCCGGAGCCGGGCGCTCGACTTTTGCCGGATCGAAGGGACTCATGGGCCGCATTGTAAATCGGATATAGTGCGCGCAACACGTTGAAGGAGAAAACTTCATGAAAATTGCCGCGCTGCTGCTTGTCGCCGGCCTGGTTGCGGTGCAGGCGCCTCGAACCGCCCCGACGGATGCCTCGATCGCCGCACGTCTTCAACGCCTCGAAGACGTCGAAGAGATCCGCACGCTGCTCCTTGATTACGGGCGCTTCCTGGATTCCCGCGATCTTCCTGCATATTCGCGCCTTTTCGCAAAGGACGGAGAGTGGGTTGGAGGATTCGGTTCGGCCAAAGGTCCCGCGGAGATCCTGGCGTTTATGCAAAAGAACCTGGGAACAGGACCCAACCGAAACAACAGCTTTCACATTCTGTCGAATTTCGAGATCGATGTTAAAGGCGACACAGCAACGGCCTGGTCACGCTGGACGTTCATCGTACCGGCCCCTGACGGTAAGCCCTCGCTTTCTCAAGCAGGCCGCTACGATGACACGCTGATTCGTGAAGAAGGCCGCTGGAAATTCAAGCGTCGCGTGGCGTCCAATGACATCCCAGTGCCGCAATAACGCGCGTTATTGCGGGAGTTATCTATTTCAGAATTTCGCATTCGCCCAGGTACTGCTCGGGGCTCGATGTGATACCTACCAGCGCAAAGTCGGTGAACTCATGTCGGGAATGCATGGCCTTCAGCTTTCCACTTGCCGTCTTCTTATCCAGCACGGTCGTGACATAAAGCGGTCCGTTGTAGAAGGACTGGATAAAGTGGAGATAGCCCTCGGCATACCTCACGATGATGTCGTATTTGCCAACGTTGGCCTTCAATTGAGCGGTGCCATCGTCCGTATTGATCGCGTCGAACTCCAGCGTAAGGTTCGCCGGCTTCGTCTTCGCCTCGACCTGCTCGCGGCCCCAGGTACCGACCGTCATCAACGAGAATGAGCACCTGATGTTCGTGGCTTTCGCCAGCGCTGCCCCGGCGCCTTGCGCGGAAAGCCCGCCCGGAAGAAGCAGCACTGCCGCCAGTATCATGAGGAAAGGTTTTCCCGACATGCCGCAACATTATCACGGGAGAAAAATCGGGGCCAGAGCGGGGAAAGGGGACGGACTACTCAACCCCCAAACTCCTGCGGAAACTTCGCAGGTACGATAGGTTTTCGTCAGGATTTGGGGGTTCAGTAGTCCGTCCCCTTATCCCCCTACTTGCTGAGAAACTCAGGAACGGTGGACGCATTGCCAAGAGACTCGACGGCAATGAACACCAGCTTCACAATCTTCTCCATCTTTGGATAGTTGATCTTGTCAGCGGTGTCGGTGGGCTGGTGATAGTCCGGGTGATCGCCTGTATGGATAAACAAAGATGGAATACGCTTCTGGAGAAAGGCCCACTGATCGCTTCGGCGCAGAAGATTCTCCGGCGTGTCATCGTAACGAAATTTCAGATCGAGTCCGACCTGCCCATTCGCCATTTCCATTACCCGTCGGAGATCCGCACTGAACATCGTTCCGATCACGTTTACGGCATTCGAGTTCTGCGCGGCTGTTTCCCGGTCCAGCATCAGTTCCCGGTTTGCGCCGTGTTCTTCATTGCGGCCGATCATATCCATCTGGAGCATTGCAACGGTTCGATCAATCGGAACGACGGGATTGTCTGAGTAGTGCTGGCTGCCGATTTCACCTTTTTCTTCGCCGGCGAATGCGCATAACAGGATGCTGCGCGCGGGCGCCATATAACCGTTTCCAAATGCCTCGGCCAATTCCATAACGCCGGCGGTACCTGAAGCGTTGTCATCCGCGCCTGGCCAGATCTGGCCAGCGTGCTCGCCATCATGATCGTAATGAGCTCCGACGATAACGAACTGTCGACGCAATCGCGGGTCGCGGCCTTCGATCAGGCCCACGACGTTTTGCGTCGCGAACGGAACGCGTTCCACATTGACGTTCAAGACCGCGCGCTTGCCAAGGTCCAGAAACTGCGGCTGGAGCGATTCGTCAATGCGCCGCTGAATATCGCGCAATCCCGGAATGAGTCGGCGACCAGAGCTGTCTGAAATCAGGACCACAGGGATTCTCGGATTTCTGGCGTCTTGCACGTCCCCCATTGGTACATCCTTACGGGGATAACCGGGGCGAAAAACGGCCGCCGAGTCGGCGATGGATACGTTCGGAATCCTTGGATTCTGGATCACCACCAGTCCGACAGCTCCCGCCCGCGCAACGTTGCGCGCTTTTGTAAGCATCGATGCCGCGTCCGAAGGGTCCACGCGACTAAACTCGGAAGAAAAGTCCTCGCCGCGAGGATGCGAATCAATTACCACGGCGATTTTTCCGCGGAGGTTGATTCCGGAAAGTTCGTCGAATCCCAGGAGTGAGTTCGAGAGCCCGTAGCCAAGAAAGACGAGGGGGCCTTCCACGTTGTCCTTCGGAGAAAGGTAATGCGGAACATAGTCCGAGCCCAGCATGTATTCCGAGCCATCGATTCGAAACCGGTTACCTGCACCGAGCCTGGGCGTAAACATCTTGAAGTTCTGAAAGTAGGTGCCGGAATCACCGGCCGGTTTCACCCCGTTCTTCCGAAAGACGCCTGCAATATATTCAGCAGCGATGCGCAATTCCGGCGATCCGTCGCCTCTGCCCTTCAGCTCTTTCGACGCCAGATAGGTCACCTTTTCACGCAATTCGTCCGCGCGAATGGATGGAAGACCCGCATGGAGAGATTGCGACTGAGGCAAAACAGAAGTAGAAAACAACAGACCTGCAAGCACGAAAATCGTAACAATCTTGAAAGGCCGTGATTCCGAAAACCCCTTTGACTTTAGAAAATCGTTCTTGTATTTAAACCGCATGAAGACGGAAATCTCTTTCTGCCCAACTTGCGCAGGCAAACTCGATGTTGCCGATGATGATCAATTCCAATGCGAAGATTGCGAAACGAAGTTCTACATCCAGATCGCGGACGAAGGAGACGACGACGCTGACGATGAAGAAGACGACGACGATGAGGAAGAAGAGAGCGCAGACGAAGAGGAATATTGACATTTCTTGAGGCTTCGAAAACCTTCAGAGTCGATACTCGTCCGGTATGAATTCTTTCCGGAAGTCTCCCCCCTGCATCACGATTGTCTTGTGCATCTCGTACAGACGCGAGCGCATGGGTTCACCGGTGCGCTCGGAAGCAATTGTACTCGATGAATCTTTCGAAAGAAGGCAACGAGAGGAAAACTTGGGGAACCGGCCGCGCAGTTCCCCTGTAGAAGATTAGTTCAGATAACCCGCAAGTTGACGCGTTCGTCGAGAATGCCGAAGCTTGTCGAGGGCTCGTTCCTCAATCTGCCGCACGCGCTCCCGAGAGAGGTTTAGATCCGCGCCGATTTCGGCGAGGGTTTCCGGCTCGCGATCAGCAAGACCGAATCGACGTTCGACTATCAAACGCTCCTTACCATCCAGTTGTTCGAGAAGCTGATAAAGCTGCTCTTCGAGAGACTTTCGAATCAAGGCCTCGTCGAGAGGCGTCAGACTCTCATCGGGAAGTACGTCTTCCAGCTTCAGATCCGTGTCGCTCGCAATCGCAGCATCGAGCGATATCTCCGACGGCGGTCCCTGAATCATTTCTTCCACATCAGCTTCAGACATTCTGAACTTGCGCGACATCTCCTCGACGCTGGGCTTGTGGCCCAGTTCCTGCGTGAGACGGGAGACTTTGGTTTGAAACTGATACAGCTCGTGTTTGAGCTTCGGCGGGAGGTGGAAAACCTGGCCGTAACGCGCAATCGCCGCGAGTATAGCCTGCCGCACCCACCAGCCTGCATACGTCACAAACCTCACCCCGCGTCCCGGATCAAACCGCGATGCGGCCTCTATGAGGCCCATGTTTCCTTCATTGATCAGCTCATGCATCGGAAAACCCGAACGCGAGTATTTCTTGGCCAGGGATACAACGAATCGCAAGTTGGACTCGACCATTCGGCGCAGCGCAGTCTGATCGCCGTTTCGGGCAAGCACGCCAATTTCGTGCTCCTCGGCGGCCGTCAACTGCGGATATTTTGAAATATCCTTCAGGTAAAGACGAAGCATGTCCGGCCCTTCAACCGCAGATTCGTACCCGAGACGTTTCATAGACTCCTATCTGTCTTGTCCGGTTTTGCCGGATGCGCCAAGACGACGCGCGGCGGCGTTACCTTGACCAGTGCATGCTGGATTCTCTGATCCAGCTCAGGAGAGCGAGTGGCAATCTCTCTCTCGATGTACTCAATAAACTCATGCAACTCCTTTTGCATGTCTTCCATTCGCCGCCTCATATTCAGCACCACTTCGACACCTGCCAGATTCACCCCCAGATCCCGAGTCAGGTTGAGGATCACTTCCAGCCGCTCCAGATCCTCCTCTGTGTATAGACGTGTGTTGCCTTCAGATCGTGAGGGTTTTAACAACCCCTCGCGTTCATAAAGCCGCAAAGTCTGCGGATGAATTCCGTAACTTTCGGCTACGGCACTGATCATGTACGCCGCTTTACCCTTCTTTTTGGAGCGCTCCATGATTACACCTTCTTTTCGGCTTCCCTGTTGGAGGCCCGTTCGAATCCCCACAAATCCCGGCGTACGTCCTCGGGGTTGAGACCAGCAAACTCCCTGAGGATTTGCTTGGATCGCTCATCGGCGATCCGCGGCACCACTATCCGAATTTCGACGAACTGATCCCCGCGCATGCCTGGTTGAACCAGCGACGGAGCTCCCAATCCGCGCAGCCTGAGCAACTGGCCGTTCTGTGTCCCGGGGGGAATACGAACGATGGCCTTTCCATCCACGGTCGGGACCTCGATTTTTGCACCCAGTGCCGCTTCGGCAAACGTAACGGGGACAATGCACTGCAGGTTATCCCCCGCGCGCGCGAAGAATGCATGCGGAGCGACGTTCGTGATGACATAAAGATCGCCCGCCGGCCCGCCGTATCGGCCTGCATCACCACTGCCGGAGTACCGCACGCGCGAACCGGCGCTAACTCCTCTTGGAATCTCAAGTTCCACAGTGTCCGTGCGCACGACTCGGCTTTCCCCGCCACATTCCACACAGTCCGTAATTGCATGCCCGGTTCCCGAACAATCCGGACATGGGGAGAGAAAACGCAAGCGCCCACGGGCGCGCGTGACGTTGCCGGTACCTGCACAGCTGGCACACGCATTTCCGTTTTTTGCAGGCGTCAGGCCTGTTCCGTTACAGCCTGTACACACATGCCGCCTCTGAACGGTGATGTGCGTTTTTGTTCCCGTTATCGAGTCCGCAAATGGAATTGCGAGCTGATATTCCAGATCCTGCCCACGAGCGGGCTCCCGCCGGGCTGCACGCCGTGAAAAGAACTGCGAAAACATTTCCCCTTTCGGGGGTGCGGAACCCGTGAAATCGAAACTCTTGAAACTAAAACCCCAGGTCACCTGCGGTTCGTTTTGTTCAAGAGCCCCCTCCGTGTAAAACCCATTTTGGTCGTAGAACTCGCGCTTCAGAGGGTCGCTCAGAATTTCGTAAGCTTCCGAAATACGTTTGAAATGTTCCTCCGCCAGGGTATCACCCGGGTTGATGTCCGGGTGATACCGGCGGGCCAGCTTTCGAAACGCTTTCTTGATGTCGTCTTCGGTCGCAGAACGAACGACTTCCAGGACGACATACAGATCATTCAGACTGCTCACAGTTCTCCTTGCAGACTCCCTGTCTTACTTCTTCTCATCGCCATCGACATATTCTGCGTCGATGACATCGCCGTCGGGCTTTCCATCTCCGCCTGAAGGATTGGCGCCGCCAGGATTGGGGCCGCCACCGGGTTGTCCTGCGGAACGGTACATCGATTCGAACGCCTTGTTGGAGACCTGATTCAGCGCTTCCGCCGCCTTGTTGATTCGATCGGCGCCACCTTCCTCAAGAGCCTTTCTCGCGTCCGCCAGAGCGGCCTCTACAGCCTTCACATCGGATTCCGGCAGCTTGCTTCGATTCTCATTCAAGGCCTTCTCAATTTGATAAACCATCGAGTCGGCTTTGTTCCGCGCCTCGATTTCTTCTCGCTTGCGACGATCCTCGTCGGCATGAGATTCGGCCTCCCGGACCATCTTGTCGATGTCCTCTTTGTTAAGACCGCTCGAAGACGTAATGGTGATCTTCTGTTCCTTCCCCGTACCCATGTCCTTCGCCGACACGTTGACGATGCCGTTTGCGTCAATATCGAAGGTCACCTCGATCTGCGGAACACCTCGCGGGGCTGGCGGTATCCCAACCAGATGGAATTTCCCCAGCGTGCGGTTGTCCCGCGCCATCGGCCGTTCACCCTGAAGAACGTGAATCTCCACCGACGTTTGACTGTCCGCAGCCGTCGAGAACGTTTCACTCTTCCGCGTGGGAATCGTGGTATTGCGCTCGATCAGCTTGGTGAAAACGCCACCCAGCGTTTCGATTCCGAGTGAGAGCGGCGTGACGTCAAGCAGCAGAACGTCTTTGACTTCTCCGCCAAGAACACCCGCCTGCACTGCGGCGCCCACAGCCACCACTTCGTCAGGATTCACTCCCTTATGAGGCTCTTTGCCAAACAGGTCCTTTACGATCTGTTGAACCTTTGGAATTCGGGTGCTGCCGCCGACAAGAACCACTTCGTCGATGTCGCCCGGTTTCAATCCCGCGTCCGCCAGTGCCTGCTTGCAAGGACCGGCGGTCTTCTGAAGAATGTCGTCCACAAGAACTTCGAATTTGGATCGCGTCAACTTCAGGTTCAGGTGCTTCGGCCCCGAAGCGTCTGCCGTGATAAACGGAAGCGTAATTTCGGTTTCCTGAACAGTCGAGAGCTCGCACTTGGCCTTCTCGGCAGCTTCCTTCAAGCGTTGCAGGGCCATCTTGTCTTTGGAGAGGTCGATCCCCTGGTCCTTCTTGAACTCGTCGATAATCCAGTCGATGATTCGCTGGTCGATGTTGTCGCCACCCAGATGGGTATCGCCATTGGTGGCCTTCACTTCCACAACACCTTCGCCGACTTCAAGAATCGAGATATCGAACGTGCCGCCGCCGAAGTCGTACACGGCGATCGTTTCGTCCTTCTTCTTGTCGAGGCCATAGGCAAGAGCTGCGGCCGTTGGCTCGTTGATGATGCGAAGCACCTCAAGGCCGGCAATCCGGCCGGCATCCTTTGTCGCCTGTCGTTGGGCGTCATTGAAGTACGCAGGGACCGTGATAACCGCTTTTTCGACCTTCTGACCCGTATAGTCTTCCGCAGCGGATTTCAGCTTCTGCAAAATCATTGCGGAAACCTCCGGCGGAGAGAATTCCTTGCTGATGGCTTCGACGCGAGCGTCCCCATTGGAGGACTTGATCACCTTGTACGGAACCATCTTCATTTCTTCATTCACTTCGTCGTAGCGCCGACCCATAAACCGCTTGATGGAATAAACCGTGTTCTCTGCATTGGTCACAGCCTGGCGTTTTGCGACTTGTCCGACAAGACGCTCCCCACCCTTAGTAAAAGCAACGACGGAAGGGGTCGTACGACCACCTTCCTGATTGGCGATGACCACAGGCTCGCCACCTTCCATAACGGCCACGACAGAATTGGTCGTGCCCAAATCGATTCCGATGATCTTGCTCATGGATTAAGTCCCTCCGGAGACGAAGGTCAATATAAGGTATGAGTGCCTTAATGTCAATATGATCTTATAGTGATAATGTCAGATTTTTACCGAACACACTCATACGTCCTCTTTCTTGTTGTAATTAAACTAGTTAGAGACGTTGTGAGGAAACTGCAGGCTAGGTCTTGGGAGTAAAACCGTAGATGCGCTGCACCTTCTGAACATATTCCAGCGCGGTTTGCTGAGACTGCGGCGCATCGGTCTTACCTCTGTAGCGCGCGACGCCTTCCCAAGTATCGCTCGCCCGAATGTAATCCCGGAGGATCCGGACGCCGAATTCGACATTGTCCTCGACCCTGAAGAGGTTGATGTTTTCTTTATCGGCAATCGCCCCCCAAGTACCGAGGTGGATCTGCATGAGTCCGACGGCATCCGCTTCAGACACCGCATAGGGGTCGGCGGCGCTCTCGACAATGACGATGCTTGCGACGAGCCGGGGATCAATGCCATGGCGTGAACTGCTGGACACGATTGCCCGGACGATTCGGGTAAGCCGGTCTTTATGAGCAGAGTGCCGTAACAGCATTTTCTCAACGGCCGCGGCGCTTTCAGCCCGCCGAGCGGCAACTGCAGGTGTGATTGCAGCGGCAGGTACGGGCGCCACTGCGGTCGGCACGGGAAATACAAGGACGAAAGACGAGAAAAGACTCGTTAAAACCGTTGTTTTAAAAGATCTGGCAAACCATTGCCGACAAAGAAGACAGTGGCCCAAATACCGTCTATTCCACCCTACCTTTATTCCTTGGCACCTATTGCAGAACGCAATCGGCTGCATTAGAACCTCCTTGGATTATTAAAGTCCGTGGGTGGAAGGACGGATCAAAGAAAGGCCCACCGACTATCGGGATTAAGGTGACCCATCAAATATTACGGACAGGGGTCATTAATGCAAGGAAAGACTGCCCACATCAGTTAGATTTATGCTCGTGTCTGACCTGCTGAGTGAAGGCCTCTTGCTGTTTAACGAAGGACGGTTTTATGACGCCCATGAGGTCTGGGAAGATCTGTGGCGCGCGACTACCGATCCCTCGCTCAAGACGTGCTACCAGGGGTTGATCCAGGCAGCCGTCGGCATGCACCATCTCGGCCGTCGGAACGAAACGGGAGCCCGTAGCCAGCTCGGAAAGTCGATCCGAAACCTGCAGGCTGGAAACGCGGCGCAGACAGGATTGGACATCGAAAGCTTTATACGCGAGCTCACAAAACTCCTCTCCGGCATACCCGAAGAACCGCCGCGCACACTCCGTATCGCTCGATTGCAATGACATTCCTTTGTGGTAGAGTCGAAGGGTTTTGGAGAGATGTCCGAGTGGTTTAAGGAGCACGCTTGGAAAGCGTGTGTGGGGGAAACTCCACCGTGGGTTCGAATCCCACTCTCTCCGCTCTCTTTCTGCTAGACTCAACGACCGGAGAAACACTCCGCTTATCAGGCAAAGGGGGGCTGTGCAATTGGACCCCGCAAACCCCGCCAGGTCCGGAAGGAAGCAACGGTAGCAGGTCATCCAATGTGACGCAGTATCCCCCGTGCCTGACCCAAC